>MDTG01241257.1_pt1 | contig 13070 bp, 10 predicted proteins | sample 811421 | NCBI WGS metagenome assembly MDTG01 (sample SAMN05326645, study PRJNA326480) | marine metagenome | isolation source: seawater | place: Pacific Ocean: South East | collected 2011
TAAATGAGACAAATGCTAAGATCTTTAATATTGATAAGTCAACTCAGAAGAATAATTTATTATCAGTAAATTATCAATTATCTAATTTAGGAAATTCTAAATATCAATTTTTAAATTTCGATTTAAATAATAAAAAAGATTTAAATAAACTTTTTAAAGATTCTGATCCCGATATAGTTTTTCATTTAGCCGCAGAAAGTCATGTAGATAGATCAATCCAATCACCAAGAAATTTCCTAGAAAGCAATATAGTAGGCACTTACAATTTATTAGAAGAAACGCTTGAACATTTTAAAAATATTTCAATAAAAAGAAAATCTCATTTCAAATTTTTACATATAAGCACTGATGAAGTTTTTGGATCCTTGGAAAATTCAGGATTATTTGATGAGAAGTCAAACTATAAACCAAAAAGTCCATATTCAGCTACTAAAGCCGCGAGTGATCACTTAGTCGACTCTTGGTTTCATACTTTTGGTCTCCCAACATTGGTAAGTAATTGTAGTAATAATTATGGACCAAGACAATTTCCTGATAAGTTAATTCCAAACATAATTCTTAATGCTATCAATTCAAAACCTATTCCTATTTATGGAAATGGATTAAATATTCGAGATTGGCTTTTTGTAGAGGATCACATTAATGCTTTATTACTTATGGCAAGTAAAGGCAAGCCAGGTTCACATTATTGCATTGGAGGTAGTGAAGAAAAAAGTAATATCGATATATGCCAAAAAATATGCAACTTATTAGATGAAATAAATCCTAAACAATTTTCTTACTCTTCTCTCATTGAGTTTGTTGCGGACCGACCAGGACATGATTTCAGGTATGGAATCGATTCATCTTTAATTTATAGAGATCTAGGATGGAAGCCTCTTTATGAATTTGACAAAAAAATAAAAGAAACTATTATTTGGTATCTTGATAATCAGGATTGGGTTAATTACGTAAAGGATAAGTCTGGATATAAAGGTGAGAGATTAGGAGTTTTAAATTAATAAAAATATATGAGAATTAAAAATAAATTAAGTGAAAAAAATTATAACTATATTGTACTTTTATTATTAGATTCATTATTATTTTTATTTTTTTGTAAATCTTTTCTTATTTCAAATAGTATTGTTTCAATAAAAAATATTATTTTGAGTATTTTTATACTCATATTTTGGATTATAATAAATTATATTCTTGGAAGTTATTTAGATCAAAATAAAAAATTATTTAATGCTTTTTTTAAACTTATTTTTAATTATAGCTTTGCAATCATCTTATATCTTCCATTTATAGTTTTTTTTACTTTTAATTATCCTCTAGAAAATATTTCATCAATTATTTATTACTTTATTAAATTAAATTTTTTAAGTTTTTGGTTACACTTTTTGATTTTCACTTTAAACACTTTTATAAACAAGAAAGGGTTAATTTGGTTATTTATTGGCGATCCAATTACTTTGAAGAATCTTATTATAGAGTGTGAGAAATCAAAATTCAAAACCAAAATTATTCTTTATGAAAATAAAAATTATTTTAAATATGATGGGATAATCATAGATGACAATTTTAAAAATTTAAAACCAGCGAAATATGAAAATACAATACTTCTTTCAAATTGGTTAGGTAAATATTTGCAGAAATATCCTGTTGATTTAATAAATAATTTATTTTTTTTAGATAACTTGCTTTCTATATCTCATAATTCAATGCAAATGAGAATCAAAGATGTTTCTGAAAGATTAATTGCCATAATTTTACTAATAATTGTAATACCCTTAATTTTTATTTCGAGTATTTTTATTTTTTTTGAAGATGGTTTACCAATTTTTTATAAACAAACTAGAAATGGAATATTTAATAAAGTAATTAAAATTACAAAGCTTAGAACAATGAAATCTAATGCCGAAATTGATGGCATTCAATGGAGTAAAAAAAATGATGCAAGAATAACAAATGTTGGGCGCTTCATAAGGCGAGTAAGATTTGATGAATTACCACAACTAATTTCAGTAATTAAAGGTGAAATGTCACTGATTGGGCCAAGACCTGAAAGACCTGAAATAGATGAATTTTTATCAAAAGATATAAATAATTATTTCATTAGATATAACTTAAAACCAGGTTTAAGTGGTTGGGCACAAGTTAATTATCCTTACGGAGCATCACTTCAGGATGCCAAGAATAAATTTAGCTATGATCTTTATTATATAAAAAACTTTTCAAATTTACTTGATATTAGAATATTATTTATGACCATTAAACTAGTATTTAATGCAAAAGGCGCAATAGCTAAAAAATAAAATTTTTTAGCTTTTATTATTTAAACTTATTTCCCATAACTAAATTAAAATGATTTAAAACTAGGTAAAAAATAATTAAAAATCTATCAAGAATTTTCTTATATATCTTTTTTGTCTTGGTATTATTTTTATCATGTCTTCTATAGATTATTAAATCTTGTTTTATAAAAAAAATCTTCGAGTAAATTGACGCAATAATGGCTATCCAATGATCATGATAAATATCAACATTAGGTATTAAGGTGACAAATTTTTGTAGGAATTCTTTTTCTACGCAAACAAAACAACCAATAACTTTATTTCTAGTTAATAAATTTAGAAATTTCAAATTAGGAATACTTTTATATACTTTTTGATTATTATGAACTAATTCTCCAAAAGCTCCTCTTGATTTTTTATTTTTATCACTGGCTATATAAGTACCATTATGAAGAAATAAACTAAATCCAAAATTAGCTTCGATATAAAAATTCAAACATGATAATTTATTTAAATTCCAAATATCATCTTGATCACAAAATACAATCCATTCTCCTTTAAGAAAAAAGGAATTTTTTAAAAAATTAGTTTTTACTCCAAGATTATTTTTATTTTTTCTTAAAAATATTCTTTTATCCAATTTTACATATCTTTGAGCTATTTCAAGAGAATTATCAATTGAACAATCATCTATAATAATTAGCTGCCAATTTTCAAAATCTTGATTAATTATCGATTCAATTTGCTCAATAATATATTTCTCACCATTTTTTATACACATTATTATCGAAAATCTAGGATATTTCATTTTTAAAAACAAATTAAATAATAAGAAAAAAATTAAAAATTTTAATACTTATAGCCTTTGTCTCGGAACCAATTAGCAAATTCATAAACTCCATCTTCAATATTAGTGGAAGGTTGATAGTTTATCCATTCTTTTAATTTATTAGTGCTTGCAAATGTCTCTAATACATCTCCAGGTTGGAGAGGCTTAAAAATTTTTTTTGATTTGACTCCAAGTGCATTTTCTAAAATTTCAATAAATTTAAGTAAATTTATTGGATTAGAATTACCTATATTAAATATTTTATGAGGAGCAAAAGAGGATGAAGGTTTAGGATTGTAATAATCAAATTTTTCATTAATTTCAGGAAATTTTAAACTACATTTACAAACGGCTTTAACAATATCATCGATAAAAGTGAAATCTCTCATCATTTCACCATTATTAAATATTTTAATAGGTTTCCTAGAAAGAATTGATTTAGCAAAAATCATTGGTGCCATATCTGGCCTTCCCCAAGGACCATAAACAGTAAAAAATCTTAAACCTGTAGATTTAAGACTATAAAGATTACTATAGGAATGAGCCATCAATTCATTAGATTTTTTTGTTGCTGCATATAAACTTATAGGATGATTAACTTGATGATCTTCGTGATAGGGAATATTTCTATTAGCTCCATATACCGAACTACTTGATGCATACAAAAGATGTTCAATTTTAAAATTTCTGCACATTTCAAGAATATTTGCAAAACCTACCAAATTAGATTCTATATATGCCTTTGGATTTTTTATTGAGTATCTTACTCCTGCTTGAGCAGCTAAATTAATAACAATTTCTGGTTTAAAATCTTCAAAAATTATTTTTAGGGAGTCTGAATCTTTGATATCAGATTTAAAAAATTTCCAATTTTTTTTATCAGAAATTATTTTCTCAATATTTTTCAATCTATCTTTTTTTAACTCTATATTATAATAACTATTTAAATTATCGATCCCAATTACATAATGACCCTGTAAGAGTAATTCCTCTACTACTCGAGAACCAATAAAACCTGCTGCTCCTGTGATTAAATATCTTTTCATATAATTCAAATTTTTATTTTAATATATTTAGCTTAAAATTAATTTCAGTATCAATATTTAGATCTTGATACTTAGCTGTATCATCAAATTCTCTTCCAGTAAGAATAAATCTGGTAAATAATACATCATCAATTTTCTTATTAATCAATTGACCTAAAAAAGCAGCTTGAGAAGGCTTAAAGGAAATTTCAATTTTTTTATTTTCATCTCCAATAGCAAATTTACCATCAGTAAGACCTAAACCATGGTTAGAAGATACTAAGAATGAAACATTCTCACTATGATCAACTTCTATATTATTTAATAGAAACTTTTCTGATTTGTCAGATCCGTTATTTGCCAAAAAGTATAATTTATTTTTATCAAATGCATTTGGATTTAAAGTAATCGGCACTATACTAAGCTTACCAATTCCTGGATTGTTCCAATTTAATTTATATCTCAAAGTAATCATTTCTTTAAAAGAGTCTATAATCCATTCTTTTCTAATGTCGCCATTTGGAGTTCTCATATAACATCTTAAAGAAATTAAATTATTTTCTCTAGAAATATGAGGATCAACAATATTTAAATCTGTTACCTGAGCTTTACCTGGTGATTGGAAATTTAAATTTCCACTATAGAAATCTGCACTAAAATTTATATCACTAAAAGTACCATGAGTGATAGTTCCAAAAATACTTTCAAAAGAAATCCCTTTCTTAATAAATGATTTTATAGCTAAACCTTTTAATTTATTAAAAGTAATAATTGTATCTTTAAAAGAAACAACAATTAAATTATTTTTTTTCTTTAAATTAATATCAATTTTCTTATTTGATTCAGATTTATTTTCTAAAAAATTTATTATATTTTGCTCTTTAAATTTAATTTGAGAATCAAATTTATGAAGCCTTATAAGAAAATCATCCCATCTTTTTTTTGTTATGTGAGTCCTAAAATCAGAACTCCATAAGTAACATATTTCTTTATATTTATTTAAATCATATTCTTGTGTAAGTAATTTTTCATAAATACCATAGCAAATCTTATTAATTTCATAATCATCTTTACCTGTTAGAGCCCACCTAAATATATTATATTTAGGCTGTTTTTTTACGGAAATTGGCTGTTGAGATGAATTTAAGATTAAGTCACTTTTTCTATATTTGGCATCCTTAGAAAAATCTACATTACTTGGCCCAATTAAATTAAATTTTGGGTATGATTTTAAAAATTCGAATAATTTATTGATCTTTTCCCATTCACAATTCTGTATTTTTGCTTCTGTTTTAAATCTTCCAGGTCTAAAATCAAAAATCTCTGCATCACTACCATAAAGCAAAAAATAATTATCCATATTTTCATTATTTTTTTCAATAAACTCTATAAATTCAACAAATGAAATTTCTGAATGAATATATCTTTGGAATTTTTGGAAATTGATGCTATTATTCCAAATTACATTAATTTTATTTCCATCTCTTGAAATAGTTTCTTGTTTGAACATCCCAATTTTAGGATCCCAATCTTTATAGCTAAAAGAATTATTCCACTCCATTATTATTGTTTTATATCCAGCTTTTTTATATAAAGAAATTAAATTAGAACTAAAAGCTTGTTCATTAATTAGTGCTATTTTAGGTTCAATATTAAGTAGTTCCTTATAGATTTTTTTTCCAATTATTTGATTATTTAAATTAATTTCATAAGGAACAATAGGTCCAATTATCTGAGAATAACCGCTACCAATAAATTCACATAATTCTTTTTGAATTAATTTTTTAAGTTCCGTAATCCAACTTTTATCAAGATTATTAATTAGCTCAAGTGTTAAAGCTGTTGCCTCTATACCTATAGGAATTTTATATTCACGAACTAAATTTAATATTGGCCAATAACATTTATTTATAACTTCAATCCTCTGATCTTCTTCAATTGAAGAAAACATTAAATTTAAGTGAAAAAAACTAAAAAGATTTAAGTTCTTCATTGAATAAAAACTAAAAAATAATTTCTAAAATAAACATTTTTTAATAAAGTATTTTTAAAAAAGAAATATAAATAACTAAACTCATAATTTTGATCTCATATATTTCATTGGTCTAAGACCATCTGAGGGATCAGCTCTCCAATCTCTATCGGAAATTTCACTTTCTACAGGAATTTTTTTACCATCTCCATCAGAATTCATGCCAATTTGAACTCTTTCAATTGTTTTTTTCATATTTTGAGGCAACCAACAATGTCCTGAACCAAATTCTGCCCCATTACCTTCTAGATCCAAATGAAATTCTATTATTTCAGCATTCCATTTATAAATAGACCTTAAAATAACAGAATCACTTACACTATGATCTGACCAACCAACCTTACAATTAAATTGATCTCTGAGAGTTTCAATTGCTGCCAAATTGCAATCATTAGGAGGAGTTGGATATGCTGATGTGCAATGCAGTAAAGAATAATTATTAAAATTATGTTCTTTTATAAAATCTGTGGTTGATTGAATCTCTTCAATATTTGACATGCCCGTTGATAAAATTAAGGGCTTTTCAGTTTTAATACACTCTAAAATCAAATCATGCCAGAGCAACTCATAAGAAGCAATTTTAAAAAAATCTACATAGGGATTTAATTTTTGGACTGAATCAATTGAAAATGGTGATATCCCAAAGGATATTTTATTTTTCTTTGCAGCATGAGAAATACTTTTTACAAAATCCATTGGGAGCTCCCAATTCTTTCTTATCAAAATATCAGGATTAGCATTAATTGCCTCTTTGGAGAATAAATCATCTACCCTAAAAAATTGGAATTTAACTGCATCGCATCCTATTTCTGCAGAGACATTTACGAATTCAATACATCTTTCTAAATTCTGTGAATGATTGCTAGAAACTTCAGCAATAAAAAAAGGTTCTTTGGCATCATTAAAAAGATTCATTTGAAAAATTTCCTTTACTTAACTTTAATACAACAACTTCGATGGCTGATCCCAATCACAAATGTATTTAACATTATTACTCCAAATATTTTTCTTTAAATTAACTTTTGCATTAGCTAACGAATCTTTGACAGATTTATTACTTGATGAAAGATGTTTATTATTGAGCATCCAATTAATTGCATGTTCAATTTTAATAGGTTGATCCTCCCAAAGAGATTCATATAAATTTTTCATCATTTTATAATCTTTTAATTCATCTACTGAAACCCTAAAGTTTTCCAAAGTATATTTTGCAGGAGGATTAATTCCTACAATCCTAAATCTGTCTGGATTATTAGATATAAAAATTGATGCTACATGTTCTTTATCTTCAGAAGAGATAATCTTTTCTTTAAGAGATTTTAATGAGGCACATGATTGAACACCTTGACCAGCGAGTAGATTAGTATTTTTCAATAACCAAATTAGATCAGCATCATGAGCATTCAATGCTACAATCTGTTTATCTATAAATTCGGGAGATATCAAAGGACTATCTCCAGTAATTCTTGCAAAATATTTAAATTTATTTAAATTAATAACATCCAAGTATCTCTGATAAACATTTTCCAAACTTCCTCTAAAGCAATTTATATTTTCTTTAAAGCAAAATTCATAAATAGGATTATCAGATTCTTCGATTGAGGTGGCAATAATAATTTTATCTATAAATTTACATCCCTTAAGCCTTTGTACTATATGCCAGAGAATTGGTTTCCCAACTAAATCCATTAATGACTTACCTGGCAGCCTTTTAGAATTCATTCTTGCTTGGATTATGGCTATTCCTTTTTCTATCATTTGAATACTTTAAAAAATATGAAATTTATTAAAATTATTTTATAATAATTATAAAAAATATAATAAAAAATAAATTTTTTTAAATGCCGTTTACTAATATGAATTAAATATATCAACTTTAAAGATATAATTTAAAAGATGTAATTAGAAAGATTATTGAAAATTCTAATTCTAGGCGGAGGGCCTGAACAAATAATTGCCATTGAAGAAGCAAAAAAAATTGGTTATGAAACAATTGTTTGCGATGGCAATAAAAATGCCCCAGGGCTAAAACTAGCTGATATAGGTTTAGAACTTAATATACGTAACAGAATTAAGGTTTTAGAAGTTGCCAAGAAATTTAAAGTAAGAGGTATTTTTTGTCACGCTGTTGAAATCCCAGAAGTAGTAGCATTTGTCTCCAATTCTCTCAATTTACCAGGGTTAGAACTTACAGCTGCAGAAAACGCTACAAATAAAGAAAAAAGATTGAAAATTCTATCAGAAAATAATATTCCAGTAGCGCATAATTATTTAATAAAAAATGAAAAAGAATTATATTATTATTCTAATAAATTAGGTTTTCCTTTAGTAATAAAGCCTACAGACAATGCGGGTTCAAGAGGAGTATCCTTGGTTAAGAATCAAAAAGAGTTAAGTATTGCATACAAAGAAGCGATTAAATATGGTTACAGCAATAAAGTTTTAATAGAAGAAGTACTTATTGGAGAGCAAATATCGACTGAAAGTATTATTTACGAAGGTAAAATAACGCATTTTGCTTATGCAGATAGAAATTATGAAGAGGCTGAATATTTTTATCCTTTCTTTATTGAAAATGGTATTAATTTTCCTTCAATAGGAACCACTATTCAAAAAAGTAAAGTTCTTAATTTAGTTGAAAAGACTATCGAAGCTCTTGGTATTAACTTTGGGGCCGCGAAAGGAGATGTAATAATTCATAAAAATCAGCCATACATTATAGAGATGGCAGCAAGGAGCTCTGGAGGGTGGTTTGGGGCAGGAAGTATCCCAATCGCTACTGGAGTAAATCCAATGAACTTTTTATTAAAAATATCTATGGGTGATTCTCCCGACTATAAGGTTTTAAGAAAAACTAGGGAACTGGGGTGCGCTCAAAGATATTGGATACCTAGAGAGGATATGATTATAGAAAAGATAGAGGGTTTAACAAAAATTAAAAATATGGAAGGTGTAAAATTATTCAGTCATTCTTTTCCTAAGAGCGGAACTAAATTGAGGAAAGCAACAAATCATTCTGAAAGATATGCCCAAGTTATTTGTACTGGAGCCTCTCGAGAAGAGGCTATAGATCGGGCAGAAAGAGCCATAAAATCAATTAAAGTTATTACAAGATGAAAAATAAAAAACTAAATCTTATAATTATTGGAAGTGGTCATTATGTTTCAGGTGAAACAGCAATTTCAAATCATCAAAAAACAGATAAAGATATGGGAGTTATTCTCCCAAGTGCTTTTTATTTAAGACATAAAAGTAAAATTAATAATATATATCTATGTGGAACGAACGGAGATAAATTAGAAAGAATTAAAAATAAATTTAAAGATTTTGAGGAAGAATATTCTTTAGACACCTCATTTAAAAGTTTTCCTTGTAAAGGTAAAATTGATGAAAAAGCATATATAAGAGCATTAAACGAAATAGAAAGTCCATTAGCAGCAATTATCTCAGTACCAGATCATCTTCATTTCCAAGTCATTAAGGAATGCTTAAAAAAAAACATACCATTTCTCATAGTAAAACCTGCTTTACTTAACTTAAAAGATTTTTATCAAATAATTGATCAAAAACCGAAAGGACTTTTAGCAATGGTTGACTATCACAAGATTTATGATGAAGCCAATCAAATACTTAAAGATGATATTAATAACAATAGATATGGGAGAATCCATCATATATCTTCATTAATGACCCAAAGAAGATCAATGCTTGATATTTATAAAAGATGGTTTAAAGAAAATAATAAAGGGAACATAAATCATTATTTAGGTTCTCATTATATTCATCTAACAAGCTTCATAACTGATGCAACTCCTTTAGATGTAAGAGCTACGCAACAATTTGGATACGCAAAAGAAAAATTAAAAATAGAAATTGCAGATACAATTCAAACTCAAATTAGATGGTTACATAAAGATAATTATATTTTCACTAGCTATCACAACTGTGGATGGGCAGATCCAAACATAACTGAGTCAATGACTTATCAAGAAGTTCATTTATTAACTGAAGATGGTCATGTATTTTCAGATCAAAGATATCGAGGGATTAGAAAAGTACTTGATAAAAGTGGAATAGAAGCTCCTAATCCCTATTTTTTTAATCTCATAAAAAGTGCGGCAGAAAAGCTTGATCTTGAAAATAAATACGGTTTTAGGAGTATAGATACTTTTATTAATAAAGTTATCAATAAAGAAAAAATAAATGATAATTTGCCTAATCTAGATGAATCTGAAAATGTAACTGCAATACTAGAAGCCGCAGATTTGAGTTTGAGAAATGATTCAAAAGTTATTACAATTAAAAAAGAAAATGGGAAATACAAATTGAGTCTATAAACTACTAAATGATTTTTTAATAGAATATCCTTAATCGATAATTATCATGAATAAGTCAATCTCTTTTTTATGTGATTTTGGATATGAGAGTGGTTATGGACACTTGTTGAGATCAATTTCTATTGCAGAAGAGTTAGTTAAATTAAATAAAAAAATTAAAATAAATATCTTTCTTACTTCTAATAATAAAAAAGATAAAATCATTAAAGATAAATTTCTAGGAGAAAACATTTTTAATTGGATTTACTTAAACTTTTCACAATATAGACAGGAATCTTTTGAGCAAAATTTTTCGTTATTACTTAAAAAAGAAAACTCAAATATATTGATTTTAGATACAAGAATCTTTCTATCAAAATATTTTTTCTCAAGTCTTAAGTCAGAAAATATATCCCTAGTTACTATTGATGACATTTCAAAGAAAAGAATTTTTTCAGATTTATGTTTTTATCCTCCTGTAGATTCTGCTTTAAAATTAAATTGGAAAAATTATAAAGGGAAAGTCTTTATTGGATGGCAATGGATTGCTTTAAGAAAAGAATTCATTGAATCCTCAAGAATAAAAAAGAGTTATCAAAATATTTCATTAACTAATATAGATATCTTATTACTTACTGGCGCATCAGATCCAAAAGGAATTAGCTTGAAGGTATTAGAATTTTTGAATCAAACTATTTTTTATAATATTAATTTATCAATTGTTATTGGACCTGCTAATAAAAACCGCCAAAAGATTACAGAATTAAAAGATTCTTTTAAATATAAAATTAAAATTTTTGATCCTGATATTGACATATCAAAAATAATGAAAAATAACCATATAGTAATTTCAACTTTTGGCACTACTTGCTATGAATTAGCAGCATTATCTATCCCTTCAATTCATATATGTTTAGATGAAGATCATCTAAAATCATCAAAACTATTTACAGATAGTCAAATGTCAATTTCTCTTGGTAGATATGATTTAATAACTAAAGAATATTTCAAGAAAAAAGTTTCAAGTTTCATACAAAATAAAGATGTTTTGTTAAAAATGCGAGAATCTTGCAAAAATAATATTGATATTTTTGGATCAAGAAATATCGCGAAAGAAATCATTGCATTAATTTGAAATCATTTCTTTTAATAAGTATAAATTTTGTTAAATTTATTAAATTATTAAATAACTAATGAAATAATATAAAAAAAAATAAATCCTTTAATATAAATTCAATTTGAAAAAAGTTATATGCTTGGGAGGAGGTCCTAGTCAACTTTGTGTAATCTACTCTGCCTTGAGACTTAATTTAGATTTAATTGTTGTTGACAAAAAAATTTATGAGGAGAGTAAAAAATTTTCTAGCCTTTTTATAAATGAATCAACTTACGAACCTGAAAATATTTTTAATGAATTAAAAAATAATAATATAGAAAATATTATAGGAATTCTTAATAGATCATCAGGTATTCCTGTTCTAACTAATGCAAAATTGGCCAGCTTAATTGGTCTACAAACATATTCAATAAATACTGGAAATTTACTTATTTCAAAAGTAAATATGAATAATACTTTAAAAAGTAAAGATATAAAAATTCCAGAATCAGTAAAACTAGCTAATAATATAGATTTTCAAAAACTTAATTATCCTTATGTTCTTAAACCTGATATTAAGACCACATCTGATAAGGGAGTTTATTATATTGATTGTTACAAAAATTTAGAGAAATATAAAAAATTATTTCCTAAATTTAAAATAATAAAAGATGAATATATAGAGGGTAGAGATATTTGTTTTGGAGCAATAATATCAAATAAAAAACTATTGCCATTAGTGATATTAGAGCAGTTTCATGAGATAAATGGTTTTGGTGAAATCATGATAAAAGGAATGTGTGCTATTCCTTACGATTTTGATAAGGAGCTATTTGAAAAGCTAATTTATGAATCGAAAAAAGTTTTAAAGAATTTGGAAATAGATAACAGTTTTTTTTGGATTTCATTCAGGTACAATTCGCAAAAAGAATTATATTTTATTGAGTTACATTTAGATATTGGAGGAGATTTCATATTAGATTTTCTTTTGCCAGTAGCAACAGGAAATGAAAATATAATTGATGAGTTTATCAAAATTTATTTATATGGGGAAAAACATTATAATGGTATGCTTAACTTAAATTTTACTACTATTGAATATGATAAAGGTAAAAAAATCTCAAAAGATGGGCGAAATTTATCAATAAATAAACATAGTTCATATAATTTAGCGAGCAAAGTTTTTAAATAATATATGTATTCATTTCAAAGCTAATTAAAAATTTTTCTATTAAAGATAATTTTTTTTCTAATCTGTAGAAAAAAATAGTGATATTAAAAAATATTTGGAATTAATGTTTGAATATATCTAAAAATAATCTTATTTTAGAAGAATAACTTTATAAATATTTAAAAATCAACAAGGTAGTTTTAATTCTTTTAAGATCGATAATTCTTTATCTAAGATAATAGATTTTTTATTAACACAAATAAAATCTACAGGAGTAATCAAACTTTTATCTAGATTTAATTTAGTTTCTGGTTTATTTATAAAA
>MDTG01334249.1_pt1 | contig 13070 bp, 10 predicted proteins | sample 811421 | NCBI WGS metagenome assembly MDTG01 (sample SAMN05326645, study PRJNA326480) | marine metagenome | isolation source: seawater | place: Pacific Ocean: South East | collected 2011
GCCGTGCTTGCTGGTGATGATTTCCACCTGCTCGCCGGTCTGCAGGCTGTAGTTGAGCGGCACGATCCGGCCGTTGATCTTCGCGCCACGGCAGTTGTGGCCGATCTCGGTGTGCACGCGATAGGCAAAATCCAGCGGCGTGGCGCCCTTGGGCAGGTCGATGGCGTGACCGTCGGGAGTGAATACATAAACCCTGTCCGGTTCAATATCCACGCGCAGCTGTTCGGCCAGACCGCCGATATCGCCCAGCTCTTCGTGCCATTCGAGCACCTGACGCAGCCAGGAAATTTTCTCTTCGTAATGGTTGGAGCTCGAGTTGACGTCGGTTCCCTTGTAGCGCCAGTGCGCACAAACACCCAACTCAGCCTCTTCGTGCATGGCGTGGGTACGAATCTGTACCTCCAGCACCTTGCCTTCCGGGCCAAGCACAGCGGTGTGCAGCGAGCGGTAACCGTTCTCTTTGGGGTTGGCGATGTAGTCGTCAAATTCCTTGGGAATGTGCCGCCACAGGGTGTGCACGATACCCAGCGCGGTGTAGCAATCGCGCACGGCGGGCACCAGCACGCGAACTGCACGGACATCGTATATCTGACTGAACTGCAGGCCTTTGCGCTGCATCTTCCGCCAAATGGAATAGATATGCTTGGCGCGCCCGCTGATATCGGCCTCGATGCCGGTATCGGTCAACTCCGAGCGCAGCTGACTCATGACCTCGTTAATGTAATGCTCGCGGTCCAGACGGCGCTCATGCAGCAGAGTTGCGATCTGCTTGTACTGTTCCGGCTCGAGGTAGCGGAACGACAAGTCCTCCAGTTCCCACTTGATATGGCCGATGCCGAGGCGGTGCGCGAGCGGCGCATAGATGTCGAACACTTCACGGGCAACACGCTGGCGCTTCTCGTCGTCAGCTTGCTTGACGGCGCGAATGGCGCAGGTGCGTTCGGCCAGTTTGATCAGTGCGACGCGTACATCATCGACCATTGCGATGAGCATTTTGCGCAGGTTCTCGACCTGAGCCTGCGAGCCCAGAACCAATGAATCACGCGGGTTCATACTGGCGCTGATGGCGGCCATGCGCAGCACGCCGTCGATCAGTTTGGAAACCACCGGCCCGAAACGCTGATGAACATCGGCCAGGCTGAAAGTGCCCTCGCGAACACCCCGGTAGATGAGTGCAGCGACCAGGGAGTCCTGATCTAGGCGCAGGTCGGCGAGAATTTCGGCAATCTCCAGCCCCACGCGGAAACTCGACGCGCCTTCTGCCCAGAGATTCTGCGCCGCGTTGGCTTGCTGTTCAGCTTCGCGGGCAAACACGCAGGCTTCACGCAAAGCATTGCGGTCAAGTGCCGGATCAACGCTCAGCACGTGATCCAGCCAGGCCTCAAGGTTGATGCTGCCGTCTTCGTTGATCGGCTGATGCGCTCTCACTTGAACCATGTCACTTACCTTCCCTACGGTGTACATCTGTTACACCGAGTCATACCCAGCCTTCTACGGGCCGGTGGTTAAACCACGTCAGACGGATCCTTCACGTCCGTGAACGTCATAAGCTGTGATCAATCAATATAGGCCCTTGCAAGGCCAGCGCAATCACAAAACGGCCACAACTTATAACTGTATTTACCGCACTTACCGGGTTTAATCGCTGCTCAATCCACAACAGCGCTTAACCCTTTACAAATAACGCCATCGCCTCGACATGCGCCGTTTGCGGGAACATGTCGAGAATGCCGGCACGCTCCAGTCGATAGCCCTGCGCTTGCAACTCAAGGCTGTCGCGGGCCAGCGTGGTCGGGTTGCACGACACATAAACCACCCGCTGCGCGCCCAGACTCGCCATCTGCTTGACCACCTGATACGCACCGTCACGCGGCGGATCAAGCAGCACGGCAGCAAAACCACCGGTGGCCCAGTCAGCCGCCGCCAATGGCTCGGACAAGTCCGCGCAATGCACTTCAACGTTTTCCAGTTGATTGCTGCGGGCATTCTCGCGAGCCCGCTCAACCATGCCTTCAACGCCTTCAACCGCCACAACCTGATCAGCGAAACGCGCCAACGGTAAGGCAAAGTTACCCAGACCGCAGTACAGATCCAGCACCCGCTCACCGGCTTTAGGCGCGAGCCAGGCTAATGCCTGAGCGACCATTGCCTGATTCACCTGTTCATTGACCTGAACAAAGTCACCTGGCCGATAGGCGAGTTCGACATTCCACTCGGACAATGCAAACGCCAATTGGTGCTCGGGATTTAACGGCGCCGGATCACCCGCGCCTTGCAACCAGAGCTGCGCAGCGTGAGCGGCGCAAAAATCCTGCAACCGTGCGATGTCGGCCTCGCTCAGTGCCTGAGTGTGGCGCACCAGAACCGCGCAGGCGGTGCCACTGAATAACTCGACATGACCAATCGACTGGGGCTTTTCAAGGGCCGACAGCGTCTCGGGCAACGCACGCAAAATTGGCTGCAAGGGCTGTACCAGCACCGGACAGTCATCTATCGAAATGATCTCCTGACTGGAAGCCGCGCGAAAACCCACACTTAACTGACGACTTTTACTGTCCATGCGCACGGCAATCCGGCAGCGCCGGCGATAGCCAAACTCGGCGCCAGACAACGGCTCGGCCCACGCTTGCGGCGCGAGGCCATCAGCCAGACGACTGAACTGCTCGGCCAACAGGCGCTGCTTGAGCGCCAACTGATCGGCGTGGCTCATGTGCTGCACGCTGCAACCGCCGCAGGTTTTAGCGTACTGACACGGCTCGTCGCGGCGCTCGGCACTGGCCTGCAACACCCGCTCGGTACGCGCCTCGACGACCTGACTGCGCGCGCCGACAACTCGCGCCTCAACCTGTTCGCCAGGCAACGCGCCGGAAACAAACCAGGTGCGGCCCTCGATAAAGGCAATGCCGCGGCCATCGTTGGCCAGCCGCTCAACCGCCAGTTTCTGCTTTTTGCCCACAGGGACTTGTGGCGCACGCGTGCCGCCGCTGGGCTGGAAACGCAGGCCCGAGGTTTTCTTGGCCATCAGGCGTGCGGCGTGTCGTACACGCCCGTCGAGAGATAACGGTCGCCACGGTCACAGATAATCGCCACCATCACCGCGTTTTCTACCTGCTTCGACAACTCCAGCATCGCGGCTACGGCGCCACCGGATGAAACGCCACAGAAAATACCTTCTTCACGGGCCAAACGGCGCATCACGTTCTCGGCTTCGAGCTGGGTCATGTCGACAATTTGATCAACCCGCTCAGACTGGAAAATCTTCGGCAGGTATTCTTCCGGCCAGCGGCGGATGCCCGGAATGGCGGAGCCTTCCTGCGGCTGCAAGCCAATAATCTGCACGTTGGGGTTTTGCTCTTTGAGGTAATGCGAAACCCCCATGATCGTGCCGGTGGTGCCCATCGAGCTGATGAAATGCGTCACCTGGCCCTGGGTTTGCCGCCAGATTTCCGGGCCGGTGCCGGTGTAATGCGCTTGTGGGTTATCGGTGTTGCCGAACTGGTCGAGCACCTTGCCACGGCCGCCGCGCTGCAGGCTTTCAGCCAGATCCCGCGCACCTTCCATACCGTCTTCGCGCGACACCAGAATCAGCTCGGCGCCATAGGCCGTCATGGCCGCCTTGCGCTCGGCTGTCGAGTTGTCCGGCATGATCAGGATCATCTTGTAACCCTTGATCGCCGCCGCCATCGCCAGCGCAATACCGGTGTTACCGGAGGTCGCCTCAATCAGCGTATCGCCCGGCTGAATATCGCCGCGCAATTCGGCTCGGGTAATCATTGAAAGCGCCGGACGGTCTTTTACCGAGCCCGCCGGGTTATTGCCTTCAAGCTTGACCAGCAACGTATTGGAGGTTTCCCCTGGCAAGCGCTGCAAGCGCACCAGCGGGGTCTCACCGATACAATCGGCGATAGTCGGAAACTGCAAAGTCATGGCGTCAATCGAGTCCGGGCAACAACAGGGGCGCCTATAATACCGGCAAACAGCGCCAGCCGATAATCGACTAAAGCCCTGCCCTGCATTTCAGCCAGATTTGCGGACGATTAACCGGCAGATCGCGCCTTAATACCGCGCGCCATGAAACACCCGAATACGCTTTTGGCCACGCTGTATAGGGTCATCAAGCAAGAAAGTGGTTTAATCACGCTCTGGCGGCCACCAGTACGCCACCACTCATTTCAAGGAACGTTAGCGTGTTCAACGACCTCGGCATTAAAGGCCGCGTCCTCATGCTCACCCTGCTACCAACCAGCCTGTTGGCGTTGGTTCTGGGCGGGTATTTCACCTGGTTGCAGCTGTCCAGTTTGCAGGAGCAACTGCAGCAGCGCGGCCAGATGATCAGCGAGCAGCTGGCCACACTGGCCGCGCCAGCACTCAAAAGTACTGACCGGTCCCTGCTCCAGCGCGTCGCCAATCACGGCCTTGATCAACCCGATGTGCGCTCCATCAGCTTTCAAGGCATGGACCGCTCACCGCTGGCACATGCCGGACCGAATATGCTCGGCCCTTCCCCGTTCGCGGGCGAAGCGATTCTGGGTGAGGTCAACCTGGAAGACACCACGCGCATCATGTACCCGGTGTTCGACTTCCACATGAGCCTGAGTGGCGACAACAATGCCGAGCGCAAACACGACCAGCTCGGCTGGGTCGAGCTGGAAATGTCACGCCACAGCACGCTGATTGCAGGTTACCGCAGCCTGCTCACCACCCTGCTGCTGACCTTGGCCGGTTTGCTGGTAACCGCCATGTTGGCGTTCCGCATGAGCCGCACGATTAACGAGCCGCTGTTGCTGATCAAGCAACGGGTCGCCCAGCTTAAAGAAGGCAAACTCGACACGCGCTTGCCGTTGCTCGGCAGTCACGAACTGGATGAGCTGGCGTCGGGCATCAACCGCATGGCCGAGGCCCTGCAAAATGCTCAGGAAGAAATGCAGCACAGCATCGACCAAGCCACGGAAGATGTGCGCCAGAACCTCGAAACCATCGAAATCCAGAACATCGAACTGGATTTCGCGCGCAAGGAAGCACTGGAAGCCAGCCGCATCAAATCCGAATTTCTGGCCAACATGAGCCACGAAATTCGCACGCCCCTGAATGGCATTCTGGGCTTCACCAACCTGCTGCTGAAAAGTGAGCTGACCCCACGCCAATACGATTACCTTGGCACCATCGAAAAGTCAGCCGACAGCCTGCTAAGCATCATTAACGAGATTCTCGACTTCTCGAAAATCGAAGCCGGCAAACTGGTGCTGGAAAACATGCCGTTCAACCTGCGCGATCTGCTGCAGGAAACCCTGACCATTCTGGCGCCCACGGCGCACGAGAAGCAGCTCGAACTGCTGAGCCTGGTGTATCGCGATGCGCCAATGTCGGTAGTCGGCGACCCGCTTCGCCTCAAGCAGGTGCTGATCAATCTGGTCAGCAATGCGATCAAGTTCACCCGTGAAGGCAGCATCGTGATTCGGGCCATGCTCGAAGATGAAACCCAGGACCGGGCGCAACTGCGGATCAGCGTGCAAGACACCGGCATCGGCCTCAGCGAAGAAGACCTGCGCGCGCTGTTCCAGGCATTCAGTCAGGCGGACAACTCGATGTCCCGCCAAGCGGGCGGCAGCGGGCTGGGACTGGTGATATCGAAGCGCCTGATCGAGCAGATGGGCGGCGAAATTGGCGTCGACAGCACGCCGGGGCAAGGCTCCGAATTCTGGATCAGCATCAACCTGCCCAAAGCCCGCAACGACATCGAAGACCTGCCCCGACCGTTGCTGCAAGGCCGCCGCGTAGCCATGATGGAAAGCCGCGAGCTAGCGCGTCAGGCCCTGCAACATCAGCTCGAAGATTGCGCGCTGGTCGCCGAAGCCTATGCCACGCCAGACCTGTTACTGGACGCCGTCGCCAGCTCGCAACACAGCGCGGAGCCCATTGGACTGGCCGTGATTGGCGCCAGCACGCTGGAACTGCCGCCCGAGCAACTGGATAAATGCATCCGCGCGCTCGAGCAGTTGTCCTGCAACAGCATCGTGCTTTGTCCGACCACCGAGCTTGCGATCTACCAGCAGATTCTGCAGTCAACGCAAACCCAGTTGCAGGCAAAACCGGCCTGCACGCGCAAGCTGCAACGCGCAATGATCGAACTGATCAGCCCGCGCCAGCCCATCAGTGAACAACCAACACTGGCACCAAGCCGCGCCCCGCTGGTGCTCTGCGTCGATGACAACCCGGCCAACTTGTTGCTGGTAAAGACCCTGCTGAGTGACATGGGCGCCAACGTTGCCACGGCCGGCAATGGCTTTGATGCGATCAAGCTGACCAAGCAGAACGTCTACGACCTGATCCTCATGGACGTGCAGATGCCCGGCTTGGATGGTCGCCAAACCACCGAACAGATTCGCCAGTGGGAACAGGATCATCAGCGCCAGCCGCTGCCGATCGTGGCACTCACCGCACATGCGATGTCCAACGAGAAGCGCGCCCTGCTGCAATGCGGCATGGACGACTACCTGACCAAACCGGTGAGCGAGCGCCAACTGGCGCAAGTGGTGCTCAAGTGGACCGGTTTGGGCCTGCGCCAATATGCAACAGAACCGTCGCCGGAACCTGTGGTCTCAATTGCCAGCGCCAGAGTGCTCGACAACGAGGAAGGTCTGCGCCTGGCTGCGGGCAAAGCGGACTTGGCTGCTGACATGTTGAGCATGCTGATCGCGGGGCTGCCCGCTGATAAACAGGCGATTCGCCAAGCGCGCAAGGATGCCGACCGCAATGAGCTGCTTGAGCGCGTGCATCGTTTGCACGGCGCCACGCGGTACTGCGGCGTGCCGCAATTGCGCGCGGCCTGTCAGCGCAGCGAAACCTTTCTCAAACAGGAAAATCCCGAGGTCGACAGCGCACTGGACGCACTTGAGGCGGCCATAGAAACACTGGCCAGGGAAGTCTCGGCGGTGCAGCAGTAGCCCGGATCTGAAACCAAGGAGCTGAGATGCGCATCATTTTGTTTAGCTGCAAGCCCTATGACACCGAAAGCTTTGCCAGCGCCGAAATGCCGGCTGCCTGGCACGTGCAAATGCAGGAAGCGCGCCTTTCGGCCGAAACAGCTGCACTGGCTGAGGGCTACGACGTGGTTTGCGCATTTATTAATGATGACCTCAGCGCGCCGGTTCTGGAACGCCTGGCCGCTGGCGGTACACGCCTGATTGCCTTGCGTTCGGCGGGTTTCAACCATGTCGACCTGCACGCGGCCAGCCAGCTAGGCCTGCCAGTCGTGCGTGTGCCCGCCTACTCGCCCTATGCAGTTGCCGAACATGCGGTCGCGTTAATCATGACGCTCAACCGGCGCACTCACCGCGCGTTCAACCGCACCCGTGAAGGCGACTTCTCGCTGCATGGCCTCACCGGCTTTGACCTGCACGGTAAAACTGTCGGGATTATCGGCTGCGGCAAGATCGGCCTGTCACTTGCCCGGATCATGCGCGGCTTTGGCTGCGAGGTCCTGCTCTACGACCCTTATCCGGTCAGCGGCTTGAGTGAACTGGGCGCCCGCCAGGTGAGCTTGGAAACACTGATCAGCAGCAGCGACATCATGAGCCTGCATTGCCCGCTCACCGAAGGCACGCATCACCTGATCAATGCCGATCGCCTGGCGCAGATGAAAACCGGCGCCATGCTGATCAACACCGGCCGCGGCGCGCTGATCGACACAGTCGCCGTGATTAGCGCCCTGAAAAGCGGCCAGCTCGGTTATCTCGGCCTGGATGTGTACGAAGAAGAGGCCGATGTGTTCTTCGAGGACTATTCGGATCGGCCCTTGCAGGATGACGTGCTGGCGCGCCTGCTGACCTTCCCCAATGTGATTTTGACCGCGCATCAGGCTTTTCTGACCCGTGAGGCGTTGTCGGGCATTGCCCAAACCACGCTCGACAACATCGAGGCCTGGGCCAAAGGCACACCAATCAATCAGGTTGAGCCCTGCGCGTGATAGCATTTGCGTCCAGCTGGAGGAACCATGGCCGAACACGATTTTCGCTACAACCTGCTCAACCCTGAGCACACCCTGATTGAATGCAAAGCACTCGCTGCTGGTCGCTATCAAGTGACCGGCAACGGAGGCTCGATTCACAACGGCGACACTTTGCAAGTCACACTCAAAGGCAGCCGTGATCTGAGCATGCGCCTGACGGTCGAGAAAGTCCGTCACCTGATCACCCCGCCCGGCCAATGGGTCGCCGTCGCCAAAGGCCCGGCCTTCAAGGAACTGGCGATCCATAACTGGCAGGTCACCTGCGACAGCTGTGGCAAACAGCTAGACTTTGAATTTGCCGTGGATCCCGCGCTTGGCAAACAAGCCGAAGCAGGCGCTGCCGAAGCGCGGATTAGCGAGCTGGGTTGGCTGCGTCGCGACGCCAAACACCTTTGCCCGAAATGTCAGAAGGAATGACGATGAAAGCACTCATAGCTACAAGTCTACTCAGTGTCAGCCTCATTGGATGCTCAGCCATGCCCGTGACTCTGGAAACCGACAAGACCTATCAAGTTGAATGGATCGGCGAACGTCCGCTGATCGACAACAGCCACCTGACCATTACCCTCGGCGCCGACGGCCGTGCTTACGGCAGCGCCGGCTGCAACCACTGGTTCTCGGGTTATAACCGCAATGGCGAAGCCATCAACTTCGTTCAAGCCGGCAGTACCCGAAAAATGTGCCCGCCTGCATTGATGGAGCAAGAGACTCGCTTCCTCAAGGCACTGGCTGAGGTGCAGCGCTGGGACTTCTCCGAGAACGACCAGCTGCGTTTGTGGCCCGCCCAAGGCAAGCCTATTCGCCTGTGGCCGGTTAACGACTGATCCACCAGAATCTGCGCGCCGGCTCTGATTGCAGCCGGGCGCAGGTTTTGCCTCACGCGCTAGCGCTCAAACAATTCCAGTTGCTCATGCCGGCCGCGCAAATCCTGCAGCCGCACACCCACGCCGAGCAATCGCACCGGCTTATTGCCACGCGCATAGGCGCCACTCAACAACAGCTGATAGCTATCCAGTGATCGCTGCGCCCCCGCCTGCTCCAGCGTGGTTTGGGTGAAGTCATGGAATTTGACCTTCACAAACGGTTTATCCGGTCGATAGCTGGAATCCAAACGCGCCATGCGTTTTTCCAGTTCGGCCAACAACTCCGGCAATTGCTCCAAGCATGCCTTTAAGTCTGGCAGGTCTTGCAGGTAGGTATTCTCGACGCTCACAGACTGGCGACGGCTGTCGGTTTGCACAGGGCGATCATCAATCCCGCGCGCCAGCCCCCAGAGCCGCTCACCAAAACTGCCGAACTCGCGCACCAGGCCGAGCTTGTCCCAAGCACGTAAATCGGCACAGGTCGAAATGCCCTGCCGAGCCAGTTTCTCAGCAGTGACCTTGCCCACACCGTGCAGTTTGCTCACCGCTAACTCAGCGACGAAGGCATCCACCTCGGGCGGTGTTATCACAAACAAACCGTCGGGCTTGCGCCAGTCGCTGGCGATCTTGGCGAGGAACTTGTTCGGCGCAACGCCCGCCGACACGGTGATGTGCAAGGTCTGCGAGACACGCCGGCGAATGTCCGCGGCGATGCGCGTTGCACTGCCGGAAAAAAGCTCGCAGTCGGTGACATCAAGAAATGCTTCATCGAGGGACAGCGGCTCGATAATGTCGGTGTAATCACGAAAGATTGCATGGATCTCCCGCGATACCGCTTTATAAACATCGAAGCGCGGCTTGACGATATACAAGTCCGGACACAGCTTCAGTGCATGCCCGGTGGCCATTGCCGAGCGCACACCATAGGCCCGCGCCTCATAATTGCAGGTCGCAATGACTCCGCGCCGGTCTGCTGCGCCGCCGACAGCCAGCGGTTTGCTCGCCAGGTTGGGATCATCACGCATCTCTACCGCGGCGTAGAAACAGTCGCAGTCGATATGGATGATTTTTCGTTGCTTCGCGACCAATTAGTCCAGCCACCCAAGAATATGCACGCCGATATATGCCAACCAAGCCGTGTCTGCGGCCTGTGCGACCGGCAAGGCGCAAATGCACCAGTCTTTACAGCAGCTGATAATACCAACTCTCAAGCGCCATGAGACCTTGAATGACGACCCTGAGGGTGCGCTTCGGCTGGCCAAACCCCGAGCTTGCGCCGCCGTGGCGGAAAACCATCAAGGCTGGTTTGGCTCTGCCACGCGGTGTGTCGATCAGGCGTGCTTGGCCAGCGACTCGAGCCATTGGCTGTCGAATTGGGTTTGATCAATCGGCAGGTTCAACGCCTGCATCGCAGTTTTATGCTGATCGATTTCAGCGAGCATCTGCACGTGATCGCTGGAGTTACCGTCCAGACGGTGCATCTGGCTGACGCCCAAATGATAGAAACGCAGCAGCTTGAAACTCAGCGGATCGCCCGCCGCAACGCCGGCTTTAACATCGTGCATGACATTGGTAATGCGCAGCAGGCTACGCTTGAGCTGCCAGCCATAGACCGCCGACGCCATCCACGGCTGCGACCAGAACACCTGGCGCACCAACGCGATAGTCACCAGCAAGGCGACAATGACCCCGCCCAGATTCCAATAGAAGTTGTCGCCTCCCGGCTGGCCGAACAGCTGCACGGAAAGGGTTGAGAATGCCAGGGCAAGCAGCACAAACAGCAGCGCAATGCTCCAGGTGCTGCGCCGGGTCTGCTGGCGGTAAACCAGCGGGTCGATTTCCTTGATTGTGAATAGCACCTGCAGCGCACCTTAGTTAATCAGCGTTGATTCGAGCGGGCATTATCACCCGCTCAGTCGCTCACCGGTACTGCGCACGCGCAAATTCAATCGCGCAGATGCACGCTTTTGCGCATCTCACAATCTAGCTCAGAGCACAAAACTCAGCACCAGGTTGAACACCAATGCCGCGACAAAACCCAAGGGCGCAGCGCGGAACAGCAGCTTCGGAAAGAACTCGGCACGGCTCTTTTCGGTCGGGCACGAGCCCAGCAACAAGCTGCCACCGGATGAAAATGGCGAGATAGAGGTTGCCTGTGCGCCGACAACAATGCAGATAAAGATCAACAAAGGATCAATCCCCAGAGACGCTGCAATTGGCGGCACAATCGGGAACAGCGCCGGGGTTACCACGCCCAGCGTGCTGGCAAACAGCGACATCAAGGCAGCCACCACACCAAAGGCGACTGGCACCAACACCGGCGGAATCGAGGTGCCAATCCAGGAGGCCAGCAGATCAATCGTGCCCGCCTTGATCGCAATGGCGATGAGCATGCCGACGCCACAAATCATCACCAGTGTCGACCAAGGCACAGCCGCCATCGCTTTGCGCTCATCGCCCAGTTTCAGCAGCAAGGCGATAACCGAGAACACACTGGCAATCAAGCCGATGTCCATCTTCGAGTTGATGAAGGTGACTGTTTGATTGTCTGGAAAAACAATGTGGGCGATTGGCGCCAGAAGCACCAGCGCCATCATCAGCAACGTGAGTTGCAGCGTGACTCTTTGCTCTCTGTTCAGCGGGGTTGGCGGGGTGATGGTGTACGTGGAGCTTTGCATCGACTTCTTATGGCCGGTAAACAACATAAAGCCGGTAATCACCAGCAATGGAATGGCCACGGTGCTGGCGAAGATGCCGAAACTGTTAATGAAGGCGGTGTTTTCTGGAATACCCGAGTTGACCATCAGGGTGCGGAAAATAATCCCGCTCTGGCTCGATACAAAGTTGGCGCCACCCAGCGCCCCGTAGTTCACCGCCATCGCCCCGAGAATCAAGCTCATGCGGGTGCGCTCGCACAGCAACAAGGTGATTGGCGCCATAAAGGCCAGCACTGTGTAGTAACCAGCGCCCAATGCAGCGATCAACGCCGAGGTAATGAATACTGCGTAAGGCAGCAGGTGCGGGAACCGCCGGCAACTGTAGAGCAGATGCTCTGCTAGCTTTTCCAACGTGCCGTTGACGATGGCAAAGCTGTAGAAAAGGCAGACCGAGAAGATGATAAAGAACATCTTAAGTGGCCACATCATGATCACATCGGAGGGGCTCAGGCCCATCGCGAAGCAGCCGATCAAGTACGCAAACGCAATGGCAAACAAACCAATATTGATCTTGGTCTTGTAGCCCAGGGCTATCGAAATCACGATCGCCGCAATCACCAACAAACTCATCATTGTTCTAGTCGCCTTTTATTGTTCTGTTGCGTCAGCTTGTTGCTGAAATTTAAATAGCTGTGCCGGGTTTTCCAGCAACACCTGGCGGCGCTCAGCAGGATCGGGCAGCAATGCAGTGATCTCGGCAAACTGCGCGACATAGTCGGTTTCATGTTCATGGCGGGTATGTGGCCAGTCGCTGCCCCAGAGGAAGCGGTCAACGCCGCCGCAGGCCGAACGCAATACGCTGACCGACTGCTGCGCCTGCGCACGCGAGGCTTTGCAGCGGTAGGCCGCAGAGAGTTTGATATACAGCTGCGGGCTACTTGCCAGCAGTCGCAAGAATGCTTGATGCGCTGGCAGTTCGGGGTCGATTTGCCCTTCGGGCAGGCCGAAATGGTCAATCACCACCGTGACGCCGCTGGCCAGAATTGCCGGCAAAATAGGCGCAAGATCGACCATCGGCCGCTGAATTTCCACTTGCCACTGGCGCCGTGCCAGTCGCGCAAAAAAATCCTGCCACAGCGCACTGCTGTAATCGGCGAGCGGTTTGCCCAACAGATTCAGCCTTATACCGACCACACCGCACGCCTGCATCGCGTCCAACTGCACCTCACTGATGCTCGGTTCAACCACCGCAATCGCGCGTAAACGCTGCGGATACTTGCGCAGCGCCGCGCACAGAAAACTGTTGTCAGTCCCGAGAAAACTTGGCTGCACCAGCACCCCGTGAGACAACCCAACGGAGTCTAGTTGGCGCAGATAATCCTCAACCCTTGCATCATAGTCGGGGCTGTATCGGCGCCCGTCGGCGAGCGGCAGGTCGCGGCTGAAAACATGCGCGTGGGTATCAATCCCGGTCAGGGGCGGCAGGTGTGAGGTGATCATATAGCAACACTCTGGCTGATTTATTGGTAAGTGCACTGCTCA
>MDTG01265604.1_pt1 | contig 13069 bp, 12 predicted proteins | sample 811421 | NCBI WGS metagenome assembly MDTG01 (sample SAMN05326645, study PRJNA326480) | marine metagenome | isolation source: seawater | place: Pacific Ocean: South East | collected 2011
CGCTCCACGCGGCCCTCGAAGACGTGGCCTCGGGCCGCCGTGCCCCGGAGCCGCCCGAGCTCGCGCTCGACGCCCAGACTGCCACCGACGTCGCGAAGGTCACCGAACGAGCCGCCGCGGAGCTGGACGCCGATCCGCGCCTCGCGCGGGCCTGGGCGATCTGGGCGCTGCTCAGCCTCGACGAAGAGGACGAGCTCCGTGAGGTGCCGCCGGCCCTCCGCGCGCGGGCCCTCCAGGTGCGCGCGGCAGCGGACGAGGCGGGGCGCGACCTCGACGCCAAGCTCGTCCACGCGCGCTACGCCTTCGTCGACGCCCTCTGCGCGCGAGCTCTCCGCGAGGGCGAGGAGAGCCGAAGCCTCACCGAGCGCCTCGACGCGGTCCTCGTCCACCCGGTCGCCGGCCTGCTCATCTTCGCTCTCGTGATGTACGTCATCTTCGAGGCGCTCTTCACCTGGTCCGCCCCCGCGATGGAGTGGATCGAAGCCGGCGTGGGCGCCGTCCAGCAGGGCATCCTCGCGTCCATGGACCCGGGCCCCTTCCGCGATCTCCTCGTGGAGGGCGTCGTCGCCGGCGTCGGCAACGTGCTGGTCTTCGTCCCCCAGATCGCCTTCCTCTTCCTCCTCATCTCGTTCCTCGAGGACTCGGGCTACCTGGCCCGCGTCGCCTTCGTCATCGATCGCGTCATGAAGGGCGTGGGCCTCCACGGGAAGGCCTTCGTGCCCCTCCTCAGCGGCTTCGCCTGCGCGGTCCCCGCCGTGATGGCGACGCGCACCATCGCCGACCGGCGCGACCGCCTCGTGACCATGCTCGCGCTCCCCCTGATGAGCTGCAGCGCCCGCCTGCCGGTCTACGTGCTGATCACGGCCACGGTCTTCGCCGGCGCCGGGCGCGTGGGCGGCGTCCTCAGCGCCGGCGCCCTCGCGCTCTTCGCCATGTACGGGCTGAGCGTGCTGGCCACGCTCGGGGCCGCGGCCGTCCTGCGCCGCACCGCGCTGAAGGGGCCGCGGCCGACGCTGATGCTCGAGCTCCCGCCCTATCGCATGCCGCTCGCGCGGAACCTCCTCGGCACGACCTGGGGCCGCGTCCGCACCTTCCTCGTGGACGCGGGGACGATCATCCTCGCGCTCACGATCGTGCTCTGGGCGCTCCTCGCCTACCCGCGCAGCGAGGCCATCGAGACCCGCTTCGCGTCGCTCCGCCAGGAGGCCGAGGCGACGCTCGTCGGCGACGCGCTCGAGGACCGGATGAGGGCCCTCGACGGCGAGGAGCAGGCGGCGCAGCTCGAGCACAGTGCCGCGGGGCGTCTCGGGAAGGCCATGGAGCCGGCGCTCGAGCCCCTCGGCATGGACTGGCGCCTCGGCGTGGGCGTCATCGGGGCCTTCGCGGCGCGCGAGGTCTTCGTCTCGACGCTGGGGATGGTCTTCGGGATCGGCGGCGAGGCGGACGAGGAGAGCGTCGGCCTGCGGCGGCGGCTCCAGAGCGCGACCTGGCCCGACGGGCGCCCGCTGATGACGCCGCTCGCGGGCGTGGCCCTGATGGTCTTCTTCGTGCTCGCCTGCCAGTGCATGAGCACGGTGGCGGTGGTGCGACGCGAGAGCGGGAGCTGGCGCTGGCCGATCCTGATGGTCGGCTACATGACGGCGCTCGCCTACCTGGCGGCGCTCCTCGTGTACCAGGTCGGGGCGGCCCTCGGCTGGGGGACCGGATAGTGGGCTGGCAGCCCCTGGCGGCGGGCGTGGTGGTGGCCCTCGCCGTCGCCTACCTGGTCTGGAAGCTCGGCCTCCAGGGGCGGCGACCGAAAGAAAAGGGCGGGCCCGACGTCCCGGCCTCGCGGCTCGTGAAGAGCGCCCGGCGGGCGGCCCGAGAGCGCGACGAGAGCTGAAGCCCGCTCGCGCGCGGCGCGCTCGCACATCCAGGGGCTTGTACTACGCTCGCGCGCCATGGCCGCGCCGCACACCCTGGTCCACCACATCGCCCACTGGGCCGAACAGAAGCCCCACGTCCCCGCGCTCCACGCCAAGCGAGCCGGCCGCTGGATGTCGCTGAGCTGGTCCGAGTACTGGCGGAACGTCCGCGCGGTGGCGAAGGGGCTCATCGCCCTCGGGCACGAGCCGGGGGACTGCATCGCCATCGCCGGCGCGAACCAGCCCGAGTGGGTGCAGCTCGAGTTCGGCGCCGAAGCGGCGCGCGGCGTGCCGGCGCCCATCTACGGCAACAGCACCGTCGAGCAGACCGCCTACATCGTGAAGGACTCGGGGTCGAAGATCGTCTGCTGCGACAGCCTCGAGCTGCTCGAGAAGTTCCTCGAGGGCGAGGCCCAGGGGCTCTTCCCGAAGGCCGTGAAGTACGTGACCTTCACCCCCCTCGCGCCGCTCCCCGCGGCGGCCGAAGGGCGCGTGATGGCCTTCGACGAGCTCCTGCAGCTCGGGCACGCGCAGGACGACGCGGAGCTCGACGCGCGCCTCGACGCGCTCACCGACGACGAGACCTGCCTGATGATCTACACCTCGGGCACGACGGGTGTGCCGAAGGGCGTGGAGATCGACCACGGCGGGCAGATCCTCATCGGCGAGGGCTGCCGGGCCTTCGGGCCGCAGTTCTTCCCGCAGGGCGGCCAGCCGCCCGAGGCGGAGTACCACGCGATCAGCTACCTGCCGCTGAGCCACCAGGCCGAGCAGCTGCTGACGAACGTGCTGAGCCTGATGGTCGGCGGGCAGATCTACTTCTGCCCCGAGATCACGGCGGTGAAGGACTACCTCGGCGAGGTGCGGCCGACGGTCTTCCTCGGCGTGCCGCGGGTCTGGGAGAAGTTCCAGGCGGCGCTCGAGGCGCGGCTCTCGGAGGCGGAGGGCTTCAAGGGCAAGCTCGCGCGCTGGGCCATGGAGACGGAGCTCGCGTGCTTCCACGAGCAGGTGGAGCGGGGCGTCCGCGCCAAGGAGCACATGCCGCTGAAGCGGCGCGCCGCGCGGGCGCTCGTGCTCGACAAGATCAAGACCGCCCTGGGGCTCGACCGGCTCGAGATCGCGATCACGGGCTCGGCGCCGATGGCGAAGGAGACGCAGGCGTTCTTCGCGTCGCTCGGGATCTGCGTCTACGAGGTCTACGGGCTCACGGAGACGAGCGGGGCGTGCACGATCTCGGATCCGCTCCGGCCGAAGTTCGGCACGGTGGGCAAGCCCTTCCCGGGCGTGGAGATCCGCATCGGCGAGGACGACGAGATCCAGCTCCGCGGCCGGAACATGGTCAAGGGCTACCGGGGGTTGCCGGAGGAGACGGCGGCGCTCTACACGGAGGACGGCTGGCTGCGCACGGGCGACGCGGGGGCGCTCGACCCGGACGGCAACCTGCGCATCACGGGGCGGCTGAAGGAGCTCTTGATCACGGCCGGCGGCAAGAACGTCGCGCCGGTGGAGCTCGAGTTCTACGTGAAGCAGATCGTGGGCGTGGGGCAGTGCGTCGTGGTCGGCGACCGAAAGCCCTTCCTCAGCGCGCTCATCGCGCTCGATCCGGAGAACCTCGAGGCGCTCGCGAAGGCGGCGGGGACGGGCTCGAAGCCGATGGCGGAGCTGGCCGCGGATCCGAAGGTCCGCGCATACCTCGAGCGCGAGATCGAGGCGAAGTGCAACGCGCACGTGGCCCGCTACCAGACGATCAAGAAGTTCGACGTGCTCCCGCACGAGCTCACGGTGGAGGGCGGCGAGCTCACGCCGTCGATGAAGCTGCGGCGGCCGCAGATCGGGGAGAAGCACGCCCAGCGGATCGAGGCCTTCTACGCCGGGGGCACGAAGAACACCCCGGAGACCTCGCACCCCTGAGGGGGTCGGGCTCGCCCGAAGCCCGTGCCCGCGCCCGCGCCCGTCGTAGCTCATGCCCGTGCCCGCAGGTCCAGCGGGGCATGGAGCAGGTGCTCGGGAATGGATGCCCACTCCGCGTGCCCGGCAGCTCGACGAGCGTCTCCGACCAGGAGCGCTGGGCTCCCACGACGCGCCCTCCCATCCGCGCGTCTACGGCGACTCCGGCGCCACCCACGGCGACGCGATCAGGCCGACGGAGCGCCGTCGAGGGAGCACTCCGCGCGCGCAGCTCGGTCGGCCGCGCATCCGGTCCGCCGCCTCGCCCTTCCCTTCACGGCTCGCGCGAGCCCGCTCCGCTCTCGCGCGGCACCACCTGGAACATCAGGTCCGGCGTGCGCTTGCGATGGATGGCGCCCGCGACCTCCGCGCGCAGGTGACCTTGGGCGGCGTTCAGGAGGCCGAGCACCTCGTCCGGGTCGACCTCCGGGCCGACCTCGACCACCACCCGCAGGCGCCCCACGTCGGGGTTCGGCAGCACCTCGCGCACCCACGCGCCGAGCAGACGCTCGTCGCTCGCCTCGGCCAGCGCGAGGTCGAGGGTCCGGCGCACCTGGGCGCAGAGCTGCAGATCCTTCCGCCGGTCGTCTCCGCGCCCGCCCCGTCCTCGTCGACCCATGCGCCGCGCAGGGTGGGTCGGCCCACGCGCGGCGCAAGGGGGAACGACGCTACTTCTCGAGCTCGAAGCGGAAGTCCTCGATGACCGGGTTGGCCAGGAGCTTCTCGCACATGCTCGCGAGCTCCTCCTTCGCGGCCGCCTCGTCGGCGCCCTCGAGATCGATCTCGATGAGCTTGCCGACGCGGACGCGCTTCACGTCGTCGAAGCCGAGCGCGCCGAGCGCGCGGCGGACGGCGTCGCCCTGGGGGTCGAGGACTTCCTGCTTGAGCGTGACGTAGACGTTCGCCTTCATGGGGGGGCTCCGGGAGTCGGGGGAGGTCGGGGTCGTGCAGAGTTCGTGCGGGGCCGTGCGGAGGCCGTTCAGAGGCCGAGGTTGCGGCGCATGCGCGCGTGCGGGTCCTCGAGGTTCGGCTCGAAGGGCTCGCCGCGGATCGCGTCGCAGGCCTCGATGTAGCGGCGCGAGGCCTCTACGCGCACCTCGTCGGGGAGCGTCGGGCTGGGGCCGTCGCCGCCGTAGCCGACGCTCTTGAGCCAGCGCCGGACGTACTCCTTGTCGAAGCTCTCCGGGTCCTCACCGGCCTCGAAGCGCTCCGCGTAGCTCGCCGCGTACCAGTAGCGGCTCGAGTCGGGCGTGTGGATCTCGTCGATGACGACGATCTCGCCCTCGGGCGTCTTCCCGAACTCGTACTTGGTGTCGACGAGGATCAGGCCGCGCTCGGCGCAGAGCTTCTGCCCCCGCGCGAAGAGCGCTTTCGCGAGCTCGGCCGCCGCGTCGAAGTCCGCCGCCGACACCGTGCCCATGGCGAGGATCTCCTCCCGCGAGGCGCTCACGTCGTGGCCGCCCTTCGCCGCCTTGGTGCTCGGCGTGAGGATCGGCGCCTCGAGGCGCTGGTGCTTCTTCAGCCCGTCGGGGAGCCGGTGCCCACAGAACACCCGTTCGCCCTTCGCGTAGTGGGTCCAGATGCTCGTCGAGGTCACGCCCGTCACGTAGGCGCGCATCACCATCTCGACGGGCAGCGGCGCGCACTCGCGGGCGATCGTCACGTTCGGGTCGGGCACCTCGATCACGTGGTTCGGCGCCACGTCCGCCGTCGCCTCGAACCACCAGGCGGCGAGCTGGTTCAGCACCTGCCCCTTGAAGGGGAGCGTGCCGAGCACCCGGTCGAAGGCGCTGATCCGGTCGGTGACGATCAGCGTGCGCCGGCCGTCCTTCGAGTAGTTGTCCCGGACCTTGCCCTCGTACTTCGCGCCGAGCCCGGGGAAGTCGGTGGCGTCGAGGGTCAGGCCGAGGCCCCGCTCCAGCGTGTCCTTCGAGACGGTCATGGCGCTCCTCCGCCGGCGTGATCGACCAACTCGGGCCGCCACGCAAGCGGAAAGGCGAGGGGAGGGCGCCGGCGCGATGGTCCGACTGCGATCCTACGGCCCTACTGCGCGATCGAATTCGGCGTGACCGAGCTGAGCTCGGAGAAGCCGAGGCGGTAGGCGGCGTTCTGGCCCTGCTGGTAGGAGCCGACCCAGACCCGGTACTGGCCGGGCGGGAAGGACCCGGTGACCATCGGGTTCATGCCCTCCGAGTCGTCGTCGCAGACGAAGGTGCCGTCGGGCTTGCGCACGACCAGCGTCGTGTCCTGCGCGGAGTTCACCATCACGCGGAGGTTGTTGAAGGCGCCGCTCGCCGTGAAGAGGTGGTCGGGCACGCGCGCGATCCAGCCGCGGCAGCTCGGGTTCACGCTGGTGGCGTTCACGCTCCCGCCGGAGGTGCCGGTGACCACGTGCGGGTCCGGCGTGAAGCCCGGGCGCAGGCTCACGGGCTGGAAGTTCGCGTTCGAGCCCGTCAGGTCGAGCTGCGCCGCGCCCGCTCCCGCCGCGCCCCCGGCGCTTCCGCCGCCGAGGCTCGAGGGGGTCACCGAGCCGAGCTCGCTGATGCCGAGCTGGTAGGCGGCCTGCGTCCCGCGCTGGTAGGAGCCGACCCAGACCTTGTACATGCCGGGCGGGAAGGCGCCGGCCACGACCGGGTGGAAGCCGTCCGTGTCGTCGTTGCAGAGGTAGGTGCCGTCGGGCTTCTGGACGACGAGGGTCGTGTCCTCGCTCCCGGCGTTCACGACGAAGCGGAGGTTGTTGAACGGCCCCTGCGCGTTGAAGAGGTGGTCCGGCGTCTGGGAGATCCAGCCGCGGCACTGGGCGTTCAGGTTGCTCGCCTGGATCGCGCCGCCGGAGGTGCCGCGCACGACGTGCGGGTCCGGCGTGAAGCCGGGGCGGAGGGCGACGGTGCCGAAGTTGCTCTGGCCGGCGCCGGCTGCGGGCGTCGGGGTGGGGGTCGCCGCGCCGCCGGCCGGGGCCACGGGCTGGGCCTGGCCCACGGGCTGGGGCGTGGCCGGCGCGTTCGTCGCGGGCGGCTGCTGGGGCTGCTCTTCGCCTCCGCAGGCGAGACCGAGGACGACGGCGACGGTGATGACGTGGCGCATGGGGCTTCCCTCTCCTCTTCTTTCCCGCTCCGATGAAACTCGATCACGGGCGGCGCCTCAAGGACGAAGGAGCCGGAAGAGCAGCTGGAGCATGCGGTAGGTCAGGCCCCAGATGATGCGCCCGTCGGCGTCGTAGGCCGGGAAGCGCCAGGTCTGCCCGTCCCGCTCGAGCGGGTAGGTGGTGTCCCGCTCGCCCCGGAGCAGGGGGCCGAGCGGCACCCAGAGCACCTCGGCGACCTCGTAGTTCCCCTCGAGCGCCGGCTCGCCCTCGAGGGCGAAGACGTAGGGGCGCACGATCAGGCCCTTCCGATGCGTCTGCACGTCGTCGAGCGGGCCGAGGAGCGCCGCGCGGCCCAGATCGAGGCCGACCTCTTCGAGCGTCTCGCGCCGGGCCGTGTCGAGGAGCGTCGCGTCCTCCGGATCCTGCCGCCCCCCCGGGAAGGCCATGTGACCGCTCCACGGGTCGTCGGGGTGCTCGGCCCGGCGGATGAAGAGGCCCTCGAGCTCGCCCCCCCGTGGGCGGAGCACGGTCGCCACGGCGGCGCGCTTCGGCGCCTCGAGCTCCGCGGGCTCGAGCTCGGCGATCCGCGTGCGCAGCTGCTCGAGCGTCATCCTCTCTAGCTGAGGCCCGTCGGCGCGCTGGTCAATGCTCCGGCGCCTCCTCCCGGGCTCGCCCACCGAGAGCCCCGGCCGGCTCAGGCCATACCGCGCTGGCGGAACCAGGCGACGGCGTCGCGGATCGAGTCCTCGATGGGCCGGTAGCGGGCGCCGAGCTCGCGGACCGACTTCGCGTTGTCGTAGTAGCTCGGGACCAGGCTGTACTCGAAGAAGTCACGGCTCAGGGGCGGCTCCTTGCCCGTGCGCGCGGCGGCCTCGTTCATCGCGATGATGATCGCCCGCGCGGCCGGCAGCGGCAGCTTGAAGAAGCGGCGCTCGGTGTTCGTCGCGCGGCAGATCGCGAGGAGCAGCTCGTGGTTCGAGAGGTTGTGGGCCGCCGCCACGTAGCGCTCGCCGCGCTTCCCCTTCTCGGCCGCCAGCACGTGCACCTCCGCCGCGTCGCGGACGTCCACGTAGGCCGCGCCCCCGTCGACGTAGATGGGCGGCCCGCCCTTCTTCAGCGTCTCGAGGATGAGCTTGCCCGAGGGCGTCGGCGCGATGTCGCCGGGGCCGAAGACGATGCCCGGGCACACCACGCGCACGTCGAAGCCCCAGGTGGCGAAGTCCTCGGCGAGCACGCGGCTGTGGAACTTCGAGCGGCTGTAGGGGAAGTCGAGGTCCCAGACGTCGTACTCGGTCTCCTCGTCGCCGATCGTGCCCTCCGGCGGGCGCCCGAGGGAGACGATGCTCGCCGTGTAGACGACCTTCTCGACGCCGGCCTGCCGCGCCGCCTCGAGCACGTTGAAGGTGCCGCGGTGGTTCACGGCGTACATCCGGCTCGGGTTCGGCGCCCAGGCCTGGTAGATGGCGGCGGCGTGGAAGACGACCTGGCGCCCCTCCACGGCCCGGCGGCAGGCGTCCGGGTCGAGCACGTCGCCGCGGACGAGCTCCACGTCGAGGTCGGCGACGTTGTCCGTGGGCTCGCCGGGGAGGGCGAGGACGCGCACGGAGACGCCGCGTTCGCGGAGGCGGCGGACGATCTGGCTGCCGAGGAACCCGCAGCCGCCGGTGACGAGGGCGTTGTCCATGGCCCCTTGTAACGCGCCGGCGGTGGCCGCCGCCACGCTCGCCGACTTCGCGCGGCGAGCTCAGGAGGTGTAGCGGGCCTGCACCAGATCGAGGAGCGGGCCGATGCCGTGGCCGTAGCGGAGCGAGATGGTCGCGGTCACGCCGGCCGCCTGGAGCGCCTGCTCGAGCCCATCGCCGTACTCGGTCTCCCGGCCCCAGACGACCGGGAGCACGTTGTCCGGCAGGCTGCGGAGCGTGGTCGCGATGGTGCCGCGATCCATCGAGGGCGGCGCCGTGGCGTCGACCATCACGATGAGCGGCGCGCTCGAGAAGACCGCCCGGCGCGTGTCCTCCTCGCCGTCGACGGTCGTCACGTGCACGCGCCCGTCGCCGAGGGCCGCGTGGAGCTGCGTGGCGAAGTGGGGCGTCCCGGCGAGCACGAGCACGCTGACGGGCTGGCGCCAGACCGTCGGCATCACCATCGTCACCGAGTCGTCGTCGAGGTCGACCTCGATGGGGATGTCCGTGCCCGTGCGGTCGCCCTTCACGAGCACCTGTTCGAGGCGCTGCAGGACGATCTCACGGACGTCGGCGCCGACCATCTCCTCGACGACGCTCGCGAGACCCGTCCGGCAGAAGTGGAGGACCTCCTCCGTGCTGCCGGGCACGGCGCCCGATTGCTGGAGCGCCTCGAACATCACCTGGGTCGCGAGCTGGGGCGAGAAGGCCCCTTCGAGCACCTCGCGGACGATGTGCACTTCCTCGCGGACGGTCGGCTCGAACACGACCGCAGTATGCCAGAGCCCCCCGGTGCGCCGATAGGCCCGCCTACGCGGGGGCGGGCGGGGCTCGTGGGGCGCCCTTTCGCCTTGCGAGCGCGGCCGAGGCGCCTATCCCTCCCGGCGCCATGATCCCGCGCTACACCCCCGACGACTTCGCCGCCCTCTGGAGCTCCCGCCGCAAGTACGAGGCCTGGTTCGACGTGGAGGTCGCGGCCTGCGAGGCCATGGAGCGTGCCGACCTCGTGCCCGCCGGCACGGCGGAGAAGGTCCGCCCCTTCCGCGCGAAGCTGGTCCCGGAGCGCATCGACGAGATCGAGAAGACGACGCGCCACGACGTCATCGCCTTCCTCACGCACGTCGAGGAGCTCGCCGGCGAGCCGGCCCGCTGGCTGCACCGGGGCATGACGAGCTCGGACGTGCTCGACAGCTCGCTCGCGCTGCTCCTCGTCGAGGCCGTGGACGCGATCGACCAGCGCCTGGACGCGCTCATCGAAGCCTTCACGAAGCGCGTGGAGGAGCACCGGAAGACGCCGGCCATCGGCCGGAGCCACGGCATCCACGCCGAGCCCGTGAGCTTCGGGCTGATCCTCGCCGGGCACCTCGCGGAGATGAAGCGGGGCAAGAAGCGCCTCGCGGCGGCCCGCGAGGCCGTGGCCGTGGGCAAGATCGCCGGCGCCGTCGGGACCTACGCGCACCTCAGCCCGGCCATCGAGCTGGACGCGCTCGGTCAGCTCGGGCTCGTGCCGGAGACGCTGGCGACGCAGGTCGTCGCGCGGGACCGGCATGCGGAGCTGCTCTCGGCGCTCGGGCTGATCGCGGCGGGCATCGAGCGCTTCGCGACGAACGTGCGGCACTGGCAGCGGACCGAGGTCGCCGAGGCGGAGGAGCACTTCAAGAAGGGGCAGAAGGGCTCGAGCGCCATGCCCCACAAGCGCAACCCGGTGCTCACGGAGAACCTCTGCGGGCTCGCGCGGGTGGTGCGCGCGGCGGTCGTGCCGGGGCTCGAGAACGTGGCGCTCTGGCACGAGCGCGACATCAGCCACTCGTCGGTGGAGCGCATGATGGTGCCGGACGCGACGGCGACGACGGCCTTCATGCTCGACCGGTGCACGCGGGTGGTGCGTGACCTGGTGGTCTACCCGGAGGGCCTGATGCGGAACCTCGAGCGCACGGGCGGGCTCTGGGCGAGCGAGGGGGTGCTGCTGGCGCTGGTCGGCACGGGCATGGGGCGGCAGGAGGCCTACGTGCTGGTGCAGCGGAACGCGATGAAGGCCTTCCACGGGGAGGGCGAGTTCCGGGCGCTGCTGAAGGCGGACGAGGACGTCTCGGCGCGGCTGGACGCGGCGACGATCGACGCGCAGTTCGAGCTGGACCACGCCCTCGCCCACGTGGACGCGATCATCGACCGTGTCCTCGCCAGCTGAGCCGGGCCGCCGTCGACGAAGGCGGCGAAACCCGGATCCCCGCGACCCGCGCGTCAGCGAAGGCCGGAGCTCCCGGACGCCGTGCAGCCCCGCGCGGGTAGCCGACCGGGCGCGGCTCCGCGAACGCGGCGTGGACCGCGAAGCCGAGCGCCAGCACGGACGGCGGACGTCGGAGCGCGGATCGCGTTCCGACCGCAGGGAGGGAATCTCGCTCGCGCGGGCGTCGCGCGGGTGTCGTGGCATGAGGTAGAGTGTACGCGTGAAGCGCGCGAGCCTGCTTTTCTTCGCCTGCGCCAGCGCCCTGGCGCTCGGTGGGTGCTCCGACGACCCGCAGTGCGTGATCGACACGGACTGCGACCTCTACCAGCGTTGCTCCGACGAGGGGCGCTGCGTGGATCTCCGCGAGGACGCGGGGGCCACCGACGGCGGCGCCGGCGAGGGCGGCGTCGACGCGGGCGAGGAGGACGCGGGGCCCGAGGACGCGGGCGTGGACGCGGGGCCCGGCATGATCGGCACGGGCTCGGTCACGGCCGTGAGCCAGGGGCTCTCTTCGGGGGGCGTCGCCGTCGCGAGCTACGGCGTGAGCGCGAGCTTCTCGCTGCTCGAGGACGCCCCCGAGGACCCCTGCACCACGACGAGCCCCGCCGAGGGATGCACGCTCGTCGACTGCCCCGACACGACGCCCATGCCGATGGACGCGGGCACGCCGGAGGACGCGGGCGCGCCGGAGGACGCGGGCGCGATGGACGCCGGTGTCCCGGTCGCGCCGAACGCCGGGACGATCCAGGTCTCCGGCGGCACCGTCGCCGTCACGCTCATGCCGGACGAGGCGGGGCTCTACACCTCGGCGAGCGGGAGCTCGCGCCTCTGGGCCGACTCGACGGCGATCATCCGCTTCACCAGCCAGGCCATGCGCGACGTGCCGATGTTCAACGTCATGCTCGCCGGCACGGACCAGGTCACGCTGACCGCGCCCGACGTGAGCGCCGGGCCGCCCTCGGTCTCCCGGGCCGCCGACCTGAGCCTCGCCTGGACCGGGACGACGCCCGGGCAGGTGGTCGCCATCCTCAACCAGCCGGGAGAGGGCACGGCGTCGACGACGCTCACCTGCGTGTTCGCCGGCGACGCGACCGAGGGCGCCCTCCCCACGGCGGGCCTCGCCGAGCTCGCGAACGGGCGGGCGGTCCTCTCCATCTTCAGCCAGAACCCGGAGATCGTGGACGAGGGCGGCTGGGAGGTGACCGTGCTCACGCAGTCGCTCGGCGTGCTCCCGGACGGCAGCGGGGCGACGACGGCGGTCACGCTCGTCGACTGAGTCGCTCCGGGCGCGCGCGTTCCTCCCTGACCGCGTCCTTCTTCGCTCCCCAGTGGGGGCGCTCGGCTGTCCGATTCGCGGCCCGTTCGGCGCCGAGGCGCGCCGGGGGTGGCGTCCTCCGGGGCTGCGCCCTATGACTCCGCGGCGCGCGACGCGCCCTGTTCGAGGAGAACCATGCCCGAAGCCGATCCCGACCGCCTCGTCGACTGCATCAAGCTCGAGAAGAAGCTCCCCGGGCTGGCGAAGCCGCCGTTCCCGAACGAGCTCGGCCAGCTGGTCTACGAGAAGGTGTCGAAGGAGGCCTGGGACCTCTGGCTCCAGGAGAGCGTGCGCTTCATCAACACCTACCGCGTCGACCTCTCCTCGAAGGAGGGCACGGAGTTCATGCTGAAGCAGCTGCGCATCTGGCTCGGCCTCGAGGAGGGCGAGATGGCGCAGACCGCGTGGACGCCGCCCGAGGAAGACGCCGGCGAGAGCGCCGAGAGCTGAGCGGCGTCCGGTCCCGCTCCGGTGGGACCGAAGCCGAGTCCGTGACCGTGTCCCGGGCGTCGCGGTCGCCGAGTCGCCGGCGCCGTCCCCCGATGGCTCGCTGAGGGGCCGGATGCTCGGGGGTCGGATGCTCAGAAGCCGACCGGACGCCCGCCGGACGCCTCGACCTCGATGCCTCGGGTCCGCTCCCAGGCGAGTCGCCGGGCGTCCCAGCGGCGCTGTAGGCGCACGACGAGCAGCAGGATCGCGGCGAGGAGCAGCCCGAAGACGAGCGCGATCTCGAAGAGCGGCCCTCGCGATGCCGGCCGCAGGACGCGCGCGTCCCGCGCCACGTGCCAGCCCTGCTCGCGAAGCTCGGCGCGCTCCTGGAAGTACATGGGGCCGAGCACGCCCACGTGCTCTCGGGGCTCTTCGGCCCGCGCCGCGTAGCGCTCGGCGAAGCGGCGGCGGGGCCGCCCG
>MDTG01084936.1_pt1 | contig 13068 bp, 13 predicted proteins | sample 811421 | NCBI WGS metagenome assembly MDTG01 (sample SAMN05326645, study PRJNA326480) | marine metagenome | isolation source: seawater | place: Pacific Ocean: South East | collected 2011
AAAGTATCTAAATTTATAGGTAAAAGTAGAAGTTATATAACTAATTCTTTAAGGCTACTAACACTTCCTAAATCTATACTGCTATATATTGAGGAAAGAAAAATTAGTGCAGGACACGCGAAGATATTAGTTGGTTTGGATAATGCTGAATTCATAGCTAATAAAATAATAGAAAAAAAATTATCAGTTCGTCAAACAGAAAGTTTTGTTAAAATCTTCAAAAAAAAACCAGGCTCAGTTTCATTTTCGAAAGATCCTAATATCAAAGAACTTGAAGAGTCAATCAGAGATAAAATTGGTTTAAATGTTGTAATTAAAAACAATAAGAGAAATAAAGGAACAATTACCTTTTCATATCATGATATGGACCAACTCAATAAAATAATTGAAATTTTAAAGTCAAATTATTAATTAAGTTTTTCTAATATGAAATCATTCACTATTTCGTTTGATATTTGTGAATTTTTTTTGATTAAAAGTTCAGTACTGTTTACTTTTTTTATTAATGATTTGATTTGAGATAGTGTCCAACTATTTAGTTGTTGCTTAATAAGCTCTTTATCTTTCCAAAAAATAGGAGGTTTAAAAGAAGATATAACTTCATCAGTATTTTTTTTTGTTTCTAAATCTTTTTTAAGTTTTTTTAATCTTTTTAACTTATATAAGAAATTTTTAAGTATTATTATATTGTCTTCGGAGGAAGTATTATTTTCATTTAAAATATTTAACGTTTTTTTTTTATTTTTAGCAAGACATTGATCAGTTAATTCAGAGATATTATAATTTTCAGTTAAGTTTATAAGTTTTTCAATTTCTTCAAATTCTATGGATTTTTTTTTGTGACTATAGTTAGAAATTTTTTCAAGTTCATTCTTTAAATAGTTTCTATTTCCTTTAGATCTTTCAACAATATAATTAATATTTTGAGGTGAGATTTTGATTTTTTTTTCATTAAAAAAGTTATGCGTAATTTTTGCGAGCGTTTGTTGATTATCTTCATAAAAAGGAACAATTATTGCATCTGAACTTTTTTCAAAAAAATTCCTCAATTTCGATCTTTTTTCTAGAGCACCCGCTCTAATTATTATTGTGGTATCCTCAAATTGGTTTCCAATAATCTGTTCTATAATTTTTAATATTTTATCTGAGGCTCGATTTATTATTATTAATTTATTATTCTCAAAAAACGACCTGTTAAATATTTTTTCTTTAAAATCATCAATTTTTGTTAGTAAATCTCCCTCTTCGTAATAAAATATATTTTTAGAAAAAATGGGTTTAAAAATAGCACTTATTGTTTCGTCTATCAGACCAGTATTTTGACCGTAAAAAAGATAGTAATTTATTTTATCTTTAAGTTTATTTTTTAAATCAAAATATTTTACTATCATTATAAGTTTAAAAACAAGATAATATCTTCAATAACTTTGTTGATTAAATCCTCTTTAATATCTGCTTGATATTCAGTTAATTCAAATTTGTTTTCCTTTGTATTATATACAAATTCTTCTGAGAAACTTTTATTTTTAATAATACTCTTATTTTTACTCACTGTTAAATTTACGAGTATGCTCGATCTGTAAGATTTTACTTGTCCCTTTTTGTTCTTAGAAGTTTCTTCAACCCTAAAAGAGCTTTTGATTAATAGTTCGTTTAATTGCTTGTCGTTTCTATTTTCCTTAAGGGAGAGAGAATTAATTATATTTCTATTAATTTCTTTTTCACCTTCAGCAATTATTTTATTAAATTCAAAATTTTTTAAATTATCGTTAAGATAAATTGGCTTATAGCCACAACTTGATATTAAAAATATAAGTATAAATAAGAACCTTTTCATTATTTTATAATAAAATTTATTAATCTCCCTTTAACATATATTGATTTGACTAATTCTCCATCTTTTAAATATTTATCAATTAAATTATTTATTTTGATTTTTCTAACAAGTTCTTCCTCTTTAATATTTTTATCAGCTGAAATTATATTACGTTTTTTTCCATTTACCTGTATTACAATTTCATTAGTGTCATCAATTAAAAATTTTTTATTAATTTGAGGCCAATGAAAAATTTTTTTAAAATTAAATTTTTCTAAATATTCGTTTGCAAAGTGTGGAATGACTGGCATCATTAACATCATCATTTTTTCATAATTTTCTTTAAGATTATTATAGTTCTTTTTATCTTCTGCTATTCTTTTATAAAATGAATAAATATCATGGTATGTGGCTATAATTACATTATATCTAAATTTATTTAGTGCTTGATTAATTTTATTTAAAGTTTGATTAGTAAAAATTTCTAATTTTTCATTGATATTATTAGATTTGGTTTGAGAAATTTTATTAATTTCCTCACTTAATATACTTAGTTTTTGAATAAATTTATAAGAGGATATCATTCCTTCTTCTGACCACTGAATATCTCTTTCGGGTGGACTGTCAGATAAAATAAAAAATCGGACTGAGTCAGCTCCATATTGTTTAATCATATTTTCTGGATCAATGGTATTTTTTTTTGATTTTGACATTGACTCAGAGGGACCGACTTTAACTTTTTTTGATTTATCTTTTTTTAAAAAAAAATCTTTTCCATTTTCTGATATAACATCTTCTGGGCTAAGCCAATTACCTTTCTCGTCTTTATATGTTTCGTGACACACCATTCCTTGAGTAAACAATCCTTGAAATGGTTCTTTTAAATTTATATCATTATTATCTAAACCAATAGCTCTCATAAAAAATCTAGAGTAAAGTAAATGCAAAATTGCATGTTCAACTCCACCAATATATTGGTCTACTGGCATCCAATAGTCTAAGTCTTTCTTATTAAAAGGATTTACTTTGTCATTTGCTGAACAAAATCTAAGATAATACCAAGATGAGTCAACAAATGTATCCAATGTATCTGTTTCTCTTTTACATTTTTTTCCATTTATAGTTACATTTTTCCATTTCTCCTGATTATCAAGTGGATTTCCATTTACATTAATGTTTATATCTTCGGGTAGTTTTACTGGTAGATCACCAAGGGGTATTTTTTCAATATTATTATTCTCATCGTATGCAATAGGGATTGGACACCCCCAATATCTTTGCCGAGATACTCCCCAATCTTTAAGTCGGTAATTTACCTTACGTTTTCCTAAACTTTGATCTTCTAATAAATCTATAGTTTTGTTTATTGAGTCACTGGGAACCTTCGCTCCATTTAAAAATTTTGAATTAATTATTACACCTGGTCCCACATACGGCTCATTCGTTACTTCAAAATTTTCATTTTCTTCATTAGGTCTCACGACAGTCTTAATGTTGAGAGAATATTTTTTTGCAAAATCAAAATCTCTTTGATCGTGGGCAGGACATCCAAAGACTGCTCCTAAACCATAATCCATTAAGACAAAGTTAGCAAAAAAAACAGGCACTTTATTAGTCGGATCTAATGGATTTATGGCTAATAAGTCTGTTTTGAAACCAATTTTCGATGCTTGTGCTATAGACTCTTCAGTGGTTCCTGTGGTTGAACATTCTTTTTTAAACTTAATAAAATCCTCATTTTTTGAATAAAATTTTGATAGTGGATGATCAATTGAAACTGCAAGAAATGAAAATCCAAAAAGTGTATCTGGTCTTGTTGTGTAACATTTGATTGCCTTGATATCATTTGAGCCTTCAATTTTGAATTCAATTTCACAACCATAAGACTTACCAATCCAATTTTTTTGCATTATTTTTACTTTGTCTGGCCATTCTGTAAGTTGGTTTAAATCAGAAAGTAATTCTTCAGAAAAATGAGATATTTTAAAAAACCATTGGTTTAATTTTTTTCTTTCAACCAGTGCGCCTGATCTCCATCCTTTACCATCTATTACTTGTTCATTCGCTAGGACAGTTTTGTCTATAGGATCCCAATTCACATAACTCTCTTTTCTATAAACAAGACCTTTATCGAATAGATCTAAAAAAATTTTTTGTTGATGCTTATAGTAATCTTCTGAACAAGTTGAAATTTCTCTATCCCAATCAATTGAAAGTCCAAGTTTTTTTAATTGGTCCTTCATTATTTTAATATTACTTTCGGTCCATTTTTTTGGATTTAAATTGTTCTGTTTAGCAGCATTTTCTGCTGGCATTCCAAATGAATCCCAACCCATTGGATGTAAAACATTAAATCCATTTAAAGTTTTATATCTAGATAAAACATCACCTATTGTGTAATTTCTTACGTGACCCATATGTATTTTTCCTGATGGATATGGAAACATCTCCAAGCAATAAAATTTTTTTTTATTTTTATCTAATTTTGATTGAAATTTTTTTTTTGACTCCCAATGATCTTGCCACTTAGTTTCAGTAACCTTAAAGTTGTACCTTGTTTCACTCATTATGGATCAAAATTATTCTTAATAGTATTGTGAAATTGATAAGTTTTTAAAATGCATTTTTTTCAAAAAAAATTTAATCTTTCTTTTTTTTTGCTTCAGCTTCTTTAGCAATAATTGCAGCTCTTTTTAGAATTGAAGTTTTAATTGTATTGTTCGTATTATTCTCAACTTTTGAGGTTTGACATTTATTAATACTAACACATTTTTTTTTGTATATGATTACATCTATTGCGTCAGATCTTATTTCATTAGTCAAAAATCTTACAGCAACTTTAATTTCTTCATCACTATTGGTGTCACCATACCAATCTGTAATAATAACTCCGCCAGCATAATCCACATTAGCTAGTGGTATGAAATCTAATTTTTCAAGTGTAGCTCGCCAAAGAGCATTAGAAGAAGCAAACATAAAAGATCCTCCACCTGAATTATTATTTGTAATTGAGGATTTAATTTTTAATCCTCTTCCTTCTTCTATATTTTTTTTAACTCTATCCTGTGCATTTACAGGCTGATCTTTGGCAGTCTTGGAAAATAGTGATCCTCCACCACAAGAATTTAACAAAAACAACACAGTTATAGGAATTAGCGTTTTTTTAATAAAATTATGCATGAAATTTTATTAATACTACACGAATATCAATAAAAATAGCCATGTTTTTGTATATAAAATGTGACATTTTTATCACAAAAAGTATTAAAATCATATTTAATGGAACAACTTATTAAACAACCAAACTAATTAGGGTAAATACCTACTCATTCATATATGAAAAATAACAAAGGAGAAAATCTATGAATAATTTTAAAAAGATAGGTCTTTCTGCATTAGCTGGTTCATTAGCTGCATTTTCAGCAAACGCTGCTGAAATGTCAGTTTCAGGTTCTGCAAAATTGACTTATTACAATGGTAACACTGATGAAGTTACTGGTAACCCATATGGTATGAATACTTCAATGGGTTTCACTGGTACTGGTGACGTAAATGGTTATGAAACTACTTTATTCATCACTTCAGCTGACTCTGTAGGTGGAATGTCATCTGCATCATTAGCTGTAGACTTAGGTGACTTAGGTAAAGTAACATTTGACCAAGGTGTTGGCGCTGGTGGTATTTCTACTATCGACGACAAAACTCCATCTGCAAAAGAAGAAATCTGGGATAGTCTAGATGCAGTTGCAGGTGATGAAAATGGTCTAGTTGGTGGTGGAAACTCAGGTGTGTTCGTTTACGCGAATTCATTTATGGGTAACGCAGTATCAATTCAGTATGGTAAAGGTCAAGCAACTAACTCTGATGACGCTGTAGGCGGATCAGGTGGTGCTTCATCATGGGACTTTGCAGTAACAAACGGTGGTTTGTATGAAGGATTAAACGTTGGTTTTGGTTATGGTGAAATAGCTAATGCTTCAGCGGGTGATGCTGCTGCAACTTCAGATGATACTGATGCTCATTACACTGCATTTGCAACATACACATTTGGTGCAATTACAGCTGGTTACCAAGAGTCAGTAGTTGAGAATAACACTACTGGTGGTGCAGACGAACAAGCTCAAGCTTGGTCAATTGCCGCTAACGTAATGGATGGTTTATCTGTATCTTACGGTGAAAGAGAAGTTGAGTTCATGAACCCTTCTGCTGCACACGTAACTGAAGATATGGAAGGTGTTGCTGTTGCTTACACAGTAGGTTCAGCTACTCTTTCAATCCAAGAAAACGAGTCAACTAACAACGGTGGAAACACTGGTACAGATGACAAGAATTTAGAAATAGCTTTAGCTCTTTCATTCTAATCGTTTAGTATAAATTGTTAAAAGCCCCGGTTTTTACTGGGGCTTTTTTTTATATAGATTTAAATAATTCCTTTAAAAAAACTTCGTATTTTTTTGAACTTTTTAAAGATGTTGAATAAATAGAATTTCTTGCTTGTCCAACACTAGCAGTTTTAATTGGAGTTTTATTGTTAGAAAAATTTAAACAACTATCCTCCCAATTTAAATCACAATAATCTAATAATTTTTTTATATTCTCTTTTGGTGCCTTAACTAACTCTTCATACTCAATATTTAAAAACACACCAGGCAAATTAGTTTGCCAAAAATTCATCATATCAGAATATAAATTATAATACTGAGCTAGATCAGTTTGATTATAACAAAAATTAATACCTCCTTCAAAAATATTCTTATATAAAGAAACACAATTATCTTTTGAATTTCTTTTACAATGTATTATTTTTGAATTAGGAAAAAGAATTTTAATAAATCCTATCCACATAAAGTTTAGTGGTGCTTTGTCAGTAATATTATCTTCAACAATCTCATAATTTTTTAAAAAAGAGTAATATTTTTCTGAAATCTTCAATATTTGTTTTTCATCGTTAAAGGCATTTTGAATATTTTTTATAGAAAGGATCTTATTTGTCATAAACTGTTCACTAATAATGTTTTTTAGATAAGGAAGTTCTCCCGAACCATATACATTAGAATGAGCACTTATGATTTGTTCAACAAGTGTGGTGCCAGATCTAGGCATACCCAAAATAAAAATAATTTTTTTATTTTTTAAATCTTGTTTTTTAAATTTATCAAAGTTTATTTTAGTAAAGATATCTTTGACATCATTAAAGGTATTTTGTTCATACTTAATATTAAAGTTTACACTTTCTCTCTTAAGCTTGTTTCCTTTTTCTAAGAATTCAAAACATTTATTTATATTTCCAAGATCTTCATTTGCTTTAGATAATGCAAAATATAAATCAATTTTATCTGAAGTATTTAATTCTTCATTTTCAATTTTATCATTTAAACTTTTAAAATGATCATCATTAAGAGTATATTTTCTAGAACGACTTATAAGCAAATCTGCTTTTGTAAACTTTTTATCTAATTCTAACGTTTTTTTTGCATAAAGTTCAGCTTCTTTAAAATTGCCTAAAGCTTGATAAGACATTGACAAAGAATAGTATATTACAGGTATTTTTTTGTTATAATTTAATGCTTCTTTGTATAAAGCGATAGCCTCGTCAAATTGATTCAAGTCTCTTTTTAAATTTCCATAATTTACATACGCATTGAAATAATCCTTTTGTTTAGAAATTGATAATTTATAGAGTTTTTCAGAATCTTTATAATTAAAAATACTTTTATAAACATTTGCCAGATTATTAATAATCGCCAGATCATTTGAATTTACTTTATATCCTCTCTCTAAAACAATTTTTGCTTCGTCAAACTTACTTATTTTAGAAAGCGCTAGACCCATCATGTTATAGAAAACAGAAATATCAGGGTAAATTTTAATTGCTTTTTTAGTTTCGTTAATGACTGCAGAGTAATTATTTTTAAAGAAAAGATTTTGTATTTCTTTTACGAGCCCTTTGATTTTTTCAATATTGTTCATTTATTAAAGTATGAGATTGCAGCATAACCACTAATATTTAATAAACTCAACATATTTTTGTTATTTTCATTTATGCCCCCTAGTGCAATTATTTTATTGTTTGTGTTTTTGCTAATTAAACTAAATTTTATAATACCTAGATGATATTTATTTTTTTTGCTTTTAAATAAAGGTGACAAAAAGATAGTATCAATTTTTTGTTTTTTCTTGATAAGTAAATCTTTAAAATTATGAGCTGAGCCTAAAGTTACAAACTTTTTTTTTGCTCCTTGTTTAAAATCTTGAAGTAATTTATTAAATGAAGGAACATAAACTCCATCAAATCCAATATATTTAGCTTTTTTAAAATTATTACTTAAATAAACTTTCCTTTTATTTTTTTTACAAAAACTAACAAATTTTTTTAACTCTTGGTTATTGAAATCTTTATTATAATTTCTTAAAATTATTTGTACTTTTTTGTCTAATTTGATTATATTTTCTTGATTAAGACTATCTACGTAAGTAAAAAACTCTAAGTTATTAATATGCATAAATCAGTTAAAAATTTATTAGATATTCAAGATAAGATTAAAAACAATACTAATGCAACACCAATTATTATAGCAGTTAGTAAAAACTTTGGATCACAAGATATTCTGCCTCTTTTAGAACATGGACATCAACATTATGGTGAAAATAAAGTTCAGGAGGCCACTAAAAAGTGGCACGAATTAAAACCTAAATATAATAATATAAAATTACATATGATAGGTAAATTACAAACAAATAAAGTTAGAGATTGTTTAAAGTATTTTGATTTTATTCATTCAGTTGATAGCAAGAAATTAGCTAAAAAAATATTTGATGAACAAATTAAACAAAACAAAAAAGTAAGTATTTTTATTCAGATTAATGTTGGTGACGAAATTCAAAAATCTGGTGTCAAGATCTCTGAACTGAAAGAATTATTGGAGTATTGTAATTTTCTTAAATTAAAAATAATTGGATTGATGTGTATTCCCCCGAATTCAAATAATTCTAACGAGTATTTTATTAAAATGAAAAATTTAAAAAAAAAATATAATCAAGAAAATTTAAGTATGGGTATGTCAGCAGATTACATTGATGCTATTAAAAATTCCTCAAATTTTGTTAGAATAGGAACTTCAATCTTTGGTAACAGGAATTAAACTTTATTTAATTAATATTTTTGTATGGGTATTAATTAATTTAAGAAGGATTAAAAAATTTTCCTTTTCAAGCGCTATACAACCCGCAGTAGGATTATAGTTTTTTGTAAGATGGATAAAGATACAGCTTCCTTTTCCAGTAATATTTTTTGAATTATAATTTATAGGTAAAACAAAATTATACTTGTGATCTTTTCTAAATAGAGTTTCGTGTTTAATTTTATAATCGTTTCTTAAAATTCTATTATATTTTTTTTTATATCTAATATCATTGCAACAAATAGTGTCTTTTCTAATTTTTATACATTTAATTTTTGTATCAGGTTTTTTTTCTCTATCATCTCTATAATAAAGATTTCCTAAGTTAAAAATTCCTTTAGGGGTTTTAAAATCTCCTTCTTTTTTATTGTATGTTTTGCCTTTTTTTCCAATACAACATTTAAAGGTAAATTCTTCAATATTTAAAGTTTGCTTATTCTTTAAAATAATTATCATATATTATCTTTATGACTGAAAAAAAAATATTTATTTATAAAAATTTTGTTCTCTTTAATATTTTACATGAATTAGAGGAAACTACGAAGTATAAAATTCATCATGTTGATAGTATTAATTTAAAATCAGATTTTAAGGATACTAATAATAGTCTTTTAATTACAACAAAAAAAATTGAAAACGTAAATAATCAATTTCATATTGAAAATTTACCTGTAAATTTCTTTAAATTAATAGAAAATATTAATATTTATTTTTTAAGACAAAATTTTAAAAATCAATCAAAAATAAATATTGGAAAATTTATTATTGATATTAATTCAAGAAAACTTGTCTATAAAAATGATTTTATAAATTTAACTGAAAAAGAAATTAATTTAATACTTTTTTTATTTAACAGCCAAACACCTTGTAATATAGAAAAGCTACAAAAAAATGTATGGGGCTTTAAAAATGATTTAGAGACACATACTGTAGAAACTCATGTACATCGTTTGAGAAAAAAAATTTTAAACCAGTTTGATGAAAAGGAATTTATAATTTCTACAGAAGAGGGATATTTTTTAAAATTATCTTAAGATAAAATATTGAGGTTGAAACTAACAACAATACGATCTTCGTCAGACTCATTTTTGCCTACTGCATGAGGTAAATATGCTGGAAAAATTAACAGTTCACCTTCGTTAACTTTTAATGAGGCTGATAACATATTTAAATCGGTAGTTTTTGATATTAGCGGAAATCTATTTCTTGAAATGTTGTTAGGATTAAATATGTGAAAATTTCCGGAATTTTTAGGGACTTTTACGTAATAGGCTGCACTTAAATGGCAATTAGCATGTATGTGTTCTATATTAAAATTACCTTTTTTATTTATCACAGCCCACATAGCTTCACATTTTATTTTTTCTGGAATAAATGACCAACCGTAATTATTAAATACATCCTGAATATGATCTTTAATACTTAAAAAAAAATTATTAGGTGGAGAGTTTTTTTCATTCAAATTAAATGGCTTAGAATGCCAACCATTTATGTTTGATAGTTTAATACCATTTTTATCACTATTATAAATATCATAAATATACTCTGACAAATCTTTATTGTGTTGATTATGATTAGCTATTTTGTATCTAAAAACTGGATCGGGAAAGAATCTAAAAATGTTATCTTTAATCATAAATAAAAAGTATTTAATTTATACAAAAAATTTTAAAGTCTAGCACCAATTTTTTGAATAACTTTAGAAGATAATTCAGTTCCTTTTTCTAAGCTTTCTTGAATCGAGAAATTGTTTATTTTTCCGTGCAAATATCCGGCAGCAAAAAGATCACCCGCACCAGTTAGATCCTTAATATTTAAATTTTTTATTGCCCCACATTTAATCACTTGATCTTGATTTATAGCTATAGCACCCTTTTCACCCCTAGTTATAATAATATCCTTATTTAATTGTTTTGAGAAATCAATTACTTCATCAAAAGATTTTGCATTAATTAAAGATATAAATTCTTGCTCATTTCCAAAAACAATATCTATTTTATTTTTAACAAGTTCTAAAAAATTATCTTTATGTCTTTCAACACAAAATTGATCAGATAATGACATCGCAGTTATTTTGGATAATTTTATAGCTTTATCAAATGCAGATTTTGGGCTTCCTTTATCCCACAGATAACCCTCCAAAAAGGTAATTTTAGAATTCATGATTACCTTTTCATTAATATCCTCCGCACTTATTTTACCTGCCGTTCCAAGAAAAGCACACATTGTTCTTTCTGAGTCTGGAGTAATAAGAATTAAACAAGATCCTGTATTATCTGGTTCTTTTTTTTTTTTATAAAAATATTTAACATTTTCTTTTAATAAACCTTCTTCATATTTTTCTCCAAAGTTATCATCATTTATTTTACCTATAAAACCAACTTCATTGCCTAACTGAGAAATACCAACTATAGAATTTGCTACAGATCCACCAGATATAGTTTCTTCAATTTTTAAAGTTGAAATTAAATTTTTAAACTCAGATTCTTCAATTAGTTTCATTGTTCCTTTTGTTAACGAATTTTTTATCAAGAAGTCATCTGAAACTTTGCAAAGAACATCTACTATAGCATTTCCAATTCCTATAATTTTCATTTATGGTTTTTTTGCTTTAAAGGCTTTATTTCTTTTAGGATAACAAGTAGTGCAAATTTTACAAGATAATCCATAACAATCTCTAGCTTTACAGTGTTCTCTTCCATAATATATTATTTGAAGATGTAGTTTATTCCAATATTTTTTGGGAAATAATCTTTTTAAATCATCTTCTGTTTGAATTACATTTTTACCACTAGTAAGACCCCATCTTTGTGCTAACCTATGTATGTGAGTATCTACTGGAAAAGCCGGATACCCAAATCCTTGAGACATCACCACACTTGCAGTTTTATGACCAACACCAGGCAATTGTTCTAATTCTTTAAAAGTTTTTGGAACTTTACCTTTATATTTTTCGACGAGTATTTTTGATAGATTAAAAATACTTTTTGCTTTTATTCTAAAAATCCCGATTTTTTTAATCAATTTTTCAATTCTTTTTCTTCCTAATTTTATAAAATGTTCTGGTTTATAATATTTAGGGTAAATATTTCTTGTTACATTGTTTACATTTACATCTGTACATTGCGCAGAAAGAAGAACAGAAATAAGTAATGTAAAAACATTCCTACTTACAAGTGGAACTTTAATTTTTGGATAAGTTTTATTTAGAATCTTGAATACTAATTTTGCTCGCTGAACTTCATTCATTATTTGAAATTCATCAAATCTCTCATTGAATAAAGACCTGGTTTTTTGTTTATTAACCATTTAGCAGCTGATAAAGCTCCTTCGGAATAAAGAGCTCTATCAAATGCCTCATGATTTAAAGTAATTATCTCTTTTCCACTTGAGAATTTAACCTCGTGTTCACCAATAATCTCACCTTTTCTAATAGAATTAAAATTTATTTTTTTTGTAAAAGGAAAATTTTTTTTATTTAAATATTTTTTCCCAACTAATCTATAAAAATTTTTTTTTTTCCCTATAGCAATGCCTTCACCCAACATCAACGCTGTACCAGAGGGATAATCCTTCTTATGCTTATGATGAATCTCAAATACTTTGCTTAAAAATTTTTCACCTAGTGAGCTTGAAGCTATTTCTGTTAAATACATTAAGAGATTAATACCTAAACTCATATTACCGGCCTTCAAAATTGGTATTTTTTTCGAAAATTTTTTAATTAAGTTTTCATCTTTTTTAGAAAATCCAGTTGTACCAATAATCACTTTTTTTTTCAATTTAGAGGCAATTTTTAAAACTTCAAAAGTACATTTTGGAACTGAAAAATCTATTATTATATTTGCTTTTTTAAATGTTTGCTCTGTATTCAAACTAATTTTAAGGCCGCGAATTTTTTTATTAATTTTTTTATTTTCTGTAACAGCAATTAATTTAAAGCTTTTATCCTTTTGCGCTGATTTTATTATTTGTTGGCCCATTCGACCCATACAACCTGTTACTGCTAAATTTATTTTTTTCATTAAAAGATAAGATATGAAACTATCATAACCATGACAACAATTATCG
>MDTG01100931.1_pt1 | contig 13067 bp, 9 predicted proteins | sample 811421 | NCBI WGS metagenome assembly MDTG01 (sample SAMN05326645, study PRJNA326480) | marine metagenome | isolation source: seawater | place: Pacific Ocean: South East | collected 2011
CCTCATAATTTGGGAGGTTAAGCGCACAAAACAATGGTCTAACAAATGGATTTCCAAGGTTAAGGAGGATACTGTAAGGGCAAATGGCCATATCTCAGTAATAGTTTCAGAAGCCATGCCTTCTGGAGTCTCAGGTATGACAATGATCGAAGAGAATGTTTGGGTATGCAAATTCAATGAGGTTCAGGGTCTCGCAACTGCGTTAAGAGGTGGTTTGATTCGGGCGGAAACCGCTGTGAAGAGTCAAGAAGGAAAGGGCAGTAAAATGGAATTATTGTATAATTACATGGCGGGTCAAGAATTTGCTAATGCAATGCGACTAATTGATGATAGTTACATTGCAGAATTGGAAATTATTGAAAAGGAACGACGTTCAATGGAGCGGAATTGGAGTTCACGAAGGAAAGCAGCAGAAGCCAGATTGAGAGGATTTAGTGAATTCTTTGGCACGGTCAAACAAATTGCCACGGAACTGCCTGCAATTCAACAAATCGAGATGGGTGATCGAAACTTTTTACCTGCACCGGAAGACGACTGACTCTGATGCAATGGGTTCATCCGAAACTACTTTGCAGTTTATTACCCGACACAAAGGGGATTCAGTGGGTCGATACTGAGGCTACCTTTTGCTCCAGCAATGAACAACATTGCAGGAGGGAATTACATTGTCGCTTTGTTTATTCGAAAAACAGAACTCTTAACCTGACTTAACCCCCGATCTTTCTCATCGGTCAAGTCGATTTGTTCCAACAATTCTACTTCAAAACCGTTGGAGAACAATTCCTTGACTTCGTTATCAGAGAGGGAAAAGGGAGGTCCTTCCATTTCCTCTTGAGGATAGGTGAAGGTTATGAGTAAGCCGACCGCATTTGGTTTGGTAAGTTGACGAATTTGTTCAACATAGGTTTCTCGCATCGTTGGTGGAATTGCGATCATAGCCGCACGATCGTACCAGGCATCCGCTTGAGTGAGTCCTGCTTTGAGATTGAAGATATCACTTTCAATGATTGTAAACGGTTCACTTGTGTGATGAATCTGTTCATGAATCGTCTCACGAGAAACGTCCAATTTGTTCTCTTCAAAGAATGCTTGAATCGCCTCTTCGACCATTTCAAGCCCGACCACGGAATGTCCTTGGCTTGCAAACCAGAGCATATCGAGCGACTTTCCACATAATGGGACAAGGACTTGATCACCTTTGTTTGAACCGACCCGTTCCCAGTGCTTTGTCAATAAATCATTGTAGGCGTCTCGATGCCATCCGATTTGCTGCGTCTGCCATCGATTGTGCCAAAACGTCATACAAACCACATCACTGATTGAGAGCAATCACATTTGGTCAATAACGGACTTTTTGGCGTGTAATCGTTCTCCAGATACGCTGGAGAGGATCGTAGTATCGGTCAACAACACGTTCCTTCAGTTGAATGATTGCATCATCGGTGATTTGGATTCCTGCAGGACAGACTTCTGTACAGCATCGCGTAATGTTGCAGTATTCAACACCGAATTCCTTCTTGATTTCTGGAATACGGTCTTCAGAATCAAGTGGGTGCATTTCGTATTGTGCAAGACGTACGAGGTTTCTTGGTCCTGCAAATTCATCAAACATCTGATGATCTCGAAGAACGTGACATGTATTGACACATAGGAAACATTCGATGCACTCACGGAAGTGTTGAACTCGGTCAGCTTCCATTTGATTGAATTGCCAATCCATTTCTTCAGGACCGTTGATTGGTGCGATGCGTTGAGCAACATCATAGTTCCAAGAGACATCCGTTACCAAGTCCTTGATGTGAGGGAAGGCCTTCATTGGACGAATTTCGATTGGCTTTCCTTTTGGTGTTTCTGCGACGACATCGCTCATACGAGTCATGCACATCAAGCGTGGACGCCCGTTGATTTCTGCAGAACACGAACCACACTTGCCAGCCTTACAGTTCCAGCGAACGGCCATGTCCGGCTCTTGTTCGTGTTGAATGCGGTGCATACAATCGAGGACGACCATGCCTTCATCGAGAGTAATTTCGTATTCCTCAAGATTGGTTTCATCGTCTTCTCCACGAGCGACTTTGAACACCTGCTTTTTTCCTTTCAATGACATCACTTGTCACCTCCTTGTTCTTTGGCACGCTCAGCGATCATGGCCTTGACCTCCTTGATTGCATCTTGTAGATCTTCACGCATTTCTTCGACTGGTTCTTGTCGAATCTTGATTTCACCATCTTCCATCCAGATGATGTTGAGCGTTTTGCCCCAGTATTCGTCCTCAGGTGTTGGCATGTCTTCACGAGTGTGGCCTCCACGACTTTCTTCTCGAGTAAGCGCCGCGAGAGCACAGGCGCGAGATACATCTGCCATGTTAATCAAATCAAGGGCTTGATGCCAACCTGAGTTATACCGCCGACTCGTACCTGGGAAGGACGCCATTGCACGTTCCTTGAACGCTGTAAGATCGACCAATGCTTCTTCCAATTCACTCTTGGTTCGAATGATTCCGACCTTGTGTTGCATCATTTCTCGCATTTCATCATAAATCATACCTGGATTTTCTCCCCCTTCTCGGGCAAGAGGCGCAAGCATGTCTTCAATCGTCTTGTTGACTTGCGCCTCATCAATGCTTGGCTGAGCAAGATCCCTTGCTCGTTTTGCTGCAAACTCACCAGCACGTTTTCCAAAAGTAATCAAATCGGACAGGGAGTTTCCACCGAGTCGATTCGCACCGTGGAGTCCCGATGCGGCCTCTCCACAAGCGAACAGGCCAGGAACCGTTGTTTCTTGTGATTCAGCATCAACTCGAATACCGCCCATGATGTAGTGTGCAGTAGGTCCAACTTCCATAGCGTCTTTGGTAATGTCTACGCCTGCTAATTCCATGAATTGATGATACATGGATGGGAGTTTCTTCTTGATGGCCTCTTCACCACGATGCGAAATGTCGAGGAAGGCACCTCCATGGGGCGAACCTCGTCCAGCTTCAACTTCAGCCTTGATCGCTTTCGCAACAACGTCACGAGTCAATAGTTCGGGTGGTCGTCGAACGGTTGCAAGTTTACCGCTCACGACCTCTTCGACCCACTGGTCTGCTTCTTCAATCGATTCAGCATGGTCGCCTTGGAACATTTCTGGGACGTAGTTGAACATGAATCGGTCGCCGTCGCTGTTGGTTAAACGACCACCTTCGCCACGAACACCTTCTGTAACAAGAATGCCACGAACCGATGGTGGCCAGACCATCCCAGTTGGATGGAACTGAACGAATTCCATGTCACGAAGTTCAGCCCCTGCCCACAGTGCGAGTGCATGGCCATCGCCTGTGTATTCCCACGAACCTGAACAAACGCTCCAGCATCGTGTACTACCCCCAGTGGCGAGAACCACCGACTTTGCTGAGAAGGCGTGGAAGTCGCCATCAACACGGGTGTAGCCAACACAACCCGTGACCCGGTCACCTTCTTTCAAAAGATGCCGAACAGTGTATTCCATGAAAATATCGATACCTTCGTGTATACCTCGCTCTTGTAATGTACGGATGATTTCCAGACCTGTTGCGTCACCTACGTGCGCAAGCCGTGGGAAGGTATGCCCTCCGAAGTTGCGTTGATTGATGTGATGCTTTTGTGTCCGATCGAAGACTGCACCCCATTGTTCGAGTTCCCGGACACGATCAGGTGCTTCCTTAGCATGGAATTCAGCCATCCGCCAGTCGGCAAGCCACTTGCTTCCTTTCATGGTGTCATGGAAGTGAACTTTCCAATTGTCACGAGGGTCAGCATTCTGTAAGGCAGCTGCACAACCACCTTCGGCCATAACCGTATGTGCCTTGCCGAGAAGAGACTTGGTAATGATCGCAGTTTTCGCACCGCTTCGTGCAGCTTCGATAGCCGCTCGCAACCCTGCGCCGCCAGCGCCGATGACAACGACATCGTATTCGTGTTTGGTATATGTTTCACTCATCTTCTTCACCCCACCAAAACAAAGGCCATGTCACTGATGTGTCCTTCTGCAACGGCGATGGTCCAAAGGTCGCCAAGGAAGACAAAGCCGAGACTTGCCCAAAACCAGAATCCATGTGACCGATTGAACACACTGATTCGCTTGAAGAGACGACCGCGTAGAGCAGAAATTCCGCTCACCCATCGGTCAAGACTACCGCCTGCAAGGTGGCGTAGTGCGTGACAGGAGGTCACGTACATGGTCAGAAGGAAGGCTTCTGTTGCCATGATGAACGTGCCAAAGGAGAAGCCCCAGCCAGCATCAAAGTGCAACGTATGGGTCACATCCCACCACTTGATGACGATGATGACCATCGCAGCATACAGGAAGTAACGGTGAAGGTTGTTGAAGATGAACAATCGCTTCTCACCACCATAGCCAATTTTCTTGTTTATCAAAGGTTCATCAACCCAACAACCTGTTGGTGATTGGAAGAAGGTTCGATAGTAGACACGACGCATGTAGTAGCACGTTCCTCTAAATCCAAATGGAATCCAAAGAACGAGAATTGCAGCATTTACCCAGCCTGGATGTTTCCATTCGTTGAGACCGAACAAACTCCATTCGAGGATGTTCGGAGAGAAGATTGGAGATACCACAGTTGAACCTTCAAGTTTGTATGAGATGCTCTCCGGAAAGAGAATTAATCGCCACGCTGTGTAAACAAGCGCAGCAGTGAGGGCGAACCCCATCCAGAAAGGTTGTGTCCACCATTTATCGATTCGGTCAGTACGCCCAAGCCCATTAATAACCGGGAGTTTGATGCCTTCACCCATAGGATCACAACCTCCCTCTTGAGGGGAGATAGTTAACCCAGCATGTTGGGGTCTTTGAGGTTGGCCCTTCGCTCGTGTGCAGCGTTTGAAAGAAAATCAATCGTAATTCGAACGATTATGCTAGTTCGTCCCATCGAACTTCTGCTTCAACCATCTCGATTTCATCCACATCCATCTGAGCGAGTTGCAACTTTCCAGAGAGTTCATCGTTGACAGCATGCCAATAGGAGTAGGCTTCAATGACCCAAATTCCAGATTCACGTGTACCATTTCCACTGCCCTTGACACCACCAAATGGAAGGTGAGCCTCAGCACCAGTTGTGGAGTTGTTGATTCCAGTCATGCCAGCTTTGATGCCAGTCTTAAACCGATAGGCTTCGAGTCGGTCGTTTGTGTAAATTGCTGAAGACAAACCGTAGGGGCTTGCGTTGGCCAAATGAAGCGCATGCTCAAAGTCGTTTGCCTTAACCAAGGTGATGGCAGGTCCGAACAATTCCTCGTGGAAGCAACGCATGTCCTCTGTTACGCCTGCATAAACATGAGGCCACATGAAGACACCATCTTCGGCATTCCCAACAAATCCAGATGGTTTGTTGTCCGATGTGATTCGCCCTTTTCCGTAGAGTTTGGTTGCTCCGTCTTCTTCACAGATCTGAATAACTTCAAGGAAGTCGTTGGCATATTTTTCAGAGAGCATTGAGCCATAGAGGACACCTTCATGCTCAAGGGAATCTCCAATCTTTGTCGAATGGACCTTGTCCATCAATTTTCCAACAAATTCGTCGTAAATATCTTTGTGGATGATGAGGTTTCCGAGCGACGTACAACGCTGACCCGCAGTTCCGAATCCAGCCCAATATGCGCCTTCGACAGCGTTTTCAAGATTCGCAGTAGGCATAATGACCAATGGATTCTTCCCACCGAGTTCGAGTGAGCAAGAAACGAGATTTCGGCCGCATACTTCGCCGATCATCTTTCCAACAGGGGTTGATCCAGTAAACGAGACTTTGTTGACACGTCCTTCATCGACAGCATCGATAAGGTACTGACCTGCACCGCTTCCTTTGCCGTGAACGAGGTTGATGACACCATCTGGCAATCCGGCCTGGTGCATGATTCGAGCGAGTGCAAACGATAGCAATGGTGAGTCTTGAGGCGATTTCCAAACGCATGTGTTTCCGCACATAATGGCTGGAATCATCTTCCAGAACGGAACTGCAGATGGGAAGTTGCAAGCGTTGATGATTCCACAAACACCAAGCGGTCGTCGATACGTGAACAATTCCTTGTCTGGAAGTTCAGAATTGACCGTTTGGCCGTAGAGTCGTCGACCTTCAGATTGGAAGAACAAGCAAGTATCGATGGCTTCTTGAATTTCACCGCCACATTCTTTCAATGTTTTTCCGATTTCTCGCGCTTGAAGTCGTACGAGATCGTCTTTGTGATCCATGAGTAACCGCCCCATGTTGCCGATGATCTGTCCGCGTGTCGGTGCAGGTGTTGCAGCCCATGCGGGGAATGCATCATGTGCCGCATCCAGAGCAGCATTGACGTCGTCCTTCGTCGACAGTGGAAATGCACCAAGAACGTCACGAAGAATTGCTGGATTACGCGATTCAAAGGTCGCGCCATCGCTCGATTCAGCGAGTTGCCCGTTAATGATATTGAAACCTTTTACACTCGGGCGATTGTTTGGATTGTTGGCTTCTAGAAATGTCAGACCTGCTTCAAGAACGTGGACCATGAACACCCCGAGTTGAAGACCCACCATCAAGGCTACGATTCAATCGCATGGAATTCATAAGGGATTTTCCGAACTCATGGTTTTAGTAGTGTCGCAACTTGGAACTGATATGTCCGGCGAAGATAACGATGTATCATTACGTGTAGCAAAGGCCATTCCATCCGATGTGGGGCATGGCCGTGCCAGAATTTCAGGTGAACATGGGCTTGACCTCAAGCCGGGTGACATTGTTGAAATCAAGGGCGAAAAGCGCTCAACAGCAGCCATCTATTGGCGTAGCCGTCCAGAAGATGCGAAGATGGACATCGTCCGTATCGATGGAATCATCCGCAAGAATGCGGGTGTCAGTCTTGGAGATCGTGTGACCATCGTTAAAGCAGAAGCAAAAGAGTGCACGAAGCTTACCCTTTCTCCAGTCATGGCCAACAAGCAGAAGGTCAAGTTTGGCCCTGGAATCGAAGGCTTTGCACGACGAGGTCTTTCAAAGCGTCCTGTCATGGCAGGCGACAGAATCTTTATTCCGGGCATGACCTTGTTCGCAGAAGCATTGCCGTTCGCAGTCGTTCAGACCACGCCAAAAGGCATTGTCAAAGTGACCAGTGATACAGACATCATCATCAAAGATGAAGCCATCGACGATGAGGATGTTGGCCAATCGGAAGGTATCACCTATGAGGATGTTGGTGGAATAGGCCAGCAACTTCAGAAGGTTCGAGAAATGATTGAACTGCCGCTCAAGCATCCTGAGCTGTTCCGACGTCTCGGTATCGACCCTCCAAAAGGTGTCTTGCTCCACGGTCCTCCGGGTACTGGGAAAACGATGATTGCAAAGGCTGTTGCTACTGAGGTAAACGCTCACTTCAAGGCGATCAACGGTCCTGAAATCATATCAAAGTACTACGGTGAATCAGAAAAACAACTCCGTGAGATTTTCGACGAGGCAAGTGAAAAGGCACCTGCGATTATCTTCATTGATGAAATCGATTCAATTTGTCCAAAGCGAGAAGATGTTAGCGGTGAGGTTGAGCGACGTGTTGTTGCTCAAATGTTAACTCTGCTCGACGGAATGCAAGGAAGAGACAACGTTGTCGTCATTGGTGCAACCAACCGTCGAGATGCCCTCGATCCAGCACTCCGTCGCGGTGGACGTTTCGACCGAGAAATTGAGATTGGTGTCCCCGACCGAGATGGCCGAAAGGAAATCATGGAAGTTCACACCCGTCAGATGCCGATAGCAGACGATTTTGAAGTCAACTGGGTGCTCGACAACACCTACGGATTCGTCGGCGCCGACCTTGCAGCGTTGGTGCGAGAAGCCGCCATGAAGGCGCTTCGAAGGTACCTACCTGAAATCGACCTCGATGAGGAAACAATTCCTCCTGAAGTTCTTGAAAAGATGGAAGTACGAATGAGCGATTTCCGAGACGCTATCAAGGATATCGAACCTTCCGCACTCCGAGAAATCTATGTCGAGGTTCCTGAAATTGCCTGGGATGAAGTCGGTGGACTTGAGGAGGTCAAGGACCGACTCAAGGAGTCGGTTGAATGGCCACTTACCAAACCAGAAGTATTCGAACACTTCAACATCAAACCGCCACGAGGCATCGTTCTCTTCGGTGCGCCAGGGACTGGCAAAACACTTCTTGCAAAAGCGATTGCCAACGAAGCACAAGCGAATTTCATCTCCATCAAAGGTCCTGAAATGATTTCCAAGTGGGTTGGTGAATCTGAGCGAGGAATTCGCGAGATTTTCAAGAAAGCAAAGCAATCCTCGCCATCGATCATTTTCCTTGATGAGTTCGAATCGATTGCGAGCATGCGAAACGCCTCAAACGGCGAAGGAAGTGACGTCGGTAACCGCGTCGTGAACCAACTTCTGGCCAGTATGGATGGAGTTGAATCACTCGATGGCGTCATTGTTGTTGCAGCCACCAACCGTCCAGAGATGATTGACCCTGCACTTCTGCGAAGTGGCCGATTTGAACGTGTTCTTCACGTCCCACCGCCCGATGCCCCAGCACGAGAGGCGATTTTTGAAATCCACTCAAATGGCATGCCTCTCTCTAAATTCTCCATCAAGGACCTCCTTTCCAGCATGGATGGATTTACGGGTGCTGACATCGAAGCCGTCTGCCGAGAAGCTGCGTTGATCGCCATGCGAGAAAACAAGAAGAAGGTTGCAAAGAAGCACTTCGATGAAGCCATCACCCGTGTTCGTCCGACCGTTACGCCTGATATGCTTGAGTACTATCAGAAGATGGAAACTCGATTGACATCGGGCCTGTCAAACATCAAACGTAACCGAGACTACGGTTTCGGTATTGAAACGATGTGAGCACGGAAACGGTCAAGTCCTTTCTTCACTGACAGTATAGCAAGGCGAGAGGATGTCATCGAGTTTCGGTCAAGAAATGCTTGGGCGCATTGTCCAGGATAAGAAGGGCAAGGAACTCGGTACGCTTGCAAACCTTGTGATCGATGTATCCAATGGCGAAATTTCAGAGTTATTGGTTCAATGCGCGAGCAACATCGATGCAGACCGTTTACCGTTTCCACAAAAAGATGGGTCTGTTGCCATTCCATCAACGGAAGTTGCCTCCTTTGGGGCCGTAATTTTGCTCAAACTCTGATGAGCATTTTTGCAACAGGGTTGGACAACCTTCTAAACCGATGTGAAACCGTGTATGTATGAACGGTGTACTAGGGAGGTGAAGAAATGGCGGCCGAGCGAAGCAGAAATTTCAAGCGAATTGGTCTCCAAGTCGCATTCTGGGCTGTTCTCGGCATCCTTTTGCTCACCATTCTTCAGAATTTCATCAATCTGAGTCAGACGACACAACTGTCTGCGTATGATGATGACTGGGACGATATGTCTGCATTCCGCGAAGACATCAATGCAATGGGTGTTGAAACTAAATCACTGGTCAGCAGTCCACTGCTCTTGGCAGATATTGAAGATCCTCGAAATACGACCTTCGTGATTGCGGGTGTTGAACGAGATACACTCTCCTTCCCGCAATTTGATGAGGATGGATTCATTACAATTGCAACGGAAGACGGCTATTCGCCCTCGGAAGTTGATGCAATCGTTGAATTTGTCGATAATGGCGGAACTGTCATCGTCCTCGAAGACTTTGGCTATGCTGGAAGCATTGGTGAGGCATATGGCGTTCGATATACAGGTCACCAACTCTACGATACCAATTTCGTGGCTGAACTTGATAAGAACTACATTTGGATGTGCATGCAAGCAACATCGTGTGGCATGAATGGCACTGAACTTGACCCTTCAACAATCGAAGAACATGAACGGTGGTCATCTGAAATCGGTGAACATCCATGTTCGAAATTTGGAACAGAAACGATGACCAAGGAAGAGGCAGGCGTTTGCTCCCACCATTGGGTCCAGACCTCTGGTGATTTTGGTCGAATTGATTACAATTCAACGTACACAATGCTGTTGAACAATGTCACGGGTCTTGAGATTGTACCTGGCGTCCGCGGTGCACTCAATGATGTGAGCGTTCGAGCGATTACAAGCAATCAAGCAACAGTCGACGTCAATGGTGATGGCAAATTCTGGGTTGGCAATGAACAAACCAGCGAAACGCCAGACCTCTGGGGCCAGTTCAATCTCTCGATTGAAGCGTGTGCTTCTTCCAATTGCGATCCCGACGAAGGAGGCCGAGTGTTCTTCATTGCAGACGGTAGTGCCTTGATAAATGCCATTTATGATTATGAAGCCTTCAATGATGGTGAATATGGTAAAACAGACAAATTCATTCCAGCTAATGACAACCGCAAATGGGCACTGGATGTCATCGCAGAAGCAACAATGAGTACAGTCGAAGGGTATGGTGGACAACCTTCCGAGAATGCACTGGTAATCTTTGACGAAAGTCGTCATCCACAAAATGCATTGCTCGCTGATTCCTACAACACGGTGTACTTCCTGCTGGTCTACTTCACCGGCGAGGGTCTTGCAATGCTCGTTCTCTTTGTTGTTCTTTTCATCACGTTCGAGGCCGTCCTACTCAAGAAGAAGGACCCAGAACCATGGCGACACGTCTTCAGCATTATTTACTACGGCTTTGGTGATGCTAATCGGTACACCTATTATGCAAAAACTGAGAAGATACGGCAAGTGTTTTTGTCAAAGGTACGGAATCAGAATGGATTAACCGTCGAGGAATTCCATGCAATGTCGGCAAAGGAATTGGTTGGATTAATTCAAGATCCAGTTTTAGCTAAATTTGCGATTGAACCGGGCAAATATTCCTTGGAACAGTCGGTCGCATTGGTGAAACGCATCAAAGCATGGGGGCGTAGGTGACGGTTATGTGGACCCGTAAAGCCGCTTTCACCTTCACGGGAGGTATTGCCCTCATTCTTATTGGAATGATGATCACCAATAATCAGATGATGATTCTTGGTTTGGCATTGATCACATTCATTGTCGTCAACTCGTGGGTTTCCGGCCATGGAGACATCGAGGTACAACGTACGCTTTCGGCAGATAACTTGTACAAAGGTGATGACTTGTACGTCGAACTACTCGTTACCAATCGTTCGAATCGACGTACACAACTCTTGGATGTTTACGATAACATTCCTCACGAAATGAAACTTCGAAGTGGCTTGAACCAAATGCGACTCAACCTCCGTCCTGGTGAAAGTGCTCGTATCCGCTATGTACTTCGTTGCCCTCTACGAGGTCATTATTCGATTGGACCGGTCTCTCTACGAGTCCGCAACACATTCAATCTCGGTATCGAGGATATGTATGTGGACCATCACTCTGATATTGTCATCTTCCCACAAATCAAGGAAGTTGAGGAAGCATTCCTTCGTTCAAGGACTCCGAAGATGTACACTGGAGCTACAACGCTCCGTACACCTGGCCAAGGTTCTGAGTTCTATTCACTCCGAGAATACGTGCCTGGAGATCCGTTCAAAAACATCAATTGGAAGGCATTTGCTCGAACTGGGGATTTGATGGTCAATGAGAAGTGTCGAGATGCAGTCACCGACCTTTACCTGCTTCTTGATTCAAGAGACGTCTCTCGAATTGGAACCGTTTTGAAGAACCCGCTTGAGATGGGAACGGTGAGTGCTGCAAGCCTTGCAGCTTTCTTCCTCAAGCGAAGAGATAGCGTAGCTTTGGGAATTTATGGCGATGGACTTGCTTATCTTCCACCAGACACCGGTGACAAGCAGTACTTCAAGATTCTAAGTTCCCTTGCTGGTGTAAAACCAGAAGGGAGTATGCCTTTACAAGCTGTGACGAACTCACTGAGCGGCCGATTCAGTCGTGGAAGTCCAGTGTTCATTATCTCGTCCTGTGAGGGTGATGGTACCGTTCCAGCAGCAGTTCGAGACCTGGTTGGACGTGGACATGAGGTCACCGTTCTGTCACCTTCAAGCATTGATTTTGAGCGACTTGTTTCACGTATTCCTCGAATGTCCTATGAAGTCCTCAAATTGGAAAGACAGAATCGATTGACAACACTCGCAGGTTCGGGTGCACAGGTCATTGACTGGATGCCTGACATGGACCTATCGCAAGCGATTATGCAGGTAAGGGGGTATTAGATGGCAGGTGAAGTTGATCCACAGAGCGACGTTTCCTTGATGGGAGGTCGTGCTCGTACACTTCATCTCAAGACCTTGCGTAAGCAATGGCAAATCATTACACTTCAGGTTGTCTCAACCATCGCTCTTGTGTGGATGTATCTTGAGGTCGTTTCGACCTACGTCGTTAACAGCATTGACCATACAATGCTGTTCGCTTCACTCGAAGATTTCGTTGGTGAAATTCCAATCGGAGATTGGTTGATTGGTTCAGGCCGAACGGGACTTGCTCGCTTCTATGTTCCAATCGTTTTGGGTCTTGGTTTGGGTGGTTCTATGGCCTTCTTAGCCTTCCAATCTCCTCGTGTTCAACAACGCATCAAACTTGGATTCATCATTACCCTGATGGTCCTCCTCATCGGTCGTTTGGTCCTCACTTGGATTCCTTCCATGCTCTTCTCGTGGGATTTACGCCCTCCTTCAGAGGGTGAACTCAAGACCTTGGAATGGCCATTGTTGATGATACTCTCATTGGTCATTCTCTTCATCTATCTTCTTCCAGTGATTATGGGTACTCGTGGAATATGGGGATTGTCTCGTCGTTCCATTGGCTGGGCAATTGGATTCACCTTGTTGTTCTTGGGAATTCACGCCATCCTCACGTTCCCATTGATCAAGACACAACTTGGCGACTGGGGTTCCAACCTCATATCGCTTGAATCACAAGTAAGCGATCCAAGTGTCGGAATCTTTGGATTTGATTTGGTTACGCCTGAACAATTCTCATTGATTCTTATCGCCGTCCTCATCATGGTCTTCCAAGAGTCTGGCTTTGGTGTTATTCGCTACCTCGAATACGCCTACCGCCTGCCTGAATCATGCAAGCGAGATCCTGAATATGTTCGTCAAATGGACAACGTTCTCAACGGTCATTTGCGACATACTGCTGGATTCCTAACCATCACTGGATTGGTGAC
>MDTG01196235.1_pt1 | contig 13067 bp, 13 predicted proteins | sample 811421 | NCBI WGS metagenome assembly MDTG01 (sample SAMN05326645, study PRJNA326480) | marine metagenome | isolation source: seawater | place: Pacific Ocean: South East | collected 2011
CAACCTGCAACATTAAAACCCATTTTCAAAAAAACTTTTGCGGATGCCTGCCCCAAATAACCAAGACCTAGAATTCCGATTTGATTGCCAGGATGATAAATAGAAGTACCCCATTCACTAAATTCAGGGTTTTTTGAATATTCCAAAAACTTTCTGCGATGAAGAAGCACGACAGCTAGTAAATACTCACTCATCAATTTAGCCATTGTTTCATCTTTTAAACGTACAATGGGTACCCCATGTGGTAGTTTAGTTTTGGACAATAAATTATCTACCCCATGTCCGTAAGACGAAATGGCTCTCAAATTTGGGTAATTTAGTAAGTGCCCTTCAGGATTTTTCCAGTCCACAACAAATTCGACTGCAGAAGGATTTTTAACATTCTCCGGACCAATCTCAATATGAAGCTCCGGATCAAGTGATTTTAAAGCCTTACTCAACAATTGGGGCTGAAATGAGTCGGGTAAGCAAATTAAAAGGGACATTCAAAATTCACGAAAATATTAATGATTAACTTGAATTAAATTAATAAAAATTATACAAATAACGGTTTTAATTCTTTAAGCTCTCCGATTATCTTGTTCCTATCGTTGTTAAGCTTTATTAAATCAGAAACCCAACTCAGCAATTTTCTTGAAGAATCAGGGGGGAAACCGAGCTTTCCACAAATTTTTGAAAGCATTTTTACTTCAGAATTTTTTATTTTCCCATCCGCTGCGATTAACATTCCCAGAAAGAAGAAAAAATGACCGGCAAACTCACGATCATCAGTTAAATCTCCCATTTCTAAAATCTCACGATTTTCAATGGCTTCAAGCAATTGTTTCTGCAAGTCTTCATTTTCGACCATCATTAGAGCTTCTTTAAAATACCCTTTTTCTTCTGGAGCAAGCTGCTTATCAGAAATAAGGATATTGGATATTGCTACGGCTAGCCAAACTTTACCGTCTTCGCTTATTTTTTCAAGACACTCTGGAATTATGCGAATTTCTAAAATCGAATTAAAACTTTCCTCCATAACTTTTTACTCCATAAAAAAATAATTATTGCTAAAAATTGAAATTTTTAATCAGTCTAATTTTGTATCAGGAAAATAATTTTATACGGACTATTATTATACAAATAAGATTTCAGCATTGCAAAGGAAGGCCATCTTGTCAAGAAGGTCTTGACCATGTTTATAAAAAGATTTTATTTAGATAGTTTAGTTATAATTAAATAAATCTTTTTTATTTTTTAGGCTATTTCTAATGACAACATCAAATCAAAAAATTAATCATGAATTAATTAATATTCAGGTCGCAATTGAGCTTGATAAAGGGGGAAATATTGCTTTTGTAGCAGAAAAATTTGGTTTAAAAATTTCAGCTGTCAAAGCAGTTGCCAAAGAACTTGTAAAAGAAAATCAGCAAAAAATAACTGTAAAACACCCCCGCTACAATGATTCAGAAAGAGAATTACTGGTCGGAAGAATTGAAACAGGAGAATCAATAGATGATGTCTGCACCATCGCCGGTGTTACAGAAAAAACATTAAGACGATGGTGTAAAGAACGTGGAGTTAGAGTTCCAAGAAGAATTGATCAAATCAGTTTAATGGAAAAGAGAGAAATAAGAGAACTTCTTAATGAAAATAATTGGCAGGAAATTGCTCAGGCCTACAATACCAGCATTTATACCATTGAAGAAATTGCGGAACCTCCCCACTCTAATCTTGGCAGTGAGAGTCTAAGTTTTTTATTTGAAATTTTGCGTGAACAGCCACACGCCTCTGCTAAAAAGATTTGTAAAACAGCAAGTGAAGTAGGACTAACAATTAAGGAAAATGCAGTAATTTCCTATAAGGAAAGGCTTAAACTATTAGGAATAATCTAGGAAGAGAGATGTCTTTTATGCATATCCATACTTCGTAGTAGAGCTGCAATTTCGTTTAATTCTCGGATTTGGGGCAAATTCGTGTTTCCTTTGACCGACAATGATTTTTTAAAAGAGTCCTGAGCTTTGATTTTATGGTGTGACTTGCTTGTGATCCCTTTGTTGATAAAAGGTTCCTCAGCGTTTTTATAAAACTCAGATGACTGAACTACCTTAATAACAGCTTCACTACGTAGACCTTTAAGCATACTTATTACATCTTTGATTCCAATACGCCTGAACTGGTCTACCTCTAGATTAACTAGATTTTCAGTACTCATTGCCCAGTAAGATTTTAATTATTTAAAAAATAATTTACTTACAAAATGTACTCGCAAGGTTCATACCACAAAAAACAAACTTCCAGTACATTCGACTGGTTAAAAGAATTATAAGCTGTATTACTTGAAATAAGTTAACTAAATAATTATTTTTTAATTTTTAAACTATTACTTCAAAAGTCATATTATTCGTCGATTAAGGTAAACAATTTTTTGGACATGCATAAAGGTTTTTAAATTCAGATATGGAAAAAATTGGTTCACCCTCTGACTCTCCCTCAAGATGATTTTTACCAATCATTCTTAAAATCAGTTTGCGATATCTTGAGGGCATCAAATAAATTTCAACAGCTTGAATAATATCCTCTTTCTTAAGTTGATCAATTGCTTTAATGTTTTCACTGTTTAAATCAAACTCAGCATTTCTCTCAAAGGCAATGCTAAACAATCTTTCTGCTTCACCAGATACAGAAGTACTTTTTTGCAATTTACTATGCAGAACTGATTTTTTAATTTTAGAAAATTCTTCTTCAGATAATGCATTTAATGAATCAAAAAAATTCAAAAGGAAAACGTTAATTCTTTTTTCTAATATTTCGGCATTATATTCACCGGATTGAACCATAAATATTAAACCCAAAGTTTTATCTAATGATGTTATCCCTGAATTGACAATATATCCTAACTGTTGACTAGTTCTAAGTTCGTTATAAAACTGAGGCTGTATCAAGTTGTCTATAACAAGTAGTATTCCCTGAAGTTTAGGACTTAGCTGTCCAATCTGAGTTTCCATGACTAATGCAGAATTATCCACCTGCATTTTACGGGTGTAAGAGTGAGATTTGCCAGTTTGGATCTGTATAACACTTTCACGAAAAAATTCAGGTTCAGGCAGGGTTTTTCCTGCCAGTTTTTGTCTTAAAACTTTTGCGGCTTCAATTACAGGTTCCTGGAGGAGATTACCAAAAGCAAACCCCTCAATATAAATCCGTTCATAAAGATTATCTGGAAAATTTTTCAAATCATTCAGACTTAATTTCTTAATAACTTTTTCATAATCCATTATAGAAAATTTCCTCCCTTTCAAAAGCAGACTCCTGTAATAAAATGCCTGCTGGAAAGGTTGCTGAAAATGAAAATTCTGGTAACGACGTGCTCGAACTTCCTTGAGAGTTTCAAAGGTTTTTTTATCGATCGTTATTTCTTTTAAACGACCTGATACTTTTTTTATCAGTTCAAGTATTCTGTCTGAATATCCGCTGAAAGTCAGAATTATACCTTTTTTGTCTACATTGATACCATATTCCAAACCTGCCAACTTGACAGGATATCCGAATTCATTAAGTCCTTCACTGATGGCATCTGTATAAAGCTGAGATAATACAGCGTTTCGAGGTGATGAATAAACATGAGGTGTGTTTATCCGAAATTTCAGATGTGCTTTTGGAGTTTCAAAACGAAAATCTTGTTGAAACCATATTTTTCCATGCTTATCATCCTGTAAAACCTGAGGTTCTCCGATAACATGTTTTCGCAATATTTCACGCTTCTCAACAAAATTTTCTGTTCCAGAAAATGCGTCAATAGAGCTCAAAATCTCATTTAGAGAGCTCCATAATTTCCCTTTTAATGATGCTAATTTATTCAACAATCCCTGAGTTAACTTCTCCTGCTCAAGTCCTTTCATTGTTTGATGCGTCAACTTAATCCTGCCATTGTAAGGAAGAATATCAATGCTCTCTGGAAGGAAAATGTTTGATTCAGGAAGTGTCATGGCATTGTTAATTTTCGCATTACGCCATTTCTTAACTAATTTAGGATCAGAGTAGGTCATCTCATATTCAACTCCATAATATTCTTCCTTCATACTCGTTTTTAAATCACGAGCCGCTAATACTGCAAGCATATTATTTGGACTTAAACTATAAAGCATGCTATCAAAAATTCTTGGTTTGAAATCTGTAATAATATATGGAGCTATTTCCACTGTTCTAAAAGGGTAATACATCATCAGCGTTGAAAAAACATTGACCAGAGAGGTTCCTTCAGGTTTTTCTGCAAACCTGTAGTCAAGCTCGGACATTCGTTTCACCTCGTCAAAAACATAGTGAGGTAATCCAGATTTACGGAGCAGGCTAAGATATTGGAAAACATTTTGAATAATTTTTTTATAATTACGAATACCTTTAGGTGTAAGTTGAATTTTTACTTCAAAACTAGAAAATGAATTATTAGATTCTCCTCCACCTGCGGAAAGTCCTGTTGCAAAATTCTCTCTTTTCAGCAGTGAAAGCAAACTGCCTTTACCTTCATGACCCAGCAGAAACCCCAGCATGCCCAATGGCTGACTTTTGTAATAATGAAGTGTTTTCGGTAATGGAAACATCAATGTTAGTGATCTAGTGTCCTTGATAGTCTTAACTTTCATCAGACGAAAACGAGTGTCGGAATTCATATATTTCGATGGGAACTTTATTTGATTCAGTTTGAGATTCTTTACTGAAACAAATCTTGGTAGAACCCAATCCTGAAGAGTATCCAAATCCTGAGGTCCTGCAACGGCAAGCATCATGCGGTTGCTTGAATAATGACTATTATAAAAATCAAGCAATTCTTCCCTATTAACATCTGCAAGTGTTTCGAGTGAACCGGTAGCAAAATTTCTTGCAGGATGATCTTCCAAAAAAGCTTTGCGTTTAACCTGCCTGATTCTGCGGAAATCATTAGGAATATTTTTAGAGTGTTCAGAATTCACTGCTTTAAGCTCTCTTTCAATCAGTTCTTGATTAAATAAAGGCGCCAAGAAGAATTGTGAAAACCGGTCCAGACCTTCCTCTAAATAATCAGGAGCAATTTCAAAATGGTAATTGGTACGATCGTCTGCAGTGAAGGCATTGCTAAATCCATCATGTATCGAGACGAACTTCTGGTAGCTGCCCTCCTCAGGGTATTTCTCTGTACCAAGAAAAAGCATGTGTTCCAGAAAATGTGCCATCCCATAGCGGTTCTCTGGGTCACTCATTGAGCCTACTGCGACAGTCATTGAAGCCGCTCCGTGCTGTAAAGTTCTATCCGAAATGAGCATAACTTTCATTTTGTTAGGAAGAAGAAAACGCCTATACTTCCTTTCAGGATATCTCGAATCTGAGTTTTGAAGTGCTTGTGCACTTGCTGAAAGAGGGCCAATTGCAAAAAATAATAAAATCAGTATTAATTTAAGAAAATTTTTCATTTATATATTAATTATTGGTTAACGTTGATGATCGTAGCTAAAATTAACTTAATTTGAAAACAAAGCGCTCAAAAAGCAAATTTAAAGGGAATGTTTTTATATTGACTATCAAACCACAGATAATACGATAAATAACATTATACATTTTTTCTCATCATTAAACTGCCTGCAATAAAATAATGGAAAATAAAGAATACCTGAAGAGAGTAGAAGAGTTGTTTCATAGAGTAGAGGATAAACTGGACGAATATGAAGATGATATTGACTATGACCACACACCTGACAAACTGATGCTCAACTTTGAAAGTAGTGGGAAAAAAGTTGTAATAAACACTCAGCGAGCAATTAAGGAAATTTGGCTTGCAGGTAATTCAAAAGCATGGCACTTTCAATTTTTATCTGATAAAAACATTTGGTTCGCAAGAGCTGAAAAAGAAGAATTTTACAAATGCCTTGGTAATTTACTTTCAGACAACCTTGGAACGACTGTTTCTTTTCAGAATTAATTCAAAACAATTAAAATTTTTCTAGCTCTTCATCCTTGCTCCGGTAGTCACCAGATTTGCCTCCAGATTTTTCCAGCAGGCATATTGACTCAATTTTCATACTTTTTGTGACTGATTTGCACATATCGTAGAATGTCAAAGCAGCAACAGAAGCTGCTGTGAGAGCCTCCATCTCAACTCCTGTACGTGCTTTTGTTTTTGCTGTTGCCTTTATTAAGGCATATTCTCCTTTCAATTCAATATCCACATCCATCAAGGACAGTGGCAGGTGGTGACACATAGGTATAAGCTCAGAAGTACTCTTCCCGCCCTGAATTCCACCAATTACTGCTGTCTGCAAAACTGGACCTTTTTTTGTGCTTCCTGATTTTTTGAGCAATTCTGCAAGTTCATGTCCCAGAAGGATTCGTGCCATGGCCACAGCTTTGCGTTCAGTAATAAATTTGTCTGAAACATCAACCATGCTGGGAAGATCATTCTTTTTGATATGTGTAAATTCTTTGGATGAATTATTCATTTTATTGTTTGGGACCTAATAATTGTTTTGAAGAGTATGAATTGAAAGGTATCCACCTAGAATCATTCAGTAATTCCGCCGGCTGAAAATCCGCCTTGTATTTCATCTTGGCAGAGCTTTTGACCCAATATCCAAGGTATAGCCAACTAATATTAAGCCTTCGTGCAAAATCTATTTCGTAAAGAAGAGAAAAAACTCCCATTCTTCTAGAAACATAATCAGGATCAAAAACAAAATAAACTGAACTTAGAAGCTCCGGTAGTCGATCAATCCATCCCAGACCAATCATCTTATCTCCCAAGTAATAGCGCAGAATTTCTGTATGAACTGGTGTGTCTATCAAAAAATCTAAATACTCGGTCTCCTTAACCGGGTCCTCTGTTTTGTGCCATTCACGTTGATAACGACTGTAAAGTGCAAAATCTTCTTGCCTAAATTCTGCTTCATTATGTTCAACACGTAGATCATAGTTTTTTCTCCATGTGCGGCGCTGTCCCTTGTTTTTAGAGAAATTTAGTACATCAATACGGATTGGAATGCATTCCTTGCAACTAGAACAAGCAGGGTGATAAATTGTGAGTCCACTTCTACGAAAACCCTGATTTAGTAGGGAGGTATATCCATCTGGTGGTAATTTACTTGTTTGAAAAGAAATGTTTTGCCAGTTACCTTTTTTAAGATAAGGGCAGGGACCGTTGTCTGTTCGAAAGATCTTGATCGGTGTTCTGCTCATATTGAATCATCCAGATTTTTAATTACTAAAAATTGCAGTTGCCTATAATTAGGCTAGTCCAGTTGCAATCACAGTCATGGAAACCTCATCTCCTGCTGATTCAGTAAAGGTAGCTCCCCAAATAAGTTCAACATCTTCATCAGCCATACCTTCAATGAGTGACATTGCTTCCTGAATTTCATATGCGCTAGTGTCTTTAGGACCATTAACATGCACTAGAATTCCTTTAGCACCACGAATGTCAGTATCTTCCATAAGTGACCCATGTAAAGCATCTTCTACAGCATTGATTGCCCTGTCCTTACCTTTTGCAGTTCCTCGACCTATTACTGCTTTTCCCATACCTTTCATAATGGTCTGTACATCAGCAAAATCTACATTTATATCCCCTACTCCGCTGAGAAGAAGTGTAATACCCCTGATGGCGTTGATCAGTACCATATCAACCATATGAAATGCCTCAAGAAAACTAGTATTCTGTGTGCTTGCATCAAGAAGTTTGTCATTTGGAATTACAAGCAGAGTATCTGTAACTTCTCTTAGACGTTCTACTCCTGCAAATCCCGAATCCCTTCTTTTTGTGCCTTCAAATGAGAAAGGAATTGTTACTATTCCAACAGTAAGAATTTGTTTTTCCATTGCCATACGTGCGATAGTTGGAGTAGCTCCTGTTCCAGTACCACCGCCCATACCAGCCGCAATAAACACCATGTTAGCTCCGTCAACTGCTTCACTAAGTTCAGATATGCTTTCTTCGGCGGCGCCTTCGCCTACTTCCGGACGTGCACCGGCGCCCATTCCACGCGTCAATTTTCTGCCCAACTCTATCTTTTTGTGGGATTTGTTACGCTTTAGAGCTTTAATATCTGTATTGCAAATGATAGTTTCAACTTGGTCAAGATTTTCTTCGGCCATCTGTGTGACAACATTGCCTCCTGCTCCCCCGACTCCAATAATCTTAATACTTGGAATAAATATTTCCTGAACCGGAGAAAATTGAGTATTTTGTTTTTCTGCCATGAATTAAAGTTCAATAAAGAAGTTTGGTTAAAATAATTTTTTAAAACTGCCCAAAACTTTTAGGATTGTCAGTTTTTTTCTGGGTAAGCAAGTATACATAAATATTTTGAAAATTGACTTATTTTTATAACTAGCTTAAAAGTAATGCTATTATTTTACACTCAATTTAAAAAAAATATATTGACAAATTACTGCAAAGATTTGTTAATAATAATATTAGTCTGATTTTGAATTTGCAATCAAAGAAATGAAGACTGTTTAAAACCACATTAAAAAACGTAATTAAAAGGTGCCGAAATGATTTCTGAGCAAGTTTTATATCTTTTTCTTTACCCTTGGATTCTTTTCATTGCAACTATTCCAGGTTCAGTAATGACATTTCTCTTTGCCGGGTTAGCTGCACAATTGCTAAATTATCTACCAGAAAAAAAATAATCTTTCCAATTTTTTTACTGTTTCTTCAAGGGATAAGCTTCACCCGCTATCAATTAAACCTTTGTAAAATGGAGGATAATTGAACAAGTATAGCGCCATGATTACAGATTTTCTACATAGTTACGAAGATGCGGAAAAATCTTTTGTCAGTAATCAGGAATGGTGGATTATTAGTGGTTCAGTAAAAGTCCAGATTTTCCTCACCAGTCTGGATCAAAACGCAGAACTTATTGTTGCATCCAATCTTTTTCAATATCCAAATTCAATACCGGAAATTAATGACTATGTACTTAAACTTAACGGAACTTTAAAACTTAAGGGCGTAAGTTTCGGCATACGCAACAAACACCTTATCCTTAGCTATGTAAGACCGGTTGAAGGACTAGATCAAGAAGAACTAGAATGGATAATTGCCTGCATAGCCGTAATAGCTGATGAATATGATGATTTTCTTATTGAGAAATTTGATTTATAGAGAATTAAATGAATTGCAAAAAAATATGAAAGAACTTCCTATTGAAGATTATTGTTATTTCCAGTCTCCTATCGGATTAATAAGAATCAGCGAAAATAAGGGTTTTCTCACCAGAACTGATTTTGTTGAAAATAAACCTGAATCAGAATATTTCCTGTCAGTAAGTGCAACAAGTACTTTACTTAATGAAGCATGCAGTCAGTTAGATGAGTATTTTCATGGTATAAGGCAAAAATTTAATCTGCCACTAAAACCAAAAGGAACGTTTTTTCAACGCTCAGCTTGGAACTCACTTCTCCATATACCATTTGGTGAAACAAGAACTTATTTGCAGCAGGCAGAATCCATAAACAATCCCAATGCAACAAGAGCGATTGGACAGGCAAATTCAAGAAATCCCATTTCTATCATTATTCCCTGCCACCGAGTAATAAGAAAAAATGGTTTCATTTCAGGTTATTCCGGAGGTACTGAGCGCAAAATGAGACTTATTTCGATGGAAGGTCGCTTTATGCACGGATAAAATTATTAGAAAGCATTTCACGGCCGATGGTAGTTGATTCCCCATGGCCTGTAATCACATTGGTATTTTCATCCAGTGTATAAAGTTTTCCCTGAATTGACTTCTCAATTTTCTTGTAATCCCCTCCCCACAAATCTGTACGCCCAATAGATCCCTGAAAAAGAGTGTCTCCTGCAAGCAACAATTTTTGACTTTCAAATAAAAAGCACATCGAACCCGGCGTATGTCCAGGAGTGTGCAGAGCTTTCCTAATCGTCTTTTCAATTGCTATTTCTTCATCGTGCTCCAACCATTGATCAGGACATGGAGCAGGTTCATAAGGTATTCCAAACATCCTACATTGATCTTCCAGTTTATCCCAAAGAAAAAAATCATCTTTATGCAAGGCCAAATTTGCGCCAGTTGCTTCCTTCATTTTTCCAGATGCCAGAAAATGATCCAGATGGGCGTGAGTATGAATAATTCTCTCAAGCTTCAGATCAAGTTTAATTAATCTCTGTAGCAGCAATTCAAAATCACCACCTGGGTCAACAATTATTGCTTTTCTGCTTTTTGGATCTCCTAAAATAGTGCAGTTGCATTTCAGCGGTCCAACTGGTCTGGTTTCAACTATAAGCTCGGAGATATTCATCAGGCAGTTACATTTTTTGAGGCTTTCTTTCTTCCACCTCTATTGCCTTTTGGAGGAGCGTCTTCTATTATTTTTTGGCATGAAGCTTGATCAAGACCTTCGGGTTCAACATCCTTTGGAATTTTATAATTATTCTTTCCGGACTTAATGTATGGACCATAACGGCCATTTAATACCTGTATTTCACCAAAATCATGAATGACACTTTTGCTTTTTCTTTCAAGTCCTTCTCGAATGATTTCTACTGCCCGAGCCAATTCAATGTTCTCCGCCTTCTCGCCTTTTGGAATTGAGAAAAAATCTTTGCCCAATTTTACATATGGACCATAACGTCCATTATTGGCAGAAATCTCTTCACCGTTTTCATATTCTCCCAATACACGTGGGAGGGCAAAACATTCCAGTGCCTCTTCCAAAGTAACATCATTCAAATTAAGACTGCTCGGAAGCGAAGAAAATCGTGGTTTTTCTTCATCTTCACGAGTACCTATTTGAACCATAGGTCCATACCTACCTACGCTTACACTTACAGGTTTGCCAGTTTCAGGGTCAGTGCCTAGTTCCCTGCGTTTTAGAACTTCAGCACGTGAAACCGATTTATCTTTCTCAACTACATTCTCGTGGAAAGGCTCATAAAAATCTGTCATCATTTCTACCCAGTCTTCATCTCCCTTAGCTATACGATCAAAGTTACGCTCAATCTCCGCGGTAAATCCCAGATTTACTATTTTTGAAAAATGATCTGCAAGAAAATCTGTCACAACTTCCCCAATAGAAGTTGGTTTCAGTTTCTTTTCATCAGTTAGTTCCACGTAACCGCGATCCTGTATGGTAGAAATTGTTGGAGCGTAAGTAGATGGACGTCCAATACCTTCTGATTCCAGTTTTTTAACTAAGGCTGCTTCTGTGTAACGAGGTGGATGTTTGGTAAAAAGCTGTTCCAGAGATACAGGTTTTTGCTGATTTTTTAGGGTAAGTATTTGCCCCTTTTCCAATTTAGGCAGAATCACATCTTTTTCGCTGAGAGTATCAGACTGATCACCGTTTGTTTCTGAGTAAATTTTCAGAAAACCTGGAAAAACAACACGCTGTCCCTGAGCTTCAAACAAATATTCCTTTTCCTGTCCAGCCTCGATATTTATTGTCGTCCGCGCTATTTCAGCTGCAGTCATTTGTGAAGCAAGTGCACGTTTCCAAATCAGGCTGTAAAGCCGAAACTGATCATGACTCAAGTGTTCAAGAACCATAGCTGGCATTTGAGAGAAATCAACTGGCCTGATTGCTTCATGTGCTTCTTGAGCGTTTGCAGCCCGGCTTTTATATTTTCTCGTTTCCTTTAATCCATATTGCTGTCCATATTCTATTTTTATAACCTCCTGCATTTGTTGCAGTGCCTGCTCAGCAAGTGCTACAGAGTCAGTTCTCATGTAGGTAATAAGTCCTCCACTGTAATCAGGAATATCAAAATTGCCCTCATAAAGTTGCTGGGCTACCACCATGGTGCGCTTAACAGAAAAACCAAGTTTAAGAGAAGCCTCCTGCTGAATCGTTGAAGTGGTAAAAGGTGCGCTTGGATTTCTATTTGATATACGCTCTTTAATTTCATTGACGACAAATTTACCTTGCTTGATACTTGATTCTATTGAAATAGCATCCGCTTCATTTCCGACTTTGGCGGACTTTCCACCTATTTTTTTCAAATCAGCGGAAAAATCTGTAAACTCGGCTTTGATCTTCCAGTATTCTTCTGGCACAAATGCCCTGATCTCTCTTTCCCTCTCCACGAGTATATAAACTGAAACACTTTGCACTCTGCCAGCAGAGAGCCCAGGTTTAATTTTTTTCCAAAGCAATGGCGACAATTTATAACCTACAGCGCGATCAAGAATTCTTCTTGCCTGCTGAGCGTTAACCAGTTGCTGGTCTACATCTCTTGGGTTTTCAAGGGCTTTGATTATTGCCGATTCAGTAATTTCGTGAAAAACAATCCGTTTAACTGAACTACTTTTTAGACCAAGTGCCTCAAGTAGATGCCATGATATTGCCTCACCTTCTCTGTCTTCATCAGTTGCCAGAAATACTTCAGTGTTTTTGTCGATGTGTTTTTTAAGGTCAGATACGACTTTTCTTTTATCTTTGGATATTTCGTATTGAGGTATGAATTTGTTTTCAGGATCAAAACCTAGCTTTGACGAAGGCAAATCCCTGACATGCCCCATTGAGGCCATTACTGAGTAATCCTTGTCAAGGAATTTTGTGATAGTACGTGCTTTAGCAGGAGATTCAACAATAATAACTTTTTTTGCCATGATTTTCAGTTTTTCAAGCAGCTACTTTAATTAAGCTTCAATTTTATATTTCTGACCTACTGCGAACAACTTTATCAATTAGGCCATATTCAAGTGCTTCTTCAGCAGTAAACCAATTATCCCTGTCTAGAGCTTTTTTTATTTCCTTATGGCTTTTTCCAGTTTGTTCAGAATAAAGCTTAACCAAGTGATCTCTTGTCTTCAAAATTTCACGTGCCTGAATTTCACATTCTGTTGCGCGTCCCTGGTAACCCATTAGTAGAGGCTGGTGAATCATGATTTTTGCCTGAGGCATTGCATATCTTTGCCCCTTGTCCGCAGCTAGACTTAAAATTGAGCCCATGCTGGCGGCAAATCCAGTTACAATTGTTTTAACCGGACAAGAAATGAAATTCAACATATCAAAAATCGCGAATCCTGAAAATATTTCACCACCTGGTGAATTTATGAATACAGTTATCGGCTGGTCATCGCCTTCCTGCTCAAGCAGTA
>MDTG01121653.1_pt1 | contig 13066 bp, 7 predicted proteins | sample 811421 | NCBI WGS metagenome assembly MDTG01 (sample SAMN05326645, study PRJNA326480) | marine metagenome | isolation source: seawater | place: Pacific Ocean: South East | collected 2011
ACCGATTGGGGAGCTTTTCCTAAGCAGGATAGCTTAATGCTTGATAATATTTATGCCGAATGGGCAATAAAGGAGCTTGAAAAGGATCACAATCGCCCTTTTTTCATGGCCGTAGGATTTATAAGACCTCATGTTCCTTGGTATACTCCAAAAAAATGGTTTGATTTATACCCAAAGGAAAATATTTCTCTTCCAAAATACGATCCAAATGATTATGATGATCTACCACAAATTTCTAAAGATATAGCTTACAGAGGAATGATGCCAACAACGGATTGGGCAATTAAAAGTGGAGAATGGAAAAATATTGTTCAAGCATATTTAGCTTGTGTGTCTTTTGTTGATCATCAAGTGGGATTAGTTCTTAATGCACTAGAAAGAAGCAAATATAAAGACAACACAATAGTTGTTTTATGGTCAGATCATGGTTATGAAATTGGTGAAAAGGGAACTTTTGGTAAGCATACCCTCTGGAGTGAATCGACAAGGGTTCCACTAATTTTTAAAATACCTGGTCTTGAGGGAAACAAAAAATCACCCTACCCAGTTGAGCTTTTAGATATATATCCGACTTTACTTGATATTACGAACCTTCCAAAAAACCCTTTAAATGAGGGTAAAAGTTTGCTTCCATTAATTAATGGAAAAGCTGGGAAAGGTGGAATAGCGGTCACCACTTATGGGATAAACAATCATAGCTTGATAAATCAAACTCATCGATATATTAGATATGAGGATGGATCAGAGGAATTATATGACCTTAGAAATGATCCTAATGAAAGGAATAATATAGCAAATAAAGTTACTTCAGATTCAATTAAAATCAAATTGAAAGAAAAAATCCCAACATTTAACGCCCCTTGGTCAAACAAGAGTTACAATACAGTCAATGAGTATTTTAGAAGAACATCAAAGACAAATCCAGAAACTTTTTATTTAGATAAAAATAATTAAAAATGAGATCGAAAAAAGTTTTTATAATCGTCTTTTTAGTAAGTCTTTTTCTTAGTTCACAAGAACAAAAAAAAGAAGGCCCCTTTTTTGCGACCGGTATAAGAATAGGAGATGTAAGTCAAAATGAGGCTGTAATTTGGACTCGGTTGACAAAGAATTCAACTCGAGTAAATGATGCTCCTCTGCCTATTTCACTTTACACTGAACCCGAAACAGGTAAAAGACATTTGAGAAAAACAAGGAAAGATAAAAATGGGGTGGTTTATTTCCCTCAGGGTTACGACATCAATACCGTTGAAGGAGCCGTCCCAGGTGCTAGAGGGATGGTAAGGGTAAATTACAAAAGATTGGCTTCAAAAGAATGGCAATCTACCCCTTGGAAGGCTGTTTCAAAAGAGGCTAACTTTAGTAAAAAATTCATTTTAATCCACCTAATTCCTGGTTCAACCTATGAGCTCAAGGTTGAGGGAAGACCGGAAGATAATTTCAAAGTAAGCGATGAAATCACTGGTAAATTTAAAACCCCACCAGATGCCAAAACCTCTCGTAAGATTGTTTTTGCAGCCAGTACTTGCCAGGGATACCCTGATCAAGATCATCCAGATGGATATAAAATCTATCCGTTTTTAGAAAGTCTAGATCTCGATTTTTTTGTACATGCTGGAGACATAGTTTATTATGATAATCTGGCGAAAAACAAAAGTATGGCCCATTATCACTGGGACAGGATGTTTAGCTTACCCACTAATAAATCATTTCACACTCAGATTACCAGCTACTTTGAAAAAGACGATCACGATGCTTGGTTTAACGACAGCTATCGAGGACTTGAAACTTCCTTTATGGGAACATTTACCTTTGAACAGGGCTTAGAAGTTTTTCGTCAGGAAATGCCCATCAAAGACAAGACATATAGGACTTTCCGTTGGGGTAAGGATCTACAGATATGGCTTGTTGAGGGAAGAGACTTCAGAAGTCCAAACACAATGCCCGATGGATCAAGTAAATCAATTTGGGGTAAGGTACAAATGGAGTGGTTTAAAAAATCGGTTGAAACCTCTGATGCCACATTTAAACTGTTGATCAGTCCAACACCTCTAATAGGACCTGATCGAAAACAAAAAAAGGATAACCATTCCAATAAAGGTTTTTATTATGAGGGAGAGCAAATTCGAAAATTGATTGCTTCTCAATCCAACATGTATGTAATTTGTGGAGATCGTCATTGGCAATATGTATCAAAACACCCGAAATATGGAATTGTTGAGTTTTCTATTGGAGCAAACAGTAATGATCACGCCGGAGGATGGAAGCAAGACGACATAAGACCCGAGCATTTGTACCTAAATGTCATTGGGGGAACAATGACAGTAACTATCGACCCAAAAGAAAATGGGAGTATTACCGTCAGGCATTATGATGTTGATGGTAATGAGTTAAATAAGTTTGTAGCTTTAACGGAATAATTTATTTAAAAGTGAAAAATCTATCAGAAAAACTTGAATTAGTAATAAGAGCTTCTCGGGAACTTGGAAGTGCTATTATTTTATCATTTGCACCTACTGGAGTAAAAGATGAGGTTTTAACTGAATACATGAGAGAAATAAAGTCTAAAGAAGGTGATTGTTTCTTAAATTACCTTGATTCTGGCAGTTCCTTATATATCATCACAGCTAATATTGACATTAGAAGTTGGATAAAAAATAGTTAATTATGATTTTAAGAAACAAAGTTTTAAAAAGAATAATTTTTTCAAGTTTTTTTGTTTTTGGTTGTATTACCGAGGATGAAAAACAAATAAAATCTCCTAATGTTATTTATATTTTAGCAGATGATCTAGGTTATGGCGATTTAAATTGCTATAATAAGGATTCAAAAATTAAAACCCCTAATTTAGATAAGCTAGCAAGTCAGGGTATGCGATTTACAGACATGCATTCTACTTCATCAGTCTGTACACCTACAAGATATAGTATTATAACTGGAGAGTATGCTTGGCGAACAAATATGAAGTCTGGAGTTTTATGGAGTTATGGACCATTAATGATTTCAGATGAAAAGCAAACAGTTGCAAAATTATTTAAGAAAAAAAACTATAATACTGCAGTTATTGGGAAGTGGCATTTAGGTCTAGATTGGCAGCTTAGAACTCCATATGAATTAAATGAGGTAGATTCTAATAATCTTGGTTTTATTCGTGATTATTCCGAAAATATTATAGACTTTTCAAAACCCCCTAAAAGAGGGCCGTCGAACATTGGTTTTGATTACCATTATATAATCCCAGCATCACTTGACATACCTCCTTATGTTTATATTGAGAATGGAGATTTTACAAGTCCTGTAAATGACTATACTGAAGGAAGTAATTTAGAAAGAGATAAAGATGGAGATTTTTGGAGACCAGGTCCGATGGCGGAGGGTTTCAAATTTTATGATGTATTACCTGAATTTATTAATAAGGCAAAAAACTATTTAACTGAAGCAAAAGAAAAAGATAACCCCTTCTTTCTCTATCTCCCACTTGCTGCTCCTCATACACCTTGGGTACCAAAAGAAAATTATGATGGTGTTTCTAAGGCTGGACAATATGGTGAGTTTGTTACAATGGTGGATGATTATGTTGGAAAATTATTCGATCATATTAAAAGTTTAGAGCTTGAAGAGGAAACTATTGTGATTTTTGCAAGTGATAATGGTCCATACTGGAAACAACCTTATATCGATGAATTTAATCACAGAGCAGCAGGGGAACTAAGAGGTATGAAAGGTGATATTTATGAAGGTGGACATCGGATTCCTCATATAGTTAAGTGGCCTGGAAGAATTAAAGGAGGGAGTACTAATAATATTCCAAATACTCTTGCAAACTTTTTTTCAACTGTTGCTGATTTATTGAGATTAGATTCAGCTGCTACTGACAGTTATAGTATATTTAATCAATTGACTTCTGTAAGCAAATTTAAAAAAAACAAACCTATTATTCATCATTCATCAGAAGGCCATTTTGCAATAAGGATTGGAGATTGGAAGATGATTGAAAAATTAGGTTCTGGCGGATTTTCTCTTCCGAAAAGGGTTGAGAAACAGACTGGGGTTAAACAAGAACGCCTATACAATATGAAACAAGATTTATCTGAACAAAAAAATCTCGCTAATGATTACCCAAATAAAATTTTTCAAATGAAAAAAAAACTTGATTCAATTAGAGAAATACTTTAAATTAAAAGATAATCAAATGAAGACATTTTTTACATCTAGTTTACTAATTACATTTTTTGTCCTTTTTTCTTGTCAAAATAATACCACAAAAAAATCTCCAAATATTCTTATCGCCATTGCAGATGATCAATCATATCCTCATAACGGGGTATATGGTTTTGCTGAAATCCAAACTCCCGGTTTTGATTTTGTTGCTAAAAATGGAGTGTTATTTCATAATGCTTTTGTGGCTGCACCCCAATGTAGTCCATCTAGGGCCGCTATTCTTACTGGAAAAAATATTTGGGAACTCGAAGAAGCGGGAACTCATGCCAGTAATTTTCCTAAAAAATTCAAAGTGTTTACCGAAATTTTAGAGCAAAAAGGGTACTTTACCGGTTATACAGGAAAACCTTGGGGACCTGGAAACTGGGAAATCAGTGGTCGAAAACAAACCCCTGCAGGAAGGGATTATAACCGCCATAAACTAGAGTCGCCACCAACAACTGCAATAAGACCCAATAATTACTCTAAAAATTTTGAAGATTTTTACAGTCAAAAAGCAGAGGATAAACCTTTTGTTTTTTGGTATGGCGGGCATGAGCCACATCGTGTTTATGAATATAAATCAGGCATTAAAGCTGGAAAAGATATCAATTCAGTTAAGGTGCCTGAATTTTTACCTGATACAGAGGTTGTTCGGAATGATTTGTTAGATTATATTCTTGAGATTGAACATTTCGATAACCACCTTGATCAAATTATTCAATTCTTGAAGGAAAAAGGTGAATTGAACAACACCTTTATTTTGGTCACCGCAGACAATGGGATGCCTTTTCCTTATGCCAAAGCCAATGTACAAGAATTTGGCACCCATGTTCCATTAGCTATCTCCATACCCAATGGTATTAAGGGAAAAGAAGTTGATGAACCTGTTGGTCTGATAGATTTGGCCCCTACGCTTATGGATCTTGTTGGATCACCTGAAGCTATGACTACAACCGGAAAAAGTTTGATGCCTGTTTTGACGCTACAAGAACATCCAAAACATCGTGATTATGTTCTAACTGGACGGGAACGACACACCCATGCTAGACCTGACAATTTGGGATATCCCGCTCGTGCCATTAGAACTGAAGAGTTTCTGTATGTTCATCATTTTAAATCTGATCGCTGGCCTCAAGGTGATCCAGTCCCTAAAAACCCAGAGAACGATCAAAGGAGTGAAGCAGCTGGATCTGGATACAAATCTCTATATCCAGGTTATCATGACGTTGATGCCTCTCCTTCGAAAGATCAGGTGATGGCCATTTCCGAATCCCACTTTTTTGAATTGGCATTTGCCAAAAGACCACAAGATCAATTGTATGACATTAAAAAAGACCCATATTGCACCCAAAACATAGCTTTTTTGCCTGATTATAGTGAAGTTCTCAGTCGACTTAAACGACAATTGCTAAATGATTTGAAAGAACAAGGTGATCCTAGAGTATTTGATGACCCTGTATTTGATAGTTATCCGCGTTATTCCTCGATGCGAAATTTCAAGGGGTTTAATAAAAGAGGGGAATATAATCCTGATTTTGTCAAAAATTAATTTTTTCTAAACTATCATTCATTTAAAATAAAAAACCAAAACTTTTTAGTTTTTTTTAACATTCTTACCTATATTGCAGGTTCGTGCGCGTACACAGCGCGCATTAAGTAGAACAATTAATTACTAACTTAAATTTATTAAAGTATGAATTCTTTTTACTTGAACTTATTTAAAGTTCATGGAAAATCATTTTCACTTTTTAAGAAAAGTGTCTTAAGTTTAATGTTTTTGTTAGGTTCTTTTTCTTTTGCTCAACAGTCTGTTGGGGGAAATGTAGTTGACCCAGCAGGTGTTCCTCTTCCAGGAGTGAATGTTGTTATAAAAGGAACCAATACAGGAACATCGACTGATTTTGATGGAAACTTTACAATTGAAGCTTCAGAAACAGATGTTTTGATTTTTTCATTTGTAGGTTTTAAAGATCAAGAGGCTGCTGTTGGAGACAATACTTCTTTTAGTATTTCATTAGAAGAAGAAGCTAGTTTTCTTGATGAGATCATCGTAACGGGTTATGGTACTCAGACTCGAAGAGAGGTTACAGCCGCCATTGTTAAGGTTGATTCTGAAACTATTGAACGCGTTGCTGCTGGTAGTAGTGTTGATGCTATTAAAGGTCAAGTAGCCGGTGTTGATATCACGGCATCTGGTTCTAGACCAGGACAAAGTCCACAGGTTCGTATTCGTGGTAGAAGATCTATTTCTGCTTCCAACGATCCACTTTATGTTGTGGATGGTATTCCGGTAACTAGTAGTGTTGATGGCGGTGCAATTTTTGATATTGCTCCACAAGACATCGAATCTATGGAAATCCTTAAAGATGCAGCTGCAACTGCGATTTATGGATCTCGAGGTGCAAATGGTGTAATCCTTATAACCACCAAAAGAGGTAAACAAGGTGAGCAAACAGCGGTTAGTTACTCGGGTTATTATGGAACCACTGAGGTATTGAATGTGCCTGACATGATGAATGGAGAGCAGTACAGACAAATGAGAGCAGAGGCCTTTAGAAAAAACTCAAGCAATCAATTCTCTTGGGATGGACAAACCGAAAGCGATTTGTATATTCTTTTTGATGGAGAGCAAGCCTTGGTGGATAATTACACTGCAGGTAAGGATTTCAACTATTTAGATGCTGTTCTGCAAAAAGGTTCTCAACAAATGCACAATATTTCCGCTAGAGGAGGTACTGAAAAAACAGCATATAACGCTTCTGTTGGATATTTCTTTGAAGAAGGAATTGTGCCAGGAATGGATTATGAGAGAATTAACGCAAGGGTAAACTTGGATCACAGAATTAATGACATGTTTAAGTTTGGTATGTCTACCACCCTTACTCAAGCCACTAATAATTGGGGGTCTAATGCAGTAATGAACGAATCCTTAAGAAACCTTCCATTGGGAAGACCTTATATGGAAGATGGTGTTACCCCAAGATTTAATTCATGGAATGATGGAATTGCCACTAATCCACTTGCTGAGATTGTACCTGGAGCATATATTGATGAAAGGCTTTCGACTCGAATCTTTCTTCCAACCTATCTTCAAGTTACCTTAAGCCCTGATTTAACTTTTACATCAACTTTTGGTCCTGACCTTCGTTTTGTTAGAAGAGGGGAATTCAGAGGTGCCGCTACAAATGACAATCGTTTAGGTCCTGCTGATGCTGAAACTGAAAGTCAAAGAGAGCAAGGATTTACTCTAGAAAACCTTGTGAATTATTCTAAAGATATAGGTCCTGGACGGTTGAAAGTTACTTTACTTCAATCTATTCAAGAATTTACTAGTGAAAGAGGGAAGTCAGAAGTATTAAACTTGCCATATGAATCTCAATTGTGGTATAATATTGGTACCGCTGCTGTAAAAGGGAACTTGAGTTCTTCTCTGTCAGAATGGAGTTTACAGTCTTATATGGGACGAGTCAACTATGATATTAATGGAAAATATTTATTCCAAGCTTCCTTAAGGGGGGATGGATCTTCCAGATTGTCTGAAGGAAACAAATGGGCTTATTTCCCAGGTGTTTCTGTTGGTTGGAGACTCAACGAAGAAAGTTTTATGGAAAATTTACCCTTTGACGAATTTAAAGTTCGTTTATCTTATGGTGAAGTAGGAAACACTGCTATTTCTCCTTATCAAACTCAGGGTGGATTGGCTAGAACTGTTTATTCTTGGGGAGGAGCAAATGCCTACGGTTATAGAGTAAACGATATTCCTAATGCCGATCTAGGTTGGGAAATATCAAAAACAATCGACTTTGGTTTTGACTACTCTCTAATGAATGGAAATATTACAGGTGCTTTTGATCTTTATCAGACAAAAACAAGCGATTTGATTCTAGCAAGAAACTTACCTTGGACCTCTGGTTATGAGAGTGTTTTCCAAAATGTTGGTTCAACAGAGACTAATGGTGTTGAATTTGGAATTAATGCTGTTATTTTAGATAATCCTGATGGGTTAAGTTTCGATGTTAATTTTAATATCTCTGCCTATGACGAAAAAATAACTGAACTAGCCCTTAAGGACGCTAGTGGTAATCCACAAGATGATATTGGAAATGAGTGGTTTATTGGTCAACCAGTAAGAGTTTTTTATAACTATCAGTATGGAGGAATTTACCAAACCAGTGAGGCGGCTCTTGCCAAATCTCTGGAAGGTAAAAACCCTGGTGAGATCAGAAGAGCTGACACTAATGGAGATGGGCAAATTACCCCTGATGATAGAGTTGTTTTAGGTACTGACGTTCCCGATTATTTTGGAGGTTTGACCACTAATTTTAGCTATGGGAATTTTGATTTGAGTGCTTTCTTTTATTTCAAACAAGGTCAGATGATCAATAGTAGCTTCCATAGATCTAACAACAGTTTGCAGGGAAGATACAACAACCTAGATGTAGACTATTGGACACCTGAGAATACAGGAGGTATGTATCCAAGACCTAATATTGGTAACGAAAGAGCTGTTGACGGAGACCTTATGAGATATTTTGATGGTAGCTATATTAAGCTTAGGAACTTAACAGTAGGCTACAATTTTGATTCTAATATTGCTTCTACTCTAGGAATGAAAAACTTAAGAGTTTATCTTCAAGGACAAAATCTTTGGTTTGGAGCAGATTATGACACATTTGACCCAGAAGTTGGAGAGGAGAATTTGGATAGTGGAGTTGCTCCTTCTTCCAAAATGTGGGCTTTTGGTGTAAGAGCTAACTTTTAATATTAATAATAAAAAGACATGAAAAAATTTAGATTATTATTATCATTTCTCGCCGTTGCTGCTTTCACTTCTTGTGAAGAATATTTGGAAGAAAATAACATAGCAAATGTAACGGCTTCCGGCTACTACACTACTGCAGCTGGATTAGAAGACGCTGTTCGTGCGACTTATGGTATCATGAAAGAATTTTATGGACCTGAGATTGGATGGACAATGGTTGTATTTGGAACTGACACTTATCGTGCTGGTGCAGATGGTAGCCACAAATATATGGGTCGTTATGATTCAGGACACAACTCAGAAGCGCGATACATGCGTGACACTTGGAGAATTTTTTACCGACAAGTAAATCAAGCAAATGCAGTTATCAAAAGAGCAGAGGGTGTTGAAGATATGGATGCTTCTACCAAGAACAAAAGAATTGCGGAAGCAAGATTTCTTAGAGCATTGGCTTATTTTAACTTGACACGACATTATGGTGATATCCACCTTTCATTGGAGGAAACCGAAGGTGTTGAGATCGAAGCCAATAAAACTTCAGCTAGCGAAATTTATTCTCAGGCCATTGTTCCTGATTTAGAGTTCGCCATTGCAAATTTAGAGGACAACCCTAGTGATTATGGTCGTGCTTCTATTCCTGCAGCACAATTTATATTAGCTAAAGTTTTGCTAACTAGAAGTTATAGTTCATTTGCCGCAGGTGATGATGCTTCAAGAGCTGAATCATTGATGTCATCAGTAATTAGCAATCCTAGATTTAGCTTATTAGAAAATTTCTCAGATCTATGGGGAATTAACAATGAGAGAAACTCTGAAGTAATATGGAGTATACAAAACTCGAAGTCTCAGGTTGATGAAGGTTTGGATGGTTATGGACATCGTGGACACTTATATTTCTTAATGGAATATGATAAAAAGCCAGCGATGACTCGTGACACAGAAAATGGAAGACCTTGGAAACGTTTCCGACCGACTCCTTACTTACTATCTTTATGGGATAGAACTAAAGACCGTCGTTATGATGAGACATTTAAGCATGTTTGGTATGCTAATGTTGGAAACGCTGGTGGTCCAAATGGAGTTCCTGTAAAGGTTGGTGATACTGCTCTATACATTCCCGGACCCGGAGTTGACAAAAATGGTGTAAATCAAGATGCTTTATGGGATGATGCTAAGCAGAAAACCGTGAATTATGAAGTTTATACTTCCGATGAGTGGGATACTCGTACATTCCCATCATTGAATAAATGGATTGATAACACACGTCCTAATCGTCAGCATACTCAAGGACAAAGAGATTTTATTGTTGCCAGACTTGCTGATGCCTATTTAATTAGAGCTGAAGCTCGATTAAAGCAAGGTAATACTTCCGATGCTGCAGCTGATATCAACATTATTAGAACAAGAGGAGCATGGGATGGTAAAGAAGCCGACATGCAGATTGCTGCAGGCGATGTTGATTTGAATATGATTCTTGAAGAAAGAGCTCGTGAATTGGTAGGAGAAGGCCATAGATGGTATGATCTTACCAGAACAGGTACGCTTATTGAAAGAGTAAAGGCTCACAATAGTGATGCTAAGGACAATATTCAGTCCCATCACATTGTTCGTCCGATTCCATTGAGTCAAATTGATAGGACATCTGGAGGATATCAACAGAATCCTGGATACGCTCAATAATCATTTGAGTATTCTATTTAAAAACCGCCTTCGGGCGGTTTTTTTTTAACTAATTTTTTTAATTTTTCTTTGATTGGCTATTGAAATGTAAATTGACCTTTATCTAAAACGACTTCGATATAATCCTCTGTAGCACTCTTGACAGTAATATTCTCATTAAAGTTTACTTTAGCCAAAGCACTCCCTTTGAGTTTTAGGGTGGCACCTTGACTAATTATTGTCCCTTTTGTTCCATTTACATAGATAGTTACAGGATTATCCGATTCAAAACCTATACCATTATTCAAAAAAATTGTTCCTGATTTTACAAAAAAAGAAGTAGCAGTATTCTCTTTTTTTCTCACCCAACAAAAGTTTCCTGTGAAAGATGAATTGTCAAAATTAACAGGATTAACATCTGAGGAGATAATCAAATCCTCTTCTGTCCCTTGGCTAAACTTGATTCCTTCAAAATTTTCAGAGGAAAATTTTTGAAAGTTTGGTTTTGACACAATGTGATTATGAGGAAAGATAACAGTAACTAATGATTTTTCACCTTGGTTATTAACAGAATATACGGACTCTAAACGGTTGTGCTCTGGATATCCTGGATATCGGTCTTGAACTGCAGATTGGGATTTTTCAATATTTACTTCTTCGGGAGCTGAAACATAATAGAAAGTTACCATTCCTGCTGCTACTGAGCGATAATGATCTATTGGGGCGGTATACTCTCTGAGGTTTTCAGTTATAGTTATATTATTCTGACTTGCAGGGTGAAGGTAATTTTTAATTTTATCTCCAGGATCAGCTTTAACCTGATCATAAATAATAAAATACCCATTAGTTTCAGTAGTGGTTTGAATCAAAATCATATTTCTAGAATGATCTTTAAAGCGAATGGCGTCTCCATCTTCTCCTTTGGCATAATCCAGACCATCAGCTGTAAACCCTTCTACAATTCCATCTCCGGTAAATCCATTATGGTTTTCTCCATTAATAGTCAAAGTGTTGTTGAGTTTGGCTTCCCTGGTAGGGGCTCCCAATCTCCCCCCATTTACTAATAGGCGATTGCCCAATGCTGAAAGTGAAAGGCCATTTACTTCATTATGAGTATGCCACTCATTTTGTGACTTAATATTATATAAAACGCCTTGTAATCCTTTAAAGCTATCTTCTTTATCTCGGAAAAAGGCCCCACCGTTCTCATAGATTTGACTTGATGGTACTACAGGAGGTGGAAGTTCTTTTTTTGGTAAAATATAAGTCAAAATGTGTCCATCCGCAGGATTTCCATCAAGAAACCATGCTGCGTATGAAGCTGCTTTATCATCAAAATTTACAACCCTTCTGTAAAGTAAAGAGTTTCCTACAGTCTCAGTAGGTAGCATGTCTCCAAAAATTGCCAATTCCTTTGCAGGATTTATACTAGATCCGAATTGCCAACGCATAAATTTCTGAATCCTTTCATTGTTATAATATCTTTTATCAATTCCCGTAAATTCAAGTACATCCATATATCCTGATTTTGAAATCCTACTATCGCCGCCCCCAACTCTTGACCAGGCATAAGTGTTTGCTACAGGACTTACACCATCGGGTGTGATTTGATTGATAAGGGCATAATAGTAACTGTCATCCTGCGAGACCCTATCACCTTTATATATGTCCCATGTTCCATGGGTGCCATAACGAGCTGTTTTCCATGAGCCAGATCTGTTTACCCTCGAAATACGCTCAGAAATTAATTCCTCACATTTTTTAATATCTTCCAAAGAGAGCCCATCATATACAATATCCAATGCGAGGATTGCGCAGAAAAAAGCACCAAGAGTTGGAACTACTTTACTCCAACTCGAGGACTCATTAATATCAAGTGTAGAAAATCTATTCAAAATCACATCCCTAACCTTTTGTGCATACAATTCACTATTTGATTCGTCTAAAATATAAGCCAGAGCAGCAGCTCCAATATATTTTTGTAGAGTTCCATATTTGTTGTTTCCTGGTGCCTCTGAAACCTTAGAAAGAGCATCCGCTTTCATGGACTTCCATGGTTCGGAGTTTGACTTTTCCCTTAGAGAGGGGAACATCTCCTTTTTGACAATCAAAAAAGGGTGATTGTTTTCTTTTTCCTCGCTAACCTCTGAGTTCTCTTCAGAATTATTAACAACATTCTCAGTATTGGTTACACTATCACTTGAATTGCTTTCGGGACTACAGCTAATAATCTGAAAAAATAACAACCCATTAAAAATCCATTTTACTAATGGCATATAGTTTACCTTAATGTTCTTAGTACTTATCATAATTGATTTTGTTTCAATTTGTTGTATCAATAATGTTTTTTTGATACTAGTAATTTTATAAATATATCAGCAATTTTCCAAAAGTTGGAATCAAATAATATTTTTTTGATTACTAACTTTTCATTCCTTGATA
>MDTG01344852.1_pt1 | contig 13065 bp, 9 predicted proteins | sample 811421 | NCBI WGS metagenome assembly MDTG01 (sample SAMN05326645, study PRJNA326480) | marine metagenome | isolation source: seawater | place: Pacific Ocean: South East | collected 2011
CACGAGGCGGGCATCGCGGCCACCGGGGCCAGGCGACTGCCACAGGCGCTGCAACTCCACCAGCGTGCGTCGGCGCTCGACGAGACCGACGCGACCCATGCGATCTTCGCGGCGAACGTGCTGACCATGATGGATCGTCCCCGGGAGGCAGCCCCATGGTTCGAACGCGCGATCCAGGCCGCGCCCGAAGAACCCTGGGGGTGGGCGGGCCGGGCCGAGTGCCTGCGACAGCTCGAACGCTACGAGGAGGCGCTGGTGGCGGTCCGGTCGGCCAGGCAGCGGGCGATCACGCGGGGCACCGGGTCGGGATTCGCCTTCCGGGTGGCGGAAGCGAGGATCCTACGGGAAGCCGGGCGCCCCGGGGAGGCGGCCAACCTGCTCTTCGCGATCCGTGCGGGTGAGCACACCCTCGGTTCCACGCGGGAGCTCGCGGCGGCCTGCGCCGCGATGGACCGCCACGCGAAGGCCGCGGAAGTCTGGGAACGCTACAACCGCGCGCGGCCGGAGGACACCTCCTCGATGCTGGAGGCGGCACGATGCTGGATGAGGGCGGGCGAGCCCCAGCGAGCCGCAGCCTGGCTGGAGCTCGCGGAATCCTCCGGGGTCGACTCCACGAGGCTCGATCCGATCCGTACCATCCGTTGAGCACCGGACCACCCGCACGGGCGCGATCGGTCACCTGATCGAGCGCCCCCCACACAGGTTCAGGACCTGCCCGGTGACGAAGTGTGCATCAAGCAGCATCCACGCGACGGTCCGCCCCGCCTCCTCGAGGGTGCCGCTGCGCCCGGCCGGGGTCCGCTCCAGGTAACGGGACTCCTCGGAGGGGGACATGTCCCCGGGTGCGAAGGCCACCACGCCGGGAGCGACCCCGTTCACCCGGACGTCCGGGGCGAGTTCGCGAGCGAGGCTCTGGACCAGTTGGTGGAGGGCCGCCTTGGAGGCGAGGTAGCCGGCGTATCCGGGGCGAGGCAGGCCCGAGGCGTGGATGTCGCCGAGGCACACGACCGAACCACCCCCGGGCAGCCGCGAGGACCTCAGGGAGGAGGCAAGCCTCGAGGTGAGCATCAGGGGACCGACCGCATTCACGGCGAAGAGCCGCATGAGCTCGGAGTGCTGGAGTGCGTCGAAGGGGGTGCGGTGGTAGCGGGAGGCGTTGTGCACGATCCCGTCGACGCCCCCGGGACGGATGCGGTGGCAGGCCGCCTCGATCGACTCCTCCGCGTCGAGGGCGAGCGGCAGGACCTCGACCTCGACCGACCGCGCCGCCGCGGTCCGGCAGAGGTCGGCGGTCTCCCGGCAATCGTCCTCCCGGGTGTGGTAGGTGAGCACCAGGTCGTGCCCCTTCCGGGCCAGCTCGAGGGCGACGGCACGACCGACCCGCCGGGAGGCACCGGTGACCAGGATGCGTGCGACGCTCATCGGGCACCTCCCCCGCGATGCGGTCGGGACCCGCCGGCGGGGTCCTCCGGATCGAGCACCATCCTGCGCGCGGACTCGACCCAGGGGTCGACCCCACGGGTGTCGGGGGAGGAGGCACCACGGTCGTCCGCGCGGTGGAGCGCGCTCCGCGGCTGCACGCCGGTGGCCCGGCGGAGGGAAATCAGGAAAAACCGGAGCAGAACGCCCAGCATGCCCAAAAGCAGCAGGATTATCACGATGAGTTCGAGGACGTGAAACATCGTGACCATTGTACCCCGGCGGTTTGAATACACTATCGAGGGCGCGGAAAATCCCCCGGGCCACCGTCCGGACCGGGCCAAGGTTGAAGAGGGCCACACCCATCGGCGCGACGACCAGCAAGCGTGTGCACGGAACCCCCAAGCGGTTCTACCGCCTCGTCCTCTACGGGCTGGGAGCGATGTTGCTGCTGTCCGTCGCGGGGCTCTTCCTCGCGACCCGGTCCTTCGTCCTGAAGGCGATCGCGGAACCGCACGTCGAGGCGACCTTCGGGGGCGACATCGAGATCGGCTCGATCCGCTGGCGTGGGCTCGACGAGTTGGAGATCAACCAGCTGGTGGTGAAGGCCCCGGGGTGGACCGGCCAGGCCGCGGAAGTCATCTTCATCCGCACGGCGCGCATCACCCTCGACCGGGGGGCGCTCCGTACCGGGTCCTTCGAGATCCTCGAGATGGACGTGGAGGGCATGAACTTCCGGATCGCGGAGCGGGCCGCGGGGCCCGGCGAGTTCAACGTGCTGGCCCTCCAGCCGGCGGATAGCGAGGGCGGGGGGACCCCACCCCGTCGGATCAACATCCGCGACTTCATCCTCGAGATGGGCGTGGTCGACGCCGATGGCTGGAGGCCGACCGGGACCCTGGGACTGTCCGGGGATCTGGTCGCCAACCCCGAGGATCGCCAGCAGTTCCTCTTCAGCTTCCTGACCAGCGACGTCGACCTCCAGAAGCCCTCGGTGCTCAAGGGCGCCATCGACATCTCCAGCCTCCAGTTCACCGCGTCGATGGACGAGGTGCGGATCACCGACCGACTGCTGGGGATGATGCCGATGGAACTGCGCAAGGCGACCGAGACGCTCGATCTCGCCGGCGTGATCGAACGGTTCGAGATCTCATGGGACACGAAGCAGGAGCTGTACGCATCGCTCGACATCGGATCGGGACGCATGATCATCCCCAGCATCGACCAGGAGGAGACCTGGTCGGTGCTTGATGCCGGGATCGTCTCCTCCGCGGGGGAGAACCCGGTCATGGAGATCGACTCGGGCCGCCTTCGTATCGAGGAGGAACGCTTCTTCGTCGAAGGCTTCCAGGGCAGCCTCGTGGGGAATCGCGACCGGTCCGACCCGATCCCGATCCGGGTGGACTTCGAGATGGACCTGGCGGAGCCCCTCGAGGGGCAGGTGGACTGGGCGGATGCCGACGACCTCGCCAAGCACCTGCTGGACGTGGCGCCCTTCGTCCTGGACATCGGGATCCCCAACTTCAGGATCCGCTCCGACGGGGAGGGGGTGGTCCTCCCCACCGCGGCGGCGCGGGCGCTCTCCGAATTCGGAGTCGAGGAATGGCGGGTCAACATCAAGTCCCGCATCGCTCGCGCACGGCCCACCCTCGCCCGTGACGGCACGCTGGTGCCGGGGAGCATCCAGACCCGGGGCGAGGTGAGCGTCGACAACGGGAGCGGGCGGTACTCCCGCTTTCCCTACCCCCTCGAGAACGTGCGGGCGAGCATCCAGTTCGACGATGAACTGGTCACCATCGACCACCTGGTCGGCACCGGTCCGGAGGGCGGGTCGGTCATCGTGGAGGGCACCATCGTCGATCCGGGACCCGCAGCCGCGATCGACGTGAGGATCACGGGGCGGGACGTGCCCGCCGACCGGACCTTCCGCTCCGCGCTGGATGGGTGGAGACGTCGGGTCTGGGACCGCTTCTTCGACCAGCACGCCGAACGCAAGCTGCGTCAGGCGGGGTTGCTCACCACCAGCAAGGACATCGAGGAGGCGATCCGTCGACGTACCGAGATCCTGCGGGTGATCGCCGAGCGCAAGGACACCGAGCCGCTCGAGGGTCCCGAGGAATCCCGGCTCGCGGCGGAGGCGGAACGACTCGACCGGATCATCAGGGCTGGCCCCTTCTCCCTCGGGGGGGTCTTCTCCTTCGACCTCCGGGTCTCGAGCCCCGCGGGCGAGAACCAGCCGGTGTTCCTGACCGGGGACATCGACATCCTCGAGGGCAACGTGGTGGTGTCGGACTTCCCCTTCCCGATCCACCTCGAGGAGTCGAAGCTGGTGCTCACCCCGGACGACATCCTCATGCCCGGAGGACTGTTCTTCACCACCCCCGAGGGCGGAACCGGGGTGATCCGCGGCTCGATCCACAACCCCGCGACCCCCGAGGACGCCGATCCGATCTCGGTGATCGACGTGAGCTTCGCGGCGCTGCAGGTCGAGGTCACCGAGACCCTGCTGGCGGCGCTCCCACCCAGCAGGGGCGACCAGCCCATGGATCCCAACACCTGGCCCGGAGGCTGGCGGAGCGAACCCGCGACCGCGCTCGCGGCGATCGGGCTCGAGGGGCGCATCGACCTCGAAGGCACCCTCAAGGGCGACCGGGCACGTCCCGAGGAGGAACCCGACCTGAGGTTCGAGACCCGCCTGACCGGCGGTTCGATCAGACCCGACACGGAGATGTCGGATTTCTTCGCGAGGGCGGGCTTCATCTGGCCCGAGGGCTTCCAGCTGGACTCGTGCGACGCGGTGGTCGCCGTGGATCCGGAGTACGCCACCCTCGAGCGCTTCACGGGCCGGCGTCGAGGCGGAACCGTGGAGGCATCGGGCTTCGTGAGTCGCCGGAGCGAGGCCAGCGGTCTCGAGGTCGCCTTCGAGAACATCCAGATCGAGGAGTACCTGATCGACTTCGTCCCCGACGGTCCGAGATCGAGGGTTGAGGAACTCTGGCAGCGGTTCCAGCCGAAGGGGATGTTCGACGCGGACCTCAGCTGGAACCAGTCACCGGAGGGCCTTCGCGATTCGGTGGTCGAGGTCGAGCCGGCGGAGCTCTCCCTGAACCTCAACGGGGACGATGTCCGGGTGGAACGCAAGCAGGGCGAGATCTTCGTGAGGCCGAACGACATCACCCTCGAGGAACTGCTGCTGGTGGTGTCCGAGGGCGACCAGCTCCAGGGCCTGCTCAAGCTCAATGGATCCTACGGGGTCCCGCGCGAGGGTCGGCTGCTCGCCCTGGACGGGGCGGTGGAGAACGGGCAGTTCGAATCGGCGGTGCTGGAGGTCCTGCTCGAACTCATCGGCGTCCCGAGGGTGCTCAAGACCTGGCGGGAACTCGATCCCTCCGGGCGGTTCGAGAGTCACTTCGAGTACCGGGGGGTTCCCGTCGCGGAGGACGGCGCCCCCGAGTACCGGGTGGACGTCGCGCCCTCCAGCCTGAGCCTCACCCTGGAGGGGCAGCGGATCCACGCCGCCTTCGAGGGTGGGGCGCTCCACATGACCCCCGGACGATTCGATCTCGAGCACCTGCTGGCCTCGATCCCCGCCCCGGGGATGATCGACATCAACGGGAACGTGACCGTGTCGGAGACGATCGATGCCGAGCTGCTCCTGTCCTACGACCTGGCGCAGCTGCCCGAGGGGTTCCAGCTCTACCTGCCCCCCCCGCTCTCGACCGCGCTGGAACCACTGGAGTTCGCGACGGACGGCCCGGTGGTCATGGAGGACGCGAGGCTCTCCGGCAGCTGGGCGGACGACGCACCGATCGATCGTCCCGACCGCTACGAGTTCTCGGGTTCGATCGAGGTGACCGACGGTCGGTTCGTGGCGGGACCGAGCTTCGACGAGATGGATGCCGTGATCGAACTCGAATGCAGCGCAGGCTGGGATCCGTCGCAGGAACGGCTGGTCAAGCGACTCCGGGGATCGATCACGGGAGAACGCCTCGACGTGCAGGACCGTGGGCTGCGGTCCTTCCGGGCCGGGATGAGGCTGGGCGAGGACGACGTCTTCCACCTCGAGGAGGCCTTCGGCATGATCGCGGGCGGAGCCGTCGCGTCGAACCTCCGGCTGGACCTCCAGGACCTGAGCTGGGACCTGCAGGTGGACCTGGAGGACGGTGCGCTCGAGGTGCTCAGCCGGGGTCACGACGAACAGGTCTCGGAGGGGACCGAGGGCATGGTGCTGGGGACCCTGCGGCTCTCGGGCATCGCGGGGGAGCCCCGTTCGAGGAGCGGGACCGGCCTGATCCTGATCGAGGAGGGCAGGATGACCAACTCGCCGCTCACCCTGCAGATCATCCAGCTCTCCCAGCTCATGCTCCCGGTGAGCTCGAATCTCGAGTCCGCGGAGATACGCTTCACGATCGAGGGCAACCGGATGGTGTTCGACGAGTTCTACCTGACCTCGGCCGGCCTGCGGCTGGACGGAACCGGCGAGATGTCCCTCAAGGACTGGGAACTGGCCCTCAGGTTGTTCCCCCGGGGCACCATCCCCCTCTTCAGCGACCTCGTGGGAACGGTGACCGGCACCCTCTATGCGGTGAACGTCGAGGGTACAATCGACGATCCCAAGGCGAGTCTCGAGGCGCTCCCACTGCTCGGAGACAGTGCGAGGATCGACGACGAGATCCCCTGAGGCGACTGGCCACCCCGCCACCACGAAGCGAGACGACCCGGCAGCCCACCAAGGAGGCGCACGCCAGATGAAACGCAGAGAAGACGGGACGATCGACCCGAGCTCGGTCGCGGAGGAGATCGGCCGCCGGCTCAAGGACGCCCCGGTGAGGGAGGCGCGGCAGGTCGGCGAGATGCTGATCACCGCCTACAAGCTGATGGAGGACGAGCTTGACCTCGGCCAGCTCAAGCTCCTGAACCACGCGATGAAGGAGATGCGGTACGCCTACAAGGTCTTCAACCAGTACCCGGAGGCGCGGAAGGTCTCGATCTTCGGTTCCGCCAGGACCCCCCCCGACCACCCCGACTACGCCTCGGCGCGGTCGTTCGGCAGGAAGCTCTCGCAGCAGGGGTGGATGGCGATCACCGGGGCGGGCGACGGGATCATGAAGGCGGGGCACGAAGGGCCGACGCGGGAGGCGTCGTTCGGTCTGAGGATCCGGCTCCCGTTCGAGACCGACGCCAACGACGTCATCCAGGGGGATCCGAAGCTCATCAGCTTCAAGTACTTCTTCACCAGGAAGCTGATGTTCGTGAGCAACTCGGACGCGATCGCGGTGTATCCCGGCGGGTTCGGCACCCAGGACGAACTCTTCGAGAGCCTGACCCTCATCCAGACCGGCAAGAGCGACATCATGCCGGTGGTGCTGATGCAGGGGCGGGGGGTCGACTACTGGCAGCGGGGGGAACATGGCATCACCGACAACCTGCTCGAGCGGGGTTGGATCAGTCCGGAGGACCCCGGACTCTACTTCATCGCCCCCGACGAGGACGCGGCGATCGAGCACATCCTGAGGTTCTACCGGCGATTCCACTCGGCGCGGTACGTCGGCGACCGCTACGTGATGCGCCTCAAGTCGCCCCTGCAACCGGGGCAGGTCGCGGAACTCGCCCGGGAATTCGACACCATCATCGAACCGGGGACCCTCCAGCAGGGAGGACCGCTCCGCGGGGAGAAGCGCGAGCCGGAACTGCCCCGGCTGCATTTCGTCCATCGACGATACAGCTTCGGGACCCTGCGCCGCATGATCGACCACGTCAACGGATTCCCCCTCGAGGAACCCGAGTGAATCGGGCATCCGGGACGTCGCTGGTGTTCCTGTCGCTGTCCCTCGCGCTGGGTGCCTGCACCTCCGGGAACCGGGTCACCCCGACGGGGTCGTCCCGTGGCGTGGTGGCCGCCACGCCCGACCCCGCGGACCCGACGGAGATGCTGGTCGGGATCGAGCTGATCGAGGTCCGGGTCGAGGACACCCCGGGCATGAACCGCATGCTGGGGACCTGCGAGGCGCCGGGCATCGACCCCATGACCACGGCCCGATACCGGGACAACCGGATCATGCTGTTTCGCATGACCGAGACCGAGCTGGATCGCCTGCTCGAGCGGGCCTCGCTGGTGGGCGGACTGGGAAGCATCTGGTGCGGGCAGATCCTGGAATGGCGGCCCTTCGTCGAGACCCGGATCGGACGGTCGCTGGTGGAGGTGCTGGGCGAGACGCTGCTCATGGATGACGGCAGCCTCTCGCTGATGGGTCGGGGCTGGGTCGAACCCACCCTCGCGGGTGCGAGGACCCGCCTGGAATTCGTCCCTCGGTATGAATCCGACCTCCGTTCGCCGGTCTCGGTGCTGAGGCCATCCAGGAGGCGCGACCTGCTGTTCCGGGAGCTCTCCGCGGAGCTCTCCATCGCCCCGGGCGAGGTCATCCTGATCACCGGTCCCCTTCGCGATCCCGGGGACGGCGGGACCACCGGCACGGAGGCGGCCCCGACCAGCGGGTCGGCCGACGACGACGCCCCGCGCCCGATCGTGGAGCTGGTCGAGGAATCGGAATCGGCGCCCGTCGAGGTCGTGCCGACGACCGGGGCCGCCCCCGTGCCGGAACGCTTCGGCCTCGGTGATGCCCTCTTCGCCGGACCGCGGAGAATACCGGACGGAGCCCCCGAACGCGTGCTGCTGGTCATCGTGCCCCGCATCCCAGCGGGTATGCTTCTGGACGAGACACACGCCGATTCAACCGGAAGCGGTTCATGAGCACCCCCCCCATCCCGACACCCACCCCGCAGCGGATCGAGCGCGGCACCGCCCGAGGGAGACGACCCCGCAGGGTCCCTCCCATCTCGACGGTCCCGACGCTGATGACCCTCGGCAACCTGCTGTGCGGGTTCGCGGCGATCCACTACGCCACCCAGGCCGTCGGGGTCACCTCGATCTTCGGGTGGAGTTCCCTCACGGTGGCGGGTCTCCTGATCTTCGTCGGGATGTTCTTCGACTCGATCGACGGGACCATCGCCAGGCTGACCAAGAGCACCAGCGAACTGGGCGCGGTCCTCGACTCCCTCGCGGACGTGGTGACCTTCGGGGTGGCGCCCGCGCTGATGATGCTCCGGCTGATCACCTACTACTACTACGGCCCCGAGGTGGGCGAGAGCATGGTGGTCGGGAACGAGCAGGGGGACGTGTTCTCGAAGCTGGTCTGGGGCATCGCGGCCGTCTACGTCTGCTGCGCGACGCTGCGCCTCGCCCGGTTCCAGGTCGAGACGCCGAGCGCGAAGGTCGAGGACCACCGGTACTTCAGCGGACTGCCCACTCCCGGAGCGGCCGGGGCGGTGGCCAGCCTGATCGTGCTGCACCAGCACCTGCTCTTCAAGGGCCAGGCGCTGAACGAGGATGCGGTGACCCTGCCCAGCCTCTTCGCGCTGGGGGTGCCGGTGGTGACCCTGCTGTGCGCGATCGGGATGGTCTCCCGCATCCGGTACGGCCACTTCGTCAACCGGTACCTCGGACCCAAGCGGGACTTCACCCAGTTCGCGCGGATCATGATCCCCCTGGTTTTCCTCATACTCTGGCCACAAATCACCTTCGCGGCGGGATTCACCACCTATGCTGTCTCGGGACCCGTGGCCGAGCTGGTCCGGAGATCCAATCGCAGGGGCAAGCACGGGACCAGGCCGGCCTGACCGGTGACACGATGAGCAATCAACGCGCAGCTACTGGGAGGTCGGGACTCGGAGACGGCCGGTTCGGCCGGTTCGGGGGCCGGTACGTGCCGGAGACCCTGATCACCGCCCTCGACGAACTCGCCGCCTCGTACCTCGAGGCCCGGGGCGACTCCGGATTCGAGCAGGAGCTGGACGAACTGCTCCGCGACTTCGTCGGACGCCCCACCCCGCTGCACCTCGCACCCCGGCTCACGGAACTCGCGGGTGGTGCACGGATCCTGCTCAAGCGCGAGGACCTCGCCCACACCGGGGCGCACAAGATCAACAACACCATCGGGCAGGCCCTGCTGGCCAGGCGGATGGGCAAGAAGCGGATCATCGCGGAGACCGGAGCCGGGCAGCACGGGGTGGCCACCGCGACCGCCTGCGCCCGACTCGGGCTGGACTGCGAGATCTACATGGGGGCGGAGGACATCCGCCGCCAGCGGCTCAACGTGTTCAGGATGGAACTCATGGGCGCCACCGTCCACCCGGTGGACAGCGGCTCCCGAACCCTCAAGGACGCCACCAACGAGGCGATGCGGGACTGGATGGGCTCGGTGGGCGAGACGCACTACATCCTCGGATCGGTGGTCGGCCCCCATCCCTTCCCCACCATCGTGCGGGACTTCCAGTCCGTGATCGGACGGGAATGCCGCCGTCAGTGCCTGGAGTCGTTCGGCGACCTCCCGGGAATGGTGGTCGCCTGCGTGGGCGGCGGTTCGAACGCGGCCGGGATCTTCCACCCCTTCGTCACCGACGAGAGCGTGCGCCTGCACGGGGTCGAGGCCGGCGGGCGCGGCGGGCGGGCGGGCGACCACGCCGCCCCCCTCGAGCACGGCGAGCCCGGGGTGCTCCACGGATCGATGTCCTACGTCCTGCAGGACCGATGGGGGCAGACCATGCCCGTCCATTCCTGCTCGGCGGGACTCGACTACCCCGGCGTGGGCCCCGAACACGCCGCGTGGAAGGATTCCGGCCGGGTTGAGTACGCCTCGGTGGACGACGACGAGGCCCTGGAGGCGTTCAAGCTGTTCTCCCGCACCGAGGGGATCATCCCCGCGCTGGAGACCGCCCACGCCATCGCGGGGGCGGTGAAGCTCGCGAAGGACATGGCTCCCGCCGACCTGCTGGTGATCAACGTCTCCGGCCGGGGCGACAAGGACGTCGACGAGGTGGTTCGACTCCTCGGTGGGGACTGAAGCTCAGGAATCCGGGCCGGCCGGCCTGATCTCGACCGCGATCGGGTAGTGATCGGAGGCGTGACCGGACGGAGGATCGTCGGTTCGCCAGTCGTAGTGCCGGGAGTCCCCGGGATAGAGGGTGCCCAGCACGAAGGCGCTGCCCGGGACCACCTCGGGGTACATCCCACGGTTGAGCAGGATGTAGTCGATGACCCGGCCGGATTCGTGCGTGACCCAGAGCGGGGTGTCCTCGTCGGAGTACTCGGTGGCGCGATGCTGCATGGTGTCCACGAGTCCGCTCTCGAGGAGCAGTCGCATCGACTTGTAGGAATGCTTCGCGTTGAAGTCACCGAGGACCGCGACGTTGCGGTCGGGATCCTCCGCCTCGATGGCCGCAACCAGCTCCAGCAGCTTGAGCCCCTCCGCCTCGCGACGGTAGGCGTGCGCCTTGCCGCCGGACTTGAGGTGGACCACCAGCAGGGTGAACTCGTAGCCGTCGGCGGTGCGCAGGTCGACCCTGAGGGGACTGCGCTGGAACGCCGTGACCGGTTCATCGGGGACCGGCTGGAAGCCCGGGCCCCGGCGCTCGACGTCCTCGGTCGAGAGCCCGGGCCAGTTGCTCACGGAGGTGACGGGGATCCGGCTGAGCACCGACTGCTCGACGCCGCGGTAGTAACCCGCGTCGAGGCTGGCGACGTGGTCGTAGCCGAGATCCGACAGGTAGCGATCGCGGAAGCGGATCAGCGCCTCCCGGGACTCCACCTCCTGGAGGGCGAGCACGTCCGCGTCGAGTTCCCGGATCGCCTTCGCGAGTGCCCGGAGCTGGTCCTCGGAGGACGCGAGGTCGCGATCGTCCCATTCGCCCGAGAGCGCGGGGTCGTCGACCTCGTCGAAGTAGTTGAGCACGTTGTAGGAGCCGATGCGGATGGCGCCCTCCGAGCGTTCGGGAGCCGCACGAAGGCCGTATCGATGACCGGGGCCGTGGGAGCCGGGGTCGCTGGCTCCCTGACCGAGGGCGGAGGAGGACGCCAGGAGGCAGGCGACCGCCAGGAACGTGGTGCGGGACGGGGATCCGGTGGTGGTCATACCAGCAGCATCGCCGGCTTCTCGAGAAGCTCACGCAGGGTCTGGAGGAACCGGGCGGCCATCGCCCCGTCGATCACGCGGTGATCGAGGCTCAGGGTGAGGGTCATCCGGAGACCGGGCACCACCTCGCCGTTCTCGACCACCGGGACCTCCAGCGCGCCCCCGCAGGCCATGATCGCGCTGTTGGGGGGATTGATGATGGCGGTGAAGTGGTCGACCCCGAACATCCCGAGGTTGGAGATGGTGAAGGTCGAGTCCGCCATGTCCTCGGCGGAGAGTCCACGGGTCCGGGCCTTCTCGGAGAGCTGCCGTGACTGGATGGCGATGTCCCGGATCGAGAGCTGGTCGGCTCCACGAATGGTGGCGACCACCAGTCCGCCGCCCCGCTCCTCGGGGAGGGCGATCGCGACGCCCACGTTGATCTGGCCGTGGAGCACCAGCCGGTCGCCGGCGAAGCTGGCATTGAAGTACTTGTGGTCCCGGATCGCGAGGGCCGCGGCCCGCACGATGAAGTCGTTGACCGAGGCCTTCGCACCCTCGGCGGACAGTCGCTGGTTGACCTGCGCGCGCACGTCGACCATCGACCGCATGTCGACCGACATCGAGACCTGGTAGTGCGGGATGGTCGCCTTGCTCTCGACGAGCCGCCTGGCGATCGTCTGCCGCATGCCGCTGAGTTCCTCGCTGCCCTCGACGAGGGAGCCGCCACCGAGGGCCATCGGGGCCGCAGCTTGCCCGTTCGTGGTGGCGCCGGGGCTTCCGCGGTGCCCGAGGATGTCTCGCTTGATGATGCGTCCGCCGGGACCACTGCCCGCGATGCCGGCCAGGTCGATGCCCTGTTCCTCGGCCATCCGCCGGGCGACGGGGCTGACCCGCATCCTCTGGCCGTTGCCGACCGTGGGGGGCACCGGGGGAGCGGGCTGGGGAACCGCCACGATCTCGGGGGGGGACGGGGGCTCCGCGGGGGCCTCGGGGGCGGCGACCACGGGGGCCGCGACCTCCTCGGCGGCGCCCGCCGCCGCAGGCGCGGCGCCCGCCATGGCACTGACCACCTCGTCGCTCGACTCACCTTCCTCGGCGAGGACCGCGATGGTGGTCCCGACCGGGACCTGCTTGCCCTCGTCGACCAGGAGTCCCGCGATGACCCCGTCGTCGAAGGCCTGCATCTCCATGGTGGCCTTGTCGGTCTCGATGTCGGCGAGGATGTCCCCGGCCGAGACCTCGTCCCCGATCCCGACGTTCCACTTGATGATGGTTCCGGCCTCCATGGTGTCCGACAGGCGAGGCATGGTGACTTCTATCGACATCGTGGGTTGGCTCCGGTGGGCTGAGCGACTGACGGATGTTCAGGCAGTATACGTGACGGCACGGACGGCTTCGCAGATGCGGTGTGCGTTGGGCAGGTAGGCCTGTTCGAGCTCCACCGCGTAGGGCGTGGGTACATCGGCGCTGTGGACCCTGGCCACCGCGTTGTCGAGATCGTCGAAGCAGTGCTGGTGGACCTGGGCCGCGATCTCCGAACCCGGGGACCCGAAGGACCAGGACTGGTCGACGACCACCAGGTAGTTGGTCTTCCGGACGCTCTCGACGATGGTGTCGATGTCGAGCGGGCGGATGGTCCGGCCGTCGATCACCTCGCAGGAGATGCCCTCCTTGGCCAGCTCCTCGGCGGCCTCCA
>MDTG01401739.1_pt1 | contig 13065 bp, 13 predicted proteins | sample 811421 | NCBI WGS metagenome assembly MDTG01 (sample SAMN05326645, study PRJNA326480) | marine metagenome | isolation source: seawater | place: Pacific Ocean: South East | collected 2011
ATAATACCTTAAAAATATACTTTTTACTCATAAAACATGTTTTTGTAAATGTATCAAATTTCAATCATTTTTAAAACTCGGTTTTTTGTACTTTTGTTGAGCAATAATCAAACCGAAAATTAAATCAAGGAAAATTCAATGAATACTCCAAAAAGATATACCATTACAGCAGCCCTTCCATATACAAATGGCCCTATTCATATTGGTCATTTGGCAGGTGTTTATGTTCCTGCAGACATTTATGCCCGTTATTTAAGATTAACAGGTAAAGATGTTGCTTACATCTGTGGATCTGATGAACATGGTGTTGCTATTCCAATGAGAGCGAAAAAAGAAGGTGTTTCTCCTCAAGATATTATTGACAAATATCATGGAATTATTAAAAAATCTTTTTCAGATTTTGGAATTTCTTTTGATAATTATTCAAGAACCTCTGCTAAAATTCATCATGAAACTGCCTCAGCATTTTTTAAAAAGCTATATGAAAGTGGCGATTTTATAGAAGAGGTTTCAGCCCAGCTATATGACGCAGAAGCCAATCAATTTTTAGCAGATAGATTTGTAATAGGAACCTGTCCTAAATGCGGATTTGAAGAAAGTTATGGAGACCAATGTGAGAACTGTGGAACAACCCATAATGCAACAGATTTAATCAATCCAAAATCTGCAATAACAGGAAATACCCCCTCTATAAAAGAAACAAAACATTGGTTTTTACCCTTAGACAAGCATGAAGAATTTTTACGAAAATGGATTTTAGAAGGGCATAAAAAAGACTGGAAGCCTAATGTTTACGGTCAAGTAAAAAGCTGGGTAGAAGATGGATTAAGACCAAGAGCTGTAACTCGTGATTTAGACTGGGGAATCCCTGTCCCTATAAAGGGCGCAGAAGGAAAAGTACTTTATGTTTGGTTTGACGCTCCCATTGGGTATATTTCATCTACCAAAGAATGGGCCGCAAGAGAAGGAAAAAACTGGGAAGATTATTGGAAGCGAGACGATACTAAATTAGTACACTTTATTGGAAAAGACAATATTGTCTTTCACTGTATTATTTTTCCAAGTATGTTAAAAGCACATGGAGATTATATTTTACCAGACAATGTGCCTGCAAATGAATTTTTAAATTTAGAAGGAAATAAATTATCGACTTCTAAAAATTGGGCCGTTTGGCTGCATGAATATTTAGAAGAATTTCCAAACCAACAAGACGTACTTCGCTACACGCTAACGGCAAACGCCCCCGAGAGTAAAGACAACGATTTTACATGGAAAGATTTTCAAGCTAAAAACAACAACGAATTGGTGGCTATTTTTGGAAATTTCATTAATAGAGTTGTTGTATTAACGAATAAGTATTACAATGGAATTGTTCCAACCCCAAATGATTTCACAGCAACAGATGAAAATATTTTAGCTGCTGTAAAAGAGTTTCCGAATATTATTGGAAAATCAATTGAGAGATATCGTTTTAGAGAAGCTTCACAAGAATTAATCAATTTAGCAAGACTAGGAAACAAATATTTGGCAGACGAAGAACCTTGGAAGATCATAAAGGTGGATGAAAAGCGTGTACAAACCATCATGTATGTTGCATTGCAAATTTCTACAGCTTTAGCTATCGTTTCTGAACCTTTTTTACCTTTCACTTCAACAAAACTGAAAAGCATCTTGCATGTTGATAAAAATGTATCCTGGGAAAATGTTACTGAAAAAACTGTTTTATTAGCATCTGAACATCAAATTGAGAAAGCTCAACTATTGTTTTCTAAAATTGAAGACAAAACAATAAATGCTCAAATTGAAAAATTACAAGCAACCAAAATTGCAAACGAACAAGAAAATAAAACTGTAGAACCTCAAAAAGAAACTATAAATTTTGACGATTTCACAAAGCTAGATATAAGAATAGGAACGGTTTTAGAAGCAGAAAAAGTAGCAAAAACAAAGAAACTCTTACAACTTAAAGTTGATGTTGGTATTGATACAAGAACCATCGTTTCTGGAATTGCGGAAAGTTTTTCCCCAGAAGACATTATTGGTCAGCAAGTAACTGTTTTAGTAAATTTAGCTCCAAGAAAAATTAAAGGTGTAGAAAGCCAAGGAATGATTTTAATGACAGATACTCTTGATGGAAAATTGGCTTTTGTTGAACCTGAAAAAGACGTTAAAAACGGACAAGAGATTCATTAATGCTAAAAATAGCATTCCATCCAATATACAAACACGTGTTGCCAGTAGGCCACCGTTTTCCAATGGAAAAGTATGATCTTTTACCACAGCAATTAATTTATGAAGGAACCTGTATGGAAGAAAATTTCTTTGAACCAGAAATTCCGAATAACAAACATTTCTTTACAGTTCATGACCCAGAATATTTTTTCGATTTGTTAAATATTACGCTCTCCCAAAAAGAAGCTAGAAAAATCGGGTTTCCTCTCTCTGAGGTACTCGTCGCAAGAGAAATGATTATTGCAGACGGAACTATAAAGGCTTCTGAATTTGCAGTGAAAAACGGAATTGCAATGAATATTGCTGGCGGAACACATCATGCGTTTTCAAATCGTGGAGAGGCTTTTTGTATGTTAAATGACCAAGCAATTGGTGCAAGGTACCTCCAACAAAAAGGGTTGGTGAAAAAAATTTTAATTGTAGACTTAGATGTGCACCAAGGAAACGGAACGGCAGAAATTTTTAAAAATGATGCTTCTGTTTATACCTTTTCTATGCATGGAAAAAACAATTATCCCTTTATAAAAGAAACAAGTGATTTAGATATTCATTTAAAAAATGACACAAAAGATGATGAATATTTATCTATTTTAAAAAAAACACTCCCAAAACTCATCAACCAAGAAAAACCAGATTTTATCTATTATTTATGTGGTGTTGATGTTATTGAAACTGATAAATTAGGAAAACTATCTTTAACAATTGAGGGCTGTAAAGAAAGAGATCGTTTTGTCTTACAGACGTGTAATGATTTTCATATCCCTGTAATGTGCAGTATGGGTGGAGGGTATTCTCCAGTTATTAAAGTTGTTGTGGATGCGCATGCCAATACATTTAGGCTCGCTCAAGAAATATATTTTTAACCTGTTTTCTACTGTCAGATTATTATTTTAATACCCCTTAACTTTTCTAAATATAAATTCTAAAAACACCACTTATGGTTGTAATATTTTCAAGAAATTCGTTAATAAAGTGTACGTTTCTCAAAAAAGATTACGGTCCTTCTCTTTTAAAATTCTTACTTAAATAGTATAAAGAAACACAGTGCTCCTGATTTAATTCAATTTTTTATGCAAATACTTCAAAAGAAAAGCAACAACTTAATGCGTTAAAAAAAGCAAGGCTAGCGGAATGATAGCCTTGCTGTATCTTTTCAAATAGCATTATTTTTTTCCACTACTTTTTTCCAAGCATCAATAGTTCACTTACAACCACTTCTGTAACATATCTTTTTTCACCTTCTTTGGTTTCGTAACTTCTAGATGTTAATTTTCCTTCAATAGCAACTTCACTCCCTTTTTCTAGATATCTCTCTATAATTTCTGCTGTTTTATTCCATGCGACAACATTATGCCATTGAGTGTCTGTTACTTTTTCTCCTTGAGAATTTTTATAACTTTCATTCGTAGCTATAGAAAATTTCGCTACTTTTTTTTCACTTTCTAAAGTGATGATCTCTGGATTGTTTCCTAAATTTCCAATTAACTGTACTTTGTTTCTTAACGTACTCATAAGATAAGTTTTTAAATTATTATTATTATTTGTCAATTCGTTTTGACACTGCAAAGTTGCGATACCATTACAGTTTTATTCGGTTAGAAAACAATTACTTTCGGATGTAAATGGATGTAGTCGTTTGTAAATGGATAAAATTCAGTATATTTATACTATGGAAAAGAGAGTCTGTTTAGAGTGTAATGAGCCCTTAAAAGGTAGAATCGATAAGAAGTTTTGTTCAGATTATTGTAGAAACGCTTATAATAATCGTGTAAATAAAGACAGTAAAAATCTTATTCGAAATATTAATAACCGTCTTCGAAAAAATTATAAAATTTTGTCTGAATTAAATACTTCAGGAAAAACTAAAGTAACTAGAACTAAATTGTATGACAAGGGTTTTGACTTTCAATTTTTTACTTCTATTTATAAAACAAAAACAGGAAACACCTATTTTTATGTATATAACGAAGGGTACTTAGCGCTAGAAAATGAAACTTTTTTATTAATTAAAAAGGATTTATAATCAGGGTTTAACGTTTTGTATATGATTTAGTTGCTTCGTTTAGCAACTAAAATAACAAAAGAAAACGACCCAGAGGAAATTCCTTCTAAAGGATCAACTTAGAATTCAAAGTGGTGAAATAAACTTGATACTCGTAGAGAAAGACAAAAGGGTGTCTCTATCGAATTACGACTGAATTTAAATTAAAAACCATGTTTTAAAAAATTATTTCCAAGTATTCCCTTTTATTTTTAAGGCTGCTTTTAAGACATCTTTTTGACTGATTTGCCCTATTAATTTTCCATCTTCTACAATTGGAAATCGTCTTCTTTTTGAGTTTATAAATTTAGTTGCTGCGTCAAAAATATTCATGTTTTTATCAATCGTTTCTACTTCTATAACCATATGTTTTCCTACAGTATTATTCGTGTCAGAGGGCATATTATAATACTTACTTTCAGAAATATGTTTGATACAATCCGTTTCAGAAATAATACCAATCAATTCTTGCGCCTGATTTATAACAGGCCCTCCAGAAATTTTATTGGTAATTAATTGATGAATTACATAATCTAAAGAATCCTCTGCTTTAAAAGTTATCAACTTTTTGGTCATATAATCAGACACTAAAATTTGAGCATCTTCTTTTCTTTGACCTGAACCTCTTTTACCTTGAAAACTTTTTATACCCATAAGAAACTGTTTTAATCGCTTTCTAAAGTTACCCTTTTTAACTCTTTAAAACAAAAAACTTCTTATTTTAATTTCTTCTCAGAAGAAATTGAATTTATTTATAGGACAGAAACATGAATTTTAATCAACAAAAAAAGCATCCTAAAACTAGAATGCTTTATAAAAGATATTAAACTATTATTACCCTATTTCAGAAACTCTTAAGGTATTTACCATCCCTTTTGCCTCAACTGGCATGGAAGTTAAGTTAATCATTAAATCTCCTTCTTTTACATACCCTTTTTCTTTAGATATTTTATTAATATCTACAACGGTATCGTCTGTGCTTAAATTTTTATCATAATAGAAAGCCTTTACTCCCCAGAGTAGATTTAATTTTCCTAAAATTCTTTTTTCGGATGAAAACGCTAATATTTTAGCTTGTGGTCTCCATGCAGAAATCTGAAAAGCAGTATATCCACTATTGGTTAGCGTAGAAATTGCAGAAGCATCTATATCATTTGCCATTAACGCTGCGTGATGACAGATCGATTTTGTGATAAATCTATTCGTTCTAATGTGAGGCGCCTCGTGGGGTACTTTTATCATTCTAGAGTTTTCGACAGCTTTGATAATTTCAGCCATTTTTTTAATTACTCTCACTGGGTCTTTTCCAACGGAAGTTTCTCCAGAGAGCATTACTGCATCTGCACCATCCATAATAGAATTTGCTACATCATTTACTTCTGCTCTTGTTGGCACGGAATTATCAATCATTGTTTCCATCATTTGGGTTGCAATGATTACAGGAATTCTAGCCCTTTTTGCACGCCTTACTAGTTTCTTCTGAATCAAAGGAACATCCTGCATTGGTATTTCTACCCCCAAATCTCCACGAGCAACCATTAATCCGTCACAATAAGGAATTAAAGCATCCATATTTGCTACTGCTTCTGGTTTTTCAATTTTTGCGATTACAGGAACTCTATATGCTGAATGTTGATCAATTAAATCTCTTATCATTCTTAAATCTTCAGGAGTTCTTACAAAAGAAAGTGCCATCCAATCAACACCTAACCCTAAAGCAAAAACTGCATCTTCTTTATCTTTTTCAGTTAAGGCTGGCAAAGAAATTGCCGTATTAGGGAGGTTTACTCCCTTTTTCGATTTCAAAGGGCCGCCAACAATTGTTTTTACAACTACTAATTTATCTTTATCTGTAGAAACAACCTCAAACAATAGTTTCCCATCATCAACCATAATTTGCTCTCCAACTTTTACATCTTTGGGGAAACGTTGGTAGGTCATAAAAGCCTTTTCTTTGCTTCCTACACATTGTTCTGTGGTAAATGTAAACAAATCTCCCTCATTTAAAACAACCTCTTCCTCCATAACTCCAACACGAAGTTTTGGGCCCTGTAAATCAGCTAAAATCGCAACATTATAACCGTTTTCCTTGTTTATCTCTCGAATGATTTTTACTGTTTTTTTTACCTGATCATAATCTGCATGAGAAAAATTAATCCGAAAGACATTGACTCCTTCTCTTGCTAATTCTGTTAAGGTTTCTTTGCTATCTGTTGCCGGTCCTAATGTTGCAACAATTTTAGTTTTCTTGTATTCATTCATTTTTAAAATATTAAAAAGTCCCGAGACTTTAAGGTATTTTTATCTATTGAATATGCTGTAATTACATTTTCAATATTTTTTATCTTATGTATTGTTTTCATAACCAGGTCATAATCTAAATCTCCACAAATTTTTAAAAAAAAATCTACTTTTTTCTTTTCAGGGATTAAATATGTCTTTGTTTCTGAAGTTAATAATAACTCATTAGAAACCGTTTGGTTTTCTCGTCTATAACTATTTGCTATTAAAAACCAATCGTAATCATAGTTGGTATTTTCATAGTTATAAATAGAAAAAGAGGCTTTCTTCTTATCTCTTTTAAATTCTAGATCTTTTTTTGCTTTACAAAACCTTGTGTTAAGATTTTTATTTATTAAATAGGCAAGTTTGTAATCTTCTAATGTAGAGTGTATCCCAATCAAAGAATAGGGTTCTTCACAAAAATCATCCATTTCTAGAGCATACACCTGCATAAATTATAACTTATAATCGTTTTTACGACGTTGCTAAATTACTAATTGTTTATGAGTCTCAGTATTAAATTTAACGAAAACGATATCGTGATTTAGCTTAAATTGATCTGTTTTTGAAAAGCAAAATAAACTCTTTTTGAAGCGAGTTCTTCTGCTTTTTTCTTTGAAGTTGCTCTACCCTTAGCAATCTGCTTACCGTCAATACTAATCTTTACACTAAAATACGTAACTAACTCATTTCCGGTGTCTTCATAGGTTTCAAATAAGTATTTTTTCTTTTGTTTTTGACACCATTCTATAATTAAACTCTTATAACTGGTTATCTTCCCTTCAAGTTTTACGATGTCTACATAAGGAACAATCACATTTTGATGAATAAATTTTTGACACCCCTTGTATCCTTTATCTAAATAAATAGCCCCTAATAATGCTTCAAAAATATTTCCGTAAATATTCTCACCTATTTGAGTTTGAGTAACCTTGCTTTTTACAAAACGTATTAAATTCAGGTCTTTACCGAGTTTATTTAAATGGTCTCTACTTACAATTTTAGAACGTATTTGTGTTAAGTAGCCCTCTGTTTCTCTTGGAGCTTTTTTGTACAAATAGTGAGAAATTACGGCATCTAAAATTGAATCTCCTAAAAACTCTAATCTTTCATAATTAACAAAAATTCCTTTACGATCTATAATTTTAACAGATCTATGTGTAAATGCTTTTTTGTATAAATTTATTTTAACAGGAGAAAATTTAAGGAGTTTTTTTAATTCGTAATATAACTTAATATCCTCTTTGGAATACCCATTAATTATTTTACGAAAAAAAGCATAGAACATTATTTATTCATCTATTTTTTTAAAAGCAACACATGCATTATGTCCTCCAAAGCCAAAGGTATTACTCATTGCCACCTTGATTTCTCTTTTTTGAGCAATATTTAAGGTTAAGTTTAACTCTGGGTTAATGTTTTCATCCACTGAAGAATGATTTATTGTTGGTGGCACAATACCATGCTTCATGGCTAATATAGATGCAATAGATTCTATAACTCCTGCAGCCCCCAGTAAATGACCTGTCATTGATTTTGTAGAGTTGATATTGATGTTCTTTGCATGATCTCCAAAAACAGCAGAAATAGCCTTCAATTCTGCAACGTCTCCCAGCGGGGTGGAAGTACCGTGTGTATTAATGTGATCTACATCCTCTGGTTTAATTCCAGAATTTTCCAAACAATTTTTCATTACGGCAACAACTCCAATACCCTCAGGATGTGGCGCTGTAATATGATAAGCATCTGAAGACATTCCTCCCCCGATAACTTCTGCGTAAATTTTAGCGCCTCTTGCTTTGGCATATTCATATTCCTCTAGTACAATTGCTCCAGCGCCTTCTCCTAAAACAAAGCCTTCTCTATTTGCATCAAATGGTCTTGAGGCAGTTTCTGGAGTTTCATTTCTTGAAGACAACGCTTGCATTGAACTAAAGCCCCCAACACCAGCTATAGCAATAGCAGCTTCACTACCCCCTGTAACAATAACATCACAGTATCCTAAGCGAATATAATTTAAAGCATCTATCATCGCATTTGCTGAGGATGCGCAAGCAGAAACCGTTGTGTAGTTTGGCCCCATAAAACCATGTTTTATAGAAATCTGTCCCGGCGCAATGTCTGCAATCATTTTTGGAATAAAGAAAGGATTAAATTTTGGAGTACCATCTCCTTCGGCATAGTTTAATACTTCCTGTTGAAATGTTTCTAAACCACCAATACCGGCCCCCCATATTACACCAACTCGTAGTTTATTAATGGTTTCTAGATCTAAATTTGCATCTGCAATTGCCTCATCTGAGGCAACCATTGCATACTGCGTAAATTTATCCATTTTACGAGCGTCCTTTCTATTGATGTAATCTGTAGGGTTAAAATTTTTTACTTCACATGCAAAACGAGTTTTAGACTTGGAAGCATCAAAATGCGTAATAGGGGCTGCTCCGCTAACTCCGTTAACCAGAGCATTCCAATATTCTTCAATATTGTTTCCTATGGGCGTTAATGCTCCAAGTCCAGTGACTACAACTCGTTTTAATTGCATATAAAGATTACTTTTTTGCTTCTTCTATATAGCTTACTGCTTGACCTACTGTCCCAATGTTTTCAGCTTGATCGTCTGGTATTTGAATATCAAATTCTTTTTCAAATTCCATGATTAACTCGACAGTATCCAAAGAATCTGCTCCTAAATCGTTTGTGAAGCTAGCTTCTGATGTTACTTCATTATCATCTACCCCTAATTTGTCTACGATAATCGCTTTTACTCTTGATGTAATGTCTGACATAATTTTTTGTTTTTTAAAATTTAAATCGAGGCAAAAATACAAATCTTATTAATTATAACTAATTTTTGTACTAAAAATGATGATTAAAAATAAATTAAAAAATTAATATCACTTTAAAACAATGAGATTGTTAATAATTATTCTTTTTTTTGTACCCTTAGAAACATGGTTATGAAACGTATCGTTATTTTTGCTTCTGGCTCTGGAACAAACGCAGAAAACATTATTAAATATTTTAAAAATACAAAAACTGCTGAGGTTACTAAAGTATTGAGTAACAATGAGCATGCCGCTGTTTTTGAAAAGTGTAAAAAACTAAAAACCCCCTGCACTCTTTTTAATAAAAATGAATTTTATTCTTCTAAAATTATTTTAAATATCTTAAAAAAAGAAGCTGACTATATTGTTTTAGCTGGTTTTTTATGGAAAATTCCTCAAAATATTATTGATTCTTTTCCAAATAAAATTCTAAATATTCACCCTGCTTTATTGCCAAAATACGGTGGAAAGGGAATGTACGGAATGCATATCCACAGGGCTGTAAAAAAACAAAAAGAAACAGAGACAGGGATTACAATTCATAAAGTAAATGAAAATTATGATGAGGGTACCATTCTTTTTCAAGCAAAAACTGAACTTTCTGTCAACGATACTCCTGAAACTATTGCAAATAAAATTCATATTTTAGAGCAAAATCATTTTCCAAAAGTTATCGAAAATGTAATTTTAAAAAATAATGTCTAAAAAAAAGTTTTATGTAGTTTGGAAGGGAAGAAAAAAAGGAATTTTCACCTCCTGGAGTGTTTGCAAAAAACAAATTGATGGTTTTGAAGCTGCGCAATACAAGTCTTTCTCAAATATAGATGACGCTGAGATTGCTTTCTCTAAAACTTATAATGATTACAAAGGGAAAAACTTCAAAAAACCTTTTTTAACTCCCTCTGAAAAATCTAACTATGGGTTGCCAAATCTAGAAAGCATCTCTGTAGACGCCGCTTGTTCTGGAAATCCTGGAAAGATGGAATACCGAGGAGTTTTAACTCATAATAAAAAACAACTTTTCATAAAAGGCCCCTATAACAATGGAACAAATAACATTGGTGAGTTTTTGGCTTTAGTTCATGGTATTGCCTTGTTAAACTCTAAAAATAATACAGGCACTCCTATTTATTCAGACTCTAAAATCGCAATAAATTGGATTCGTCAAAAAAAATGTAACACAAATATTCATTTTGATGCTTCCAATAAGGAGCTACTTGAACTTATTAAAAGAGCTGAAAAGTGGCTAAAAGAAAACACCTTTGAAAACCCTATTTTAAAATGGGAAACGAAAGCTTGGGGAGAAATTCCTGCAGATTTTGGCAGGAAATAATGTCCGTATTTTAATACCGAGAATTTGTCTTTTCTTAAAAAACAATCTGGCACTCATGCAGTTAATTTAAACAGAAGCTTTCATTAGTTCTCTGTTCATTCTTGCGATATTGTCTAAAGAAATTCCTTTGGGACATTCTACTTCACAAGCTCCAGTATTGGTGCAATTTCCAAAACCTTCTAAATCCATTTGAGCAACCATATTTTGAACTCTGTCTGCCGCTTCTACTTGACCTTGAGGTAACAAGGCGTATTGAGATACTTTTGCCCCTACAAACAGCATTGCAGAACTGTTTTTACAGGTTGCTACACAGGCACCACAACCAATACAGGTTGCCGCATCCATTGCTTGGTCTGCAGCATGTTTAGAAATAGGTGTTGCGTTAGCATCTTGAGTATTTCCTGAGGTGTTTACAGAAATATATCCTCCAGCGTGCTGAATTCTATCAAAAGCAGACCTGTCAACAACTAAATCTTTAATTACAGGAAAGGACGCTGCTCTAAAAGGCTCTATTGTAATGGTATCTCCATCTTTAAACATACGCATATGCAACTGACAAGTTGTTACACCTCTATCTGGACCATGAGCTTCTCCGTTAATATACATCGAACACATTCCACAAATTCCTTCTCTACAATCATGATCAAAAGCAACTGGTTGTTCACCGGCATTCACTAATTGTTCGTTTAAAACATCCATCATTTCTAAAAAAGACATATGTTCTGAAATTTCCGTGACTTTATAATCAACCATTTGACCCTTTGCTTTTGCGTCTTTTTGTCTCCAAATTTTTAGTGTTAAATTCATGGGCTGTTTTATTTGTAACTTCTCTCTTTTACTTCTATATTCTCGTAAACCAATTCTTCTTTGTGTAAAAGAGCGTCTTTTGGCTCTCCTTTATACTCCCAAGCAGAAACAAATTGAAATTCTTTAACTCTTTTTGCCTCTCCTTCTTCCGTTTGGTGCTCTTCTCTAAAATGTCCTCCGGCAGATTCTTCTCTTACCAAAGCATCTTTTGCAAATAATTCTCCTAATTCAAGAAAATCTGCAACTCTTCCTGCTTTTGCCAATTGCTCGTTATATTCTGTTGCTGTTCCAGGAACATTTACATTTTGCCAGAAATCTTTTCTTAAAGTAGAAATATCCTCAATCGCGGTTTTTAAACCGTCTGCATTTCTAGACATTCCGCATTTATCCCACATGATTTTTCCTAATTTTTTGTGGTAATAGTCTACAGAGCGGGTTCCTTTATTGTTAATAAAAAAAGAGATTCTTTCTGATACTTCTTTTTCTGCAGCATCAAATTCTGGAGAATCTGTTGAGATTTTTCCAGTACGAATATCATCCGATAAATAATCTCCTATAGTATATGGCAATACAAAATATCCATCCGCTAACCCCTGCATTAAAGCAGATGCTCCCAGTCTATTTGCTCCATGGTCAGAAAAATTTGCCTCTCCAATTGCATAACAACCAGGAATCGTGGTCATTAAGTTGTAATCAACCCAAACACCTCCCATTGTATAGTGAACAGCCGGATAAATCATCATGGGCGTTTCATATGGGTTCTCGTCTACAATTTTCTCGTACATCTGAAATAAATTTCCATATTTAGCTTTCACGATTTGTTGACCTAATTCTTTAATGTCTTCTTTTGATGGGTTTGAAATATTTTGAATCTTTGCTTGTTCTCTTCCATAACGCTCAAAAGACGCAGCAAAATCTAAATAGACCGCTTCTCCTGTTGCGTTCACTCCATAACCAGCATCGCAGCGTTCTTTTGCAGCCCTAGATGCAACATCTCGAGGAACCAAGTTTCCAAATGCAGGATACCTTCTTTCTAAATAGTAATCTCTCTGATCTTCTGATAAATCTGTCGGTTTTTTTCTTCCTTGACGAATGGCTTGCACGTCTTCTAAATTCTTTGGAACCCAAATTCTACCATCGTTCCTTAACGATTCAGACATCAATGTTAATTTTGACTGATAATCTCCAGAGCGAGGAATACATGTAGGATGAATTTGCGTATAACAAGGGTTTGCAAAATAGGCTCCTTTTTTATGTACTTTCCATCCAGCGGTAACATTAGAACCCATTGCATTGGTTGACAAGAAATAAACATTTCCATATCCTCCAGAAGCAATTACAACTGCGTGTGCAGAATGGCGTTCTATGGCTCCTGTGACTAAATTTCTTGCAATAATTCCTCGGGCTTTCCCATCAACAATAACAACATCTAACATTTCATGACGATTGAACATCTCAATCTTTCCACGAGCAATTTGACGATTCATTGCTGAATAGGCTCCTAACAATAATTGTTGCCCTGTTTGACCTTTGGCATAAAA
>MDTG01446500.1_pt1 | contig 13065 bp, 10 predicted proteins | sample 811421 | NCBI WGS metagenome assembly MDTG01 (sample SAMN05326645, study PRJNA326480) | marine metagenome | isolation source: seawater | place: Pacific Ocean: South East | collected 2011
AATCCAGAAGATTCCTAGAGCAGCCTTCGCTAAATTCCCATCTTATCTGGTCGAAGGGTCTCGAAAGCGCACTGAGAATGACAAGAAAAGAAGTATTGCAAATGCAGCTAATAACGGATAATCTTCCTTTATCTCAGATATAGCAAGGCCAATACAGAATGAGATCAAACAGACCCCCAACAAGCCCGACAGGAATAGAGGTGCAAATTTAGGCCTTGGGTCTATGAACTCATAGACGTAGTAACCTGCTCCTTTTATCGCCCAGAATTCGGCGAAGATAAGGTACAATGCTCCAACTATGAGGCTTAAACTGATTAATTCCCAAAGAATTACCATGCCACCCAATAATAAATCAATTGAGAGTAGTACAAGTGCTAAATTATGCATTACATGCTCGTGTGGCTTGAACATATGATCTAGATCCTCGCCATTGTCAACCATTGATGGAATTATGACGTGACGAACAACAAGTGCGGTCAATGCAGCAGAAGCGAATCCAGTCGCGAAAATTGATACTCCACTCATAATTAACCAAGGCGGGATCTCAATGCCAACTCCAACCCCGATGGATATTAGACCATTCAGCAGCATAGATGCCCCGAACAAGATCAATGTCCACGAACTAAACGTCCCCAACTTCTCAAGGCCCTGTGAGGGATGCTCCCGGACTTCCAGGCTCTCCCTGAAGAGAACGACCATGACCCCCGGAACAGGATTAAACACCATCCAGAACAAGGTTGTGTGAATGGCTAGATACGCACAAGAAAGGCGGAAAACGACTCTTAACCAAGTATCTACACCTCCATTACCATGAAGATTTTTTATGTTTAATGGACCAATTCTATCATAATTTAGAATGTAAAATAAAATTGAGGAAATTAGTACCAATGCGATAAGAACACGAGATATCAAACTTCTATCGTATCCCTCCAGACTCAATTTCCTGACCATGTTAAACACTCAAAAGTCGAAAAGAGTAGGTTTACTGGAAGATCTAAGTCGATTCGAGGATGAGAGCCTCTCTATTGCCTTCACGATTCGACTTTCACCAAAACCGAGCTCATCTCTGAGCATCTGCATAATACCTTCTTCATGGCCGGAGGTGTAATCTGGAGGATCCTCCTCAACGGTTGGATGATTGTGGAAAAGGTTGCGAATAACATCGATATTTTCAGGAATCACCACCCCTCGATGTTCAGCCACTCCCTCCAAAGTTCCGAATTTCCGAATTAATTTCATTCCTGTTTTCGGACCGACACCCTTGAAACCTGGATGAAAATCAGTTCCAATCATTATTCCAAGATCCACAAATTGTTCCTTCGAGATCTCAAGATTAAGCAAAGTCTCTTCAAGCTCTATGCGTTCAGCCTTCAGAACTCTTCCAAACCTCTTTGTCCCATGTGCGGTTAGATTTCTAATCATTACCGGAGCTCCGTAGAGTAGTGTGTCCCAATCTTGACTGGCGACAGCCGAAACCCCTCCGCGTTTACAAATCATCGCTGCAGCACCCTCAGCCTCCATGGGAGCGTCAATCCACACGATACCCATCAAGTCAAACAGACGCTTCGTATCCTGAACCATTGATGGGGTATACTCTGCAATTTGTGGCCCCAACTTCTTTGCAACGTCCAAATCCCCAGCTTCGACAGCCTCTTCCCACCGCCGCCGAGCCTCCTCCTTCCTTTTTTTACGCTCATCAAGCGTATCACGCTTCAAATCAGGTGCCTTGCCATCGAAAACAAAAACAGGATCGATTCCATGAGCCACAAGCGACGAGGCCCGATCAAGAAAACCGTATAGATGCGCAGTAACACGGCCTTCATGAGAAAGAGGTCTTCCATCCGGACCAGTGAGGCTGGTTATGAATTGATACGCATTCAAGAAAACATCCACTGCAACCCGCTGACCTCGTAACTCTGCGAGATCCATTGAATACGGGGTTACTAGGTCTCTGAGGTTGCATCCCATGGTTACGACTACCCTTTGCCAGCACCTTATGGGCTTTAGGGTTGAAGGACTGTTGCACTAGCGCACAACATGGTCAGGATGATCCTTGGCTCCGGATGGCATCCACGCTTATTCAGAGAAGAGGTGCTCAGAATACACGGCTCAAATCAGGCAATACATCCGAGAATTGTAATTATAGACCAAAAAAAAGACTTCGACGTCACATGCTCTTATTCTACCATGATCATCGATAATGCTACCATCCTCCCAATGCGGATGGAGGAGATTTCAGATTCAATACGTCGATGGCTATCTGATTACCCGATAGCGGGTACCTTTGCGGTCAGAACCACTATTCTTGGAGACGGCGTTCCTGGCTTCAAGAAACGGGAAATCGAGGCCGTCATCGGCAAGGTAATCTCCGGTGACGGTGCAGTCGTTGACCTTAATGACCCCGAAATCACAGTTCGCATCATCCTAGCAGGCTCAGCAGATAAGCCCCAGCATCCTGATCCCATGATATCGAACCCCATCGCAGTAATTGGCATTGAAAAATCAGTCAACCATCCTTTTCTGAATCTGCCAATGACATCCATGCCATACTTCAAACCCGTGACTCTTGATCCTCGTCTTGCAAGTTTCCTGATTTCCATGGCTTACTCGGAAGGCCTGCCACCTTCTGTCGTAATCGACCCATTTAGTGGAACTGGATGCATTCCCATTCAGGCATTCCACCGTGGAATATCTGTTTTAGCCAGTGATTTGGACTCCGAGATGATTCAAGGCTCCAAATTAAATTTCGAGAATGTATTTGGCAAAATCCCCACTAAATCCGCCTTCCGTGAATTTGACGCTAGTAAGATAGATGATTTGTGGGGCGTAAGAGAAAATACGGCTTTCATATTCGATCCGCCTTACGCCAGAAATTCCAAAACATCCTCTGATGCGTTCGAATTGTTCATCTCAGCATGCAATGCTGCTTCAAGAATAGATCCTAAAGGACGCATAGTTACCATTCTTCCCACATCTTCGGAATTTCAAGTCAACGACATTGAGATACCTGGTAATGCAGAAGTATTGGGGTATAAATGGAGTGAATTGACGAATAAAATGGAACAAATCGGATGGCATATTGAATTGGCCATCATGACCAGAGTGCACAGGAGCTTGTCCAGGATAATAGTTAGAGCAGTGGGCCACTGAACTCAATAATAGCCGACGAACCAAAGATACTGAACACAATTCGAACATGTTTGCAACACAAGCCACCAATGACATGCTCAATCGAAATCGACCACCCGTCGCATTCAAGACTGGGGGACCGTCGCAACCAGATGGGCGATTGGTGTAGTCTGGATATCATCTGGCGCTTCGGACGCTAGGACACGGGTTCGAATCCTGTATCGCCCACCATTAAGTGACATCCGAACGGCATTCAGGAGTCTTGAAGAAAGACGATCACGAGCAATGTCCATGCGCCGGGTTTCACTATTGCTGGTCGCATTGATGTTCGGGACATCAATTTCCTTCGCAGTTACCGCTGACCCTTCCGCTCCCGACCACTCAAAAATGACATCAGAACTAATCGACGAGCTCTCCAGCTCTGACAGAATAGAGACGATTATCCAATTTGATCAAGAGGCTAAAAACGACCTTTGGAGGGCCATAGAATCAACAGGGGCAGAGTTAATCGGTGAAATGGAGATTCTTGATGGCGGGGTAATATCTGCAAGCCCTGAATCCATCGCAAAGATATCTAGATTCAGCTTCGTAAAACACATGGAAGCAAACCTGCTCCTTCAGCACTTTTTCTTACCCGGCGATCAGAATAACGTCGAGTCAATGATGCACGAGACAGTCAATGTCGTCAATGCTAGCCTCGCCTGGCATAGGGCGATAATAGGGACTGATGGAATTTTGAAGACTGAATCAGATTTGTCTTTCACCGAATATGACGGTGAAGGAGCAACAGCAGTCGATCTGGATACAGGAATAGACGGCGAGCATCCAGATTTCGATTGTGGGGAACCTTGGTCCGGAGAAAAGCTGATTTGGTCGGCCAAATGGACTGGTGTGGCATGGGTTGACGCTCCAAACTGCAACTCTGATACTTCATCGGGTCACGGAACGCACGTAGGTGGAACAATTGCAGGAAACGGTGACGCATCTGCAGGAAGGCGATTAGGCACAGCCAAGGGGGCAACTATTGTGGCTCTTGGCACAGGAGATGGAGCATCCATCTTCGCAGCAGTGGAAGGATTGGAATGGACCTATCAGCATAGTAGGCCGGGGTTGAATGAATACAATATCCGGGTCGTATCAAATTCATGGGGCACCAATGGAGACTATAACCCCAGCAACGCAGTTACCCTACTCACTGACATGCTCACATATGACAATGATGTAGCTGTAATATTTGCTGCTTCAAATTCAGGTGGTAGCGGTGAAGAATCAGAAGATGACCTAAGGACCAATGTCTATGCAAACACTCCGAGTGCTATTTCAATCGCTGCCCTTACTCATGATGGCTCTGCAGTAACCTCCTTCTCAAGTCGCGGTTGGTCAACCCAGCAACATACATGGCCTGATTTGGGAGCCCCGGGGAGGGATATCTGGGCCACTTCTCCCAGAGGTACTGCTATCGATGCGTCTACAACCGCACAGGGAGACATGTACTACATGTCGATTTCAGGAACAAGCATGGCGACCCCCCACATCGGGGGGATAGCTACATTGTTACTTGCTGCTGCACCATCATTAGGGGCTGCAGACTATCAGATCGAAGATCACGATGAAGGGGAAAGCCTCTATTTCGATGACACTGCAAAAGGCATTCAATTTGAGAATTGGAGGGAAAGAAATGAGTCAAGGGTCCATGAAGTTGAACTCATTCTGGAGTTGACATCAAACTATGATTTACTTCGAAACTCTTGTGAAGAAGGAAATGACGACGATGCATGCAGCAATATCCCTGAGGATTGCCATGTCTCTGAAAACACCAGAAGATGCCATGATTGGAGAGTGGGCCATGGTCTTGTAGATACAGACAAGGCACTTGCTCTCGCAAGGACGCTTCAGGTGATGAGGGACCCTGATGAGGATGGCTTCGTCAACCACCCCAGTGCCACGGTATGGGATGCATTAGATCACTACGAGGATGTAATGGACATCCGTAATATACCATTGAAGACTGACCAGCTCAGACATGCGTGGAAAGGTGAGTGGAGCCACTTTAACAACGGTCCTACCAGTACATTCGGTACATTCTCCACCGACGATCGACATTACGTGTGGGTTCCAAATGGAACTTTTGAGATGCAGATATCATTCAGCTCCTTGGGCTGGGATATCAATACAGCTCAAGCAGCACAGATCAGGCCCAATGTAGATCTTGGTTCAGATGGGAATGACGATGCACAGGGCCAAGGAACAGCAGTCGGAGACACGATATACATCCAACTCGATGTAGATACTGAACATTGGAGTAAATGGGCTGAGTTCGATGTCACTGGGACTGCAGTCTCTCTACCATTCAACTCGATATTATCCGGTTCTGAATTCTTGGAGCCCCGGGTCCCGTACACTGTCGATGTACTGCTAACTATCGATGTGACCTCTGAAGTCATCGTAGAAGTCCCGATAAGAACTGACGGCTATTCAGATCTCGATCCTGCACAACCATCTGATTTGTATGATCCATCCTCAGCTTTCGATTTGATCATGAGTCGTCCTGTGTACGATGAGAGCACCATACCGGCCTTCGAGGAAGAGACCACATTCCTTTCAAAGTCAGGCATTTCCTTGTTATTCGTAATGGTGATTTCAACAATTCTACTATCAGCGATCGCTGTAGGCATATTCTTGTGGACACGGAGAGAGGAAAGCGAATTCGAAGCGGAAATTGTCAATGACGGCGATTCCACACAGTCATGATGTCTCCTCCACAGTTCTCCTGTGAAATCTGTTCCATGCCAGCTTCGATGAGAAATGACTCTCCGAAAGTATCAGTATCACCGCTTGAGAGCTTGATTTGACTCTGTATCAGAACAGCATCATCAACAACGTCTGCCTTCAAGAATCTCTTCCAGGTGGAAGGCCCGCCTTCGACAATTAGCGATTGAATTCGTAGATCACCAAGTAAATCTAGAATCTTATCAACTTCGATCTCTTGATTTTCTGATGGTAATACATATCTTGTAACATGCGGACTGTCATTAGATAGTACGGGTTTTGAGTGAATAAGTATGGTAGGAGATAAACCATCACGAAGCACCTTACTATTTTCTGGAATTCTAGCATTTGGGTCTATAACAACTCTGATTGGCTGAATTCTTGCATCAACCCCCCTTGCTGTCAATTCCGGGTCATCTCGAACCACCGTCTCGACCCCGACTAGTATTGCCATGTGTTCAGACCTTGCTTTGTGAGCCCATCTCAGGGAGGAATCAGAAGTAAATCGTCCTGAAGGGGAGGATTCATCCACATCGACTCTACCATCAGAATCTATTGCCGCTTTCAGGAGGACAAGCGGGCGTCTCTTCATGCACCAATGCATGAAAGGACGCATCTGGAGGACACATTCGTTTTCCATCAGCCCCGATTCAACAAAAATACCCTGTTCACTGAGTGCCTTCATTCCGCCACCCCTCACTGTTGGATTTGGATCAAGGGCACCTATCACCACCCTCTCAACCCCAGCCCAGAGGAGAGCTTCAGTACAGGGGGGAGTCCTTCCATGATGATTGCAAGGTTCCAGCGTGACATACGCAGTACATCCGCTTGTCGAAACCCCCCTCTCCTCTGCATCGGCTATGGCAGCTTGCTCTGCATGGAGACCACCAAGATGACCATGCCATCCTTCTGCTATGATTTCGCCATCTCTGACAAGAACGCACCCAACTAATGGGTTAGGATGTACGCTGCCCTTGCCACGATAAGCGATTTCAATCGCTCTTCGCATACAATCGGATGCATCCATGCCCCTCCGTCCGTATGTCTTCCACATCATACCTCGCATCGCGCCCTTGAAGTCTTCACCCCTACGTCGTTAACATGATGCGAGTCGCATGCATAGTGAATCCGAATGCCAGAGACGGCAAGGTGGGGAAGAATTTCCATAAGATTGAGAATGCACTAAAACAGTCGGGAATAGAGTTTGATGCTTACATGACGGAACATACTGGCCATGCAATTGAAATCGCTAGCAGCCTGAGAGATAGCGACTTCGATTTGGTGGTCGCTGTTGGTGGCGATGGGACAGTTCATGAGGTCGCGAATGGAATAAGAGACTCATCGAAACGACTTGGGATCATACCGATGGGTAATGGCGACGACTTTGCAAGAGCAATTGGGATTCCGTTGAACGACATTCAAGGAGCAATATCCATTCTGAAGGACGGGAATGACTACTCTGTCGGGGCGATCAGGGTAGAAGGTCTCAGAGCGCCTGACCATCCAGGGATAACCCCTGCAAAGCATCACCCCGTCACAGGAAACCCCTCCCGCGAAGAGAACTTAGTCAGATGGGCATTCCTAGAATGCGACGGAGGCGTCACATCTTCCATTAATCGAATGAAAGAAGAGGGCCATTTCTCATGGATCAGCGGCCAGAAGAAGTATACATTCCTCGCAATTAAGGCTATTCTCGCATGGAAGAGTCAGATGGCATGGATCAAAGTGGATGGTAAACCAGGATCTGAAGTGGACCTAACGGGGCTCTTCGCCATGATGCAAGCAGAGACGTTCGGGGGAGGATACAGGGTCGCTCCCGGTATGCACCCATTTGGCGATAGTGCGTCAATCGTGCTCGGTTTCGGACTTTCAAAGGGCCAAATGCTCAGAGTCATGGGCCCCTTAGAGAAGGGGAAACACATTGGTAGGTGGGGCAAGATTAGCATGGAAGCGTGTAAAAAATTCGAAATAAAAGCATTAGACTCACAAGGTAAACCCACAGAGGAGCATGGTCACAATCCACCTCTGTACATTAGTCTGGATGGTGAGATATCCATGACAACTCCTGTAAAATTCGAGTTTCATAAAAATCAGTTAAATGTCCGTGGTGGACCTGAAATTCCGAATTATTAGTGGCGCAGACGGAGAGATTCGAACTCCCGAGTCCGAGGGACACCGGATTTCAAATCCGGCGCAATACCAGGCTATGCGACGTCTGCAGTGTATCGGCCAGTAGCAAGCGCCGAATGAACCTTGCAGGTGTCAGAGTCCCCATGCACCCGGCCTGCACCATGCAGGGAGGCCACTCGCAGCATCTGGGTGGGTAAGGCCAATGAACAGAACCATGATGATTATGAAAAACGCAGGAAACAATGCGGTCATGGTTAGAATACCCGAGTCCGGGTCTCCGTAGAGGTGCATGAATATCCCTGCTATCATGAAGAATTTTGGAATAGCGATAATCGTCAAGATCCAGAGAGTGATTCCGTTCTCAGTCATTCCAAGAGAATCGGCGGCAGACTCCAGATTCGCACCTACAGCGCCGACCTCTATCGCAGTCAACAGCATAAGGCCGTAGAAGTTCATCCAGTATGGGTCTCTTCCAAGAATTGTGTAATGTGCCAAGTCAATCGCCTCAATATAGGTAGAAGAAGGGGAACACTAGGACCCAGACCAAGTCCACGAAGTGCCAATAGAGTCCGAAATACTCTATAGAAACGGCGTTCAAAGGAGTGTAACCTCCCCTCCATGCCTTGAATGTCATGTACGTTAGACCTATTATGCCGCCAGCTACGTGAGCTCCATGCGTGCCTGTAGTAACGTAGAAGGTTGATGCAGATACTCTGATGTTGGCAGTCATATGAGCTCCTGTGGCCTCGTCAACGTAGCTGTGGTGTTGATAGTGATCATTTCCGATGGTGTAACCTTCTGCAACTAGGGACTTGATGTCATGCTCGTGTATGAATCCCAAATCAGGAATGTAGAATCCAACGAACCACTCGACCATTTTCAAGGTCAGGAATATTATTGCCAAGACCCAAGTCGTTCCAAGAAACATCGTGATTCTTTTTCTTCGCAGCTCTTCATCGATGTCTGTCTTTTTCGCATAGCGCAGGGCCTGAACTATAGTGAACGATGAAATGATTAGTGCAAAAGTATTGATCGCACCGGGTGCCAAATGCCACCAACTTGAGGCTATCAAATGACTGGCGGGCTCAAAGCAAGTGACTGGGACCGCTTCTTGCCATCCCGCAGGATTCGTTACCGGGTCAAAAAGACCGTCTGCGAAAACATCGTCACATCTCCTGAGGCCCAGCCTGTATCTCATGTAGGTGCTGAACAATGCGGTGAAAACCATCATCTCCGACATCAAAAACACAAACATTCCGACTTTTCGAATCTGTATATTTCTGAATGGAGCACCCGTGGCTAGAGGTTCGTAAGACCCATCGAATGAAAGATCCTGCCTCCACCAAATCAAAATGCCCATTCCAGTTATGATTATGGCAACGAATAGCCAGAGAAGACCACGACCTGTGTATTCATGTTCTGACAACTCGAGATTGTAATCGAACATTCCAGCGAATACAAACAAAAACAGGCCTATTCCGATACTCATTACTATGGGCGCATAGGAATTATGCGGTGCTCCATGACTCCAATCATGAGGCCCAAGCGGACTTGGGTGGTGATCGTGATCACCGCTCAATGCGCCACCTCCTCATTTCCATCATCGGGAACCATGAGACGATTGAACCACTTGGCGAATCGTCCGGGCTCGGCGGTAACATGTTCATTGGCATCTCGAAGTTTTGGAAGATCGTACCACACGCCTTCTTCATAACGGCCAAATGAGGGCGTCGGTGGCGGCGAGGCTGTCATCCATTCGAATGACCACCCACCCCATGGATCTGCTGGAGCCTTGGAACCTCGGAGATAGGAAATCACCATATTGGCTACCATGATGAAGTTTGACAGGAAGAACAAGAATGCTGAAACGGATATGAAAAGATTCCAATCCGCGGCTTCAGGGGGCAGGTTGGAAAAGTCATCTGTGCTGATGAAGTAGGTGTGGTGCCGTCGTGCCATGCCCCACACACCAAGTCTGTGCATGGGCCAGAAAACTCCGTTGTACGAAATGAATGCAGTGAGGAAATGGAGCGTACCGAGGCGTTCATCCATCATGCGACCAGTCATTTTAGGGTACCAATAGTATATCGCAGCAAAGAATCCGAACACTGTCCCTCCCACCAACACATAATGGAAGTGAGCGACTACGAAATAACTCTCGTGAAGATGCGTATCCATGGCTATGGATGGGAAGAACATCCCAGAAATACCTCCCAGGGTGAATGTAACAAGGAAGCCGAGTGACCACAGCGTGTGAGTCCTGTAAACAAGAGACCCTCCATGCATGGTCTTCAGCCAATTAAAGATCTTGATTCCGGTAGGAACTGCTACCAGCATAGTGGTAACCATTGTTACGAATCTGAGCACAGGCGACATACCCGATGTGAACATGTGGTGCCCATAGACAATGAAGGCAACCACACCTATGCCTGCCATTGCAAAGACCATTGACCTGTACCCAAAGATGGACCTCCTCGAAGAGGTTGCAAGAACTTCAGAGATAACGCCGAAAGCTGGAACGATAACAACGTAAACTTCTGGATGGCCAAAGTACCAGAATAGGTGACTCCACAGCAATGGGTCACCACCAGCACCCACATCGTAGAACGCAGTACCAACCACACGGTCAAGATAGACTTGGATAAGCCCCACACCGAAGGCAGGTATGGAAAGGAATAGCATGAGGTTGGCTACTAATATCGACCATGTGAATAGCGGCATTTGCATCCATCCCATGCCATCTGCGCGCATCACGGCAATGGTAGTTAGGAAGTTGATCCCAGTCAATGTGGATGATGCTACGAGCATGATCTGGCCAGCGGCCCAGAAAGTGTTCCCGTCATGCCCGTTTACCATGTCCACGACGTAAGGAGCATATCCTGTCCATCCTGTATCTGCCCCCTGTCCGGAGAATACTCCCGTGAAGATTAGAAGAGCACCAACAGGTTGCAACCAGAATGACATCGCATTCAGTCTAGGCATTGCGAGGTCTGGAGCACCTATCTGCAGAGGAACCATCCAATTTGCAAAGCCATTGATCAATGGCATGGCTGCAAGGAAGATCATCGTAGTACCGTGTAGAGTGAAGAACTGGTTGTATTGGTCTTGAGTGAGGAAATCATTGCCTGGAGTAGCCAACTGCACCCTGATGAATAGGGCCATTATACCGCCAATGCCAAGGAAGAACAGCCCCGCTAGGAAATACAAGGTCCCGACTCTTTTGTGGTCTGTAGTTGTCAGCCATCCCGCTATCCACGGCGAGAATGTTTCCCAACTGAAACCGTCCGGATCAGATCTGTAGAATCCATACAGTATCGTAATTGCAACGAGCGCCAAGGTGATCAGGATGAGCGTAGCCAAGACCACGAACGGTTCCGGTGCCTCTGGAATCACTTCACCGATTATTCCAAAGGAAGACTGCAAAGTATAATCTGCCCGATTCCATTGATCGATTTGTCCTGTTTGCACACCGTCTCCATTCACCGAATTGACGTGTAGAATGAAGTCAACGTCTTTCCCACTCTCGGGAGCGGTCCAATCCAGAACCCATGAGGTGTAGTCGTTACCCGCCTCAGTGTGGGCGACTTCAGTTACAGAACCGCCCCATAGTTGTGTCAGGCCGTCAGTTGGCGTGAACACGCCATCTGATGCCCAGAGGTTGAAACCCCCCAGATTTGCGTTGCCCGCTTGAGCCGGCCCTCCAGTGAACGAAACACTTAGAGAATATGTCTCAGAAGCATTGTATTGTTCAGGAAAACCTTGGATATCTGCTACAACACTGCTATCGGATACGCCGTTGTGACAGTTGCACCCTGCCGTTTGAATCGAGGTGCCGCCAATCCCTGTTGGAAGAGAGGACACAAGCGGTGCCAGAAGGAGCACCCCTGCCATCACCGCCAGCGCTGCAATCGCCCTGTTGGAATTATGGATTTTCATTTTTCACCAACTCACGCGTTTACATTAATTTGAGCCAGCATGTAGGCATGGTTATCGCCACAATATTCGGTGCAAAGTAATAGGAAATTCTCCACATTGTCTGCAGGTAGCCAGACTGTCGTCAGACCTAATTCTCCTATCGGGCCAGATAGGGCATATTCCCCATTTTCAGTCAGGACCATATTATCACTCAGGCCGTCACCATTCAAATCCATAGTACCTGGTGCATACAAAACATCTTCCTTCACACCCCATGAGACAAACCACGGTGCATGAGTAACGTCAGCAGATCCCATCGCAGCTAGGTAAACTTCGCCCTGTTTCAGAGTCAAACTTGCAGCGGGCGTTCCGTCGATTACTGCTGTACCAACCTCGCAAAGGTCCGGGACAGCCACTTCGAGGCAATCGAAGTTCCAGCCCCACTGGTAGGCTTCTATGTAGATCACATGATAACAGTCAGCAACATATCTGCCTTCTGCTTCCGACCAAGTCATATTGGACATCTCTCCAGGTGCGCATTCGGCTCCATACCCTCCATCTGCCTCCGCTGACGACCAGATGGCATCGAGGGGGCCCCAAGAGATTAGAGCCAAGTACACTATGAGAAAGAAGGGCAACACCGTCCATGCGATTTCCAGAGTGAAGTTGTCATAGTGCTTTGGAAAAACTCCAACCTCTATGCCGTCTTTGTTATCCCAATCTTCCCCTTCCTCACTTTTGTACCACAGGGAGTGGTGATAAAGCCAGATGAATGTAAACCCACCAACTAAAAATGACCAAATAATGTATTCATTCCACAAGTTATCGAACAGAGGGGTGATACCTGCCATCCGATCCCCAAGATACGGGAACAAACGCACCCTCATAAGGGTAAGGACCATTATCAGAAAATATCTGGACGAAATGGTCATTATTGGCCCGGGTCTGGATGGGTTTTACAGACCAATCTAAATTAGGAAAAACTAGCCAGCTTCCAAAGGAGGGGGGTAATGTAAGTGAATATCGGAGATTTACCTAACTCTCATCCTAGAAATGCAGCATATTTACGCCCAGACAGCGCTGAGCGATATTCAAAAGTTGCAAAAGTATTCGCCGAATCCA
>MDTG01318308.1_pt1 | contig 13064 bp, 14 predicted proteins | sample 811421 | NCBI WGS metagenome assembly MDTG01 (sample SAMN05326645, study PRJNA326480) | marine metagenome | isolation source: seawater | place: Pacific Ocean: South East | collected 2011
GAAGGGGCGGTAGTGGTTTATCCTACCGATTCTGGCTACGCCATTGGCTGTCAGATGGAAGACAAAAAAGCCTTAGAGCAACTATGCCGTATTCGAGAGATTGGCAAAGATCATAACTTCACGCTCATGTGCCGAGATATGTCTGAATTATCTATTTACGCCAAAGTAGACAATACGGCATTTAGACAAATTAAAAATAACACGCCAGGGTCGTACACGTTTGTACTAAAAGCCACCCGTGAAGTGCCCAAGCGTTTGCAAAACCCCAAGCGTAAGACCATTGGTATTCGTGTGCCTGATAACGCCATTGCGTTAGCGCTGCTTGAAACCCTTGGCGAGCCGCTGATGTCTACTTCGCTTATTTTGCCAGGTAATACCATGGCAGAATCAGATCCTGACGTTATTCGCGATAATTTAGAAAAGCAGGTGGGGGTTATTATTCACGGCGGATATTTGGGCGAGCAGCCTACTACCGTTATTGATTTATCTGAAGATACTCCTGTCATCATGCGCCGTGGCACGGGCGATCCTGCCCCATTTGAATAGTGAATACAGATGAGCAGTGAGCAATCGCCTATTCAGCAGCCGCTTCCGCTCGCATTTATTCACGGCGAGGCGTTAATAGAAAAGCCTGAAGACTTATTTATTCCGCCTGATGCACTAGAAGTTATTTTAGAAACGTTTGAAGGGCCGCTCGACCTTCTGCTGTACCTTATTCGAAAGCAAAAATTCGATATTATTACCTTGCCGGTGGCGACAATCACTAAGCAATACATGGAATATGTCGATGCCATGATGTCGTTAAAACTAGAGTTGGCGGCAGAGTACCTATTAATGGCCGCAATTTTAGCCGAGATAAAATCTCGGTTGTTGTTACCTAAACGAAGTAGCGATAGCGACGAAGAAGAAGATCCTCGCGCTGAACTTATTAGGCGGCTAAAAGAATACGAACTGGTTAAACAAGCCGCTGAAGACTTGGATATCCAACCTCGTTTAGAACGAGACATTTTTGATACCCAAGTATTGGTAGCTGACAGTGTTTCTCCAGTGCGAATTGAGCCAGAGATAAGCCTAGCGGAAATTGTACTCGCGTTTAGTGGAGCAATGAAACGGGCAGCGGCATTTGAACACCATACCATTGCCCGTGAAGCCTTAAGTACCCGTGAACGCATGTCGTTAATTCTTAGTTTGATAAACGCCAATGAATTTACGCCACTTGAGGGATTATTCACGGTGGAAGAAGGTCGCGCTGGTGTGGTGGTGTGCTTCCTAGCCATTTTAGAATTGGTAAAAGAACAACTGATTTTTTGTATTCAGGCAGGTCCTTACGCCCGAATTCATGTAAAATTAGGCAGCAGTGTTGAGTCATAATGAAAAAAATTAAAACAGCTCAATTAAAACAACTGGTTGAAGCCGCCATCTTCGTTGCCGATGCTCCGGTGTCTATTCAGCAATTAAGAGATACGGTGCTAAGTGACTTCACGGTTGCAGAAAGAACCTTAAAAACAGTTATTAATGAGCTAACCTTAGATTATCAACCTAGGGGTATACAATTAGTTAAAGTAGCCAGTGGCTACCGATTTCAATCTGTGGATGCGTTAAGTCCATGGTTGAGCAAGCTATGGCAGGAAACTGCCCCAAAGTATTCCCGCGCTATGCTGGAAACTTTGGCACTTATTGCCTATCGTCAACCTATTACTCGTGGAGAAATTGAGCAAGTAAGAGGCGTAGCGGTAAGCAGTAGTATAATGAAGACACTCACAGAACGAGAATGGGTAAAAGTAGTGGGGCATAAAGAAGTGCCAGGCAGGCCAGCGTTATATGCCACCACCCATACTTTTTTAGATTACTTTTCGCTTTCATCATTGTCGGAGCTTCCCAATTCCGATGCCTTTGATGAAATGGCAAAAAGTACTGAGTCCACCTCGTCGCTTAAGGTGTTAAATGAGGCACCGTCTGAGGTAACAGACCGTGCGACCGAAAACAAGCAAATAAAGAGTGATACAAATGACTGAAAAGTTGCAAAAAGTACTAGCTAATCAAGGGCTAGGCTCGCGACGAGAAATGGAACGTTGGATTGAACAAGGCCGCGTTTCGGTGAATGGTACATTGGCAACATTGGGCGACCGTGTTGACGAAAGTGGCCAGATTCGTGTTGATGGGCACTTGTTGTCTCGTCAAACTGAACAGCCTGTATGCCGCGTTTTAATGTATAACAAGCCTGAAGGCGAGTTATGTAGCCGCCACGACCCTGAAGGGCGTGACACGGTGTTTGACCGTTTGCCTGCTATTCGTATGGGTCGCTGGATTGCGGTAGGGCGTTTAGATATGAACACAAGCGGCCTATTGTTGTTTACCAACGATGGTGAGCTTGCAAACCGTTTGATGCACCCTAAGTGTGAAGTAGAGCGCGAATACGCTGTACGTGTATTTGGTGACGTAACGCATCAAACGTTAAATACTTTGAAAAAGGGCGTTCAACTTGAAGACGGTGAAGCTAAGTTTTTAAGTATCTCGGGTAAAGTTGCCCCTCCAGGCTCTGAAGAAGAAAGCATGAACCGTTGGTTCAACGTTACGCTTAAAGAAGGGCGTAACCGAGAAGTACGACGCTTGTGGGAATCTCAAGGTGTGCAGGTAAGCCGATTAATCCGTGTTAAATACGGTCCCATGGACTTACAAAAGCGTTTGCCACAAGGCGCTTGGGTAGAGCTGGGTTTAGAAGATGTAAACTCACTACGTGACATTGTGCAATTACCTGAGGAAACGCAAACCATGGTGGGTGTACGCCAAGGCAAGTTAGATCATGCACGTCTAAGCCGTATGCGCCGCTCTGTGAAAAAGCACAAGGTACGTAAAGAAAATGGCGGTGTTAAAAAGCGGGTAGCGAGAACGCCTAAGCGTTAATAGCAATCTGAATAAATTGATTAGAAAAACGGGCTTTGCCCGTTTTTTTTACAAAATTATCCTTCTGGTACTACTGTGCCAATCAAGTGCTCTGCTGTGTCAATCAGGTGCTCTGCTATGCCAATCAAGTTCGCTGATATGTATATCAAGTTTACGCTTAGAAAGCCTACCGCTAAAACAGTTAGTCGCAATTTGTTCCAGCAGCAATGCCGTACTCACGAGCCCTAGCATTTATTGAGTCTCGGTTTTCAATCACATAACGATTAAGTTTAGCTAACACATCTGGTTGAGACTGGGTAGATATACGATACTTTACTCCGTTAGCAGGAATATTCTTTGCGACCGCCACTAAATCTTCAGGCAAGCCCAACGACACCAACTCACTTTTAATCGTCGCAATATTTAAATCAATAGCATCCACTAAGCCGTTTAAAAGCATGCGAGTAAGGATACGAACCGAACGCTCATTCGCAATAGTCAGCGTGCCGTCAGTACGCTTTTTTTGCCATTTTTCGGCGGGGGTAAAGCCATTTAATAAACCGAGTCGAGTAACCTCATTCATTGGAATGCCACTGTTTTCAGTGAGCACAACCGAGGTATCACATACTGTTATTAACGCTTCACCGTAAATAAGACCTGCGGTACTGCTTTGCGTCCATCTGGGGTTGTCAGGTAAGCGAAAATCAATAGCATTGTCTTCGAACCAATGATTGAAACGTTGCAAGGGGAGGGGAATGTACTGAAAAGAAATATTATGCAGATCGCCAAAATCCGTCATGATATCGCTTAATAAACCGCGATGTTGCGGGGTAGTAAAGTCCATTACAGGGTAATAATTCATAGCTTCAACACCGACACGCAGGTGTTTAATATCTGACGCTATAGCTAAGTTACTGACAGGAATGCATAAAATTATCAGCAGGTAAAAACGGTTAAACATTAGGACTTCAAGGCATGTATTTAGTGGCGGGCAGGATACTTTTTCGTAAATCCATTTTCCACTTTTTTTATCATTTTCGATGCAGATAGGCGAACATTCGAATTAATGCTGATGCTCTTATTGCATGGATTAACTTTTTTCAATGAATTCGATCTCCCCGTGGTTTGAGTGCGTAGGAACAAAACATCAATGATTTGATAAACGTGCACAAAAAAGGAGACTGATATGAAAGATATGCCTCAGTTAGGAATGGGAACATTTCGTTTGGAAGGTGATACTGCACTCAATGCTGTAACTGATGCACTAGATGTAGGTTTCAGGCATGTAGATACCGCGCAAATATACAAAAACGAGGAGCTTGTTGGCGACGCTATTAAAACCAGCGGCATCGCTCGCTCTGATTTATTCATTACCACCAAGGTGTGGTATGAATCATTAAGTGAAGATAAGTTTATTCCTAGCGTTCACGAGAGTCTGTCGAAGCTAAAAGTGGAATATGTCGATTTACTGCTCATTCACTGGCCTTACCCAGGTGACGATATTTCCCTTGAAGACTACCTCATGCGTTTAAAGCAGGCTAAAGAGCTTGGTTTGACCCGACATATCGGGGTGTCTAACTTCACGATAGATCAGATTAAACGGGCTGAAGAAATTCTAGGTAAAGGTGAGATATACACTAACCAAATTGAGCTTCACCCGTTCATGCAGAACCGTCAGGTTGTACAAGCTTGTGAAGAGCGCGGTATTGGCGTAACGGCTTATATGCCTTTTGCCGTCGGTGATGTAATGAAAGATGACACATTAACGGCTATTGCAGATGCGCATGACTCTAGCCCAGCTCAAGTGGTATTGGCATGGTTAGATAAAAAAGGGATAAACACCATTCCTTCTTCAACCAATAAAAAGCACTTGGCGCAAAATTTCTCTTATACCGAACTTTCACTAACGGATGATGATATTACCCGCATCGATGAGTTAGATAACGGTGAGCGTATCGTTAATCCAGACTTCGCGCCCAAGTGGGATTAGGCTCTTATCATTAGATAAACATTTAAAACCCTCTCACCAATAGCTTGGTGGGAGGGCTACTCGTAGAGAGATACGTAGGTTCTGTACATATATGAGGGCCTATACCTCGCCAACTTCAATATGTTTAATGATTTTGGCCGGATTACCGCCAATAACCACGTTGTCGCCGAAACTCTTTGTAACTACAGCTCCTGAAGCCACTACCACATTATCGCCCAAGCTAACGCCTGGGTTTATCACCGCCATACCACCAATCCAACAGTTGTGACCAATAGTGATGGGCTTAGCGAACTCAATACAAGTTTGTCTGGACGCAGGGTCGATAGGGTGTGTTGCGGTGTAAATGCCTACTTGCGGCGCAATCATACAGTTATCGCCAATAGTCACCTTGGCAGCATCCAATATTACGCAATTAAAATTAGCGTAAAAGTTTTCACCTACATGAATGTTTTCGCCATAGTCACATTTGAAAGAGGACTCTATGTATAAGCGCTTGCCTGTAGTGCCAAAAAGCGCTTTTAATTGACGGGTACGAGCTTTGTGCTCAGTTTGACATGTAGCATTAAGCTCATCTAGTTGTACCCGACAGGCCTTACGCAACCCAGTTAATTCACGATCGTTAGGATAGTAAAGTTCACCGGATAACATTTTCTGTTTTTCGTTCATACCAGTCTACATTTGGGATAATGCCCAGACCTTACTTGCTAGACGAATAACTGACAATCACTTTTTCTTGTAGAGCAGGGTTAGCAATATCTAAATTTACCGGGCGTTCAAGAATTATTGAGCCGCCAATAGACACATCAGCTTCAATCGTGAGCTTAGGCTTTGTGCTATTTCTTTCCAGCCAGCCTTCGTCACGCATTTTGTAAATAATGTCGCCCTTAATTAACGTATCGCCTCTAAGGGTGATATCTCCATTCATACTCTCAATATTGTTCTCAACGATGCTGTCAGTAATTTGAATATCACCATTAACGGTTTCTACGCTGCGTTGAATCGTGCTTTGTTGTGCAATGTTTACATCGCCGTTAACCGTTTCAATACTGCTGGCTACATGCAGATGTGAACCAGCATCAAGGTCACCATTGACGATGTTGATTTCATCAACGCGAACGTGAGAACCCATTTCTACATTGCCATTTACAACACTAATATCTTCGGCTTGGGCATGATCTTCTAGCGATACATCGCCATTGACTGATGAAAGGTCGCCTACTGAGCGTTGTGTTGCTACATCAACGCTACCAAATACGCTACTAATATCTTCACCTTCTTGGGCACTTGCGTGGCCAACATGGACGACGCAACCTGAAAGCATTGTTGTAGCCGCAAAAAATAGGGTGCTGGCAATAAGTGTTTGTTTCATCGAAAAGCCTTTTCAGTGGTGTTTAGCGTTATAAATGACGCATTAATATCTGGTTATCTTTCACAATCATCTTTCACAGAGCATGCCAAGAGTAATTTTTTATAATTATCAGTGGTTTACAGTTTTTCATATCCTGTCTTAATTATGGCTTTTAAAAACTTCGCTAGATAATAGCGAAATACACCAATTGTTAGGTTTTCGAGTGGTTTTAAATTGAACAATTAAGCGCTGTAAGAATCTGATAGTAAAAGTAGCGCTGGCAGCTAATCGATAATTGGACACACACTTAAATGATAATAAATATGAAATACCATATGTGTTATGGTGTGAATAATTAATTTATTGAGTAATTTGTCTTTCAAGGGCTATTTCTATGATTGTTATTCACCATAACCCCGCTTGCGGCACATCTCGTAACGTATTAAAAATTATTGAAGATGCTGGGTACTCGCCGATTGTTGTAGATTATATAAAAGAAGGATGGACTCGCTCTCAGTTACTTGGGTTGTTTGCTGCCGCTAGTTTATCCCCTAGACAAGCGCTTAGAACAACAAAGTCACCTGCGGAAGAGTTAGGGTTATTAGATGAATCGGTATCAGACGATATTTTGCTTGATGCTATGTTGAAACATCCGGTTTTGGTAAATAGGCCTATAGTTTGCACAGAAAAAGGTGTGGCATTATGCCGCCCGAGTGAAAAAGTACTCGACTTGCTACCTTTATGGCCACAAGGCCCGTATTTTAAAGAAGATAGTGAGCAAATTTTAGATGAACTTGGTAAAAGGATGTAATTTATGCACGACAAACATTCGCAGTTAAAGCGAGCAAAGCAAAATGCATTAATTTGCTTATTGATAGCCGCGGGTGTTTTCGTTAGTGCCATTGTTACACAAGTTTACGTTCCCAGCTTGGCGAGTGCTAAATGGTTGGGGCTTATAAAAATGGCCAGTGAAGCCGCGTTAGTCGGTGGGCTCGCTGACTGGTTTGCGGTGACAGCGCTGTTCAAGCCTATACCTGCACGGTATCCCATCCCTCATACCAATATTGTTGCAAGCAATAAAAAAGTGATAGCGCAAAACCTATCACAATTTGTAAAAGAGAAGTTTTTTCATGCAAGTGCCATTGAAACGCTCATTGCGTCTAGCCAGCCAGCGAAAGGGGCCGGGCGATGGTTGGAAGACCCTCAACATGCGAAAAAATTAAGTCGATTTTTATGTGATGCACTTGCCGGTATTCTTCGTCTAGTGGATGACAAACCGGTTAAAGCCTTTATTGGTAAAACGGCAGAAAAAGGAATCAATCAACTCGATTTACAACAGCTGATAGCTACTGTGTTAAGCAGTATTACCCGAGAGCGCCATCATCAGCTTGTGCTAGACAAGTTGCTAGGAAACGTTGCTAAATTAATGGGTGAGCCTGAAACACAGGAATATATTGCCGCCACACTCATAGATTGGCTTAAAACAGAGCACAACCGTTTAGAAAAGCTACTTCCCTCAACCTGGTTGAGTGAGCGGGGAGCACTGATTGCGGTAAAAGCGGTTTCTCGCGTACTTGATGACGTGTATGCCGATGATGATCATCCACTAAGACACGCGTTTGACGAGCAGGTAAATGACTTTTTACACGAAGTGCAAACTAGTGAGTCGATGGCACAACGTATCAATAATTATAAAGAGCAACTGGTTCATGACCCCGCCCTTAAAGCGTTTCTAAATAAAAGCTGGGCATCGTTACATGGCCGTATGCTTGAATCGTTAACCGCTGAAAGCGGTAAAGCAGAAACCAAGGTGACACATTGGCTAAACGAACTAGGCCACTCTTTAAGCACTGATGAACGCCTATCGAGCGCATTTGACCGCCATATTGGTGAAGCTGGAAAATACATGGCACCAGAGTTGGCGGACTTTTTAACCAAGCATATTGAAGATACTATCAATAGTTGGGATGAGAACGAAATGGCTGAGCAAATTGAGCTCAATATTGGGCGAGATCTTCAAAAGGTACGAATCAATGGCACCTTGGTGGGAGGCTTAATAGGTGCATTATTATTTGGTCTAGAGCAAGTTATCGCATTTACTTCACAATAGAGAATGGTGGGTTAAGCAACGTTTTAGACAATATTGCAAAAGAGGGAACTTCTAACGCTTATGCCACCCTCTTTTAACCTTATTAATTATGCTTAAGGTTGTAGATTGAAGACCAATGAGTCTGCAGCAACTTTACCTTTAAGGCCACCTTCTAGTGGTTCACGTTCAAGTAGCGAAATAGAATAACTAGCATTGTATAAGCGAGTCACTTCTGTTTCGTCAACACAAAATGGAGGGCCTGGCATAACGGATTGATCATAATCGAAGCTTATCAAAAGGATAGGGGCGCGTTTGGTGATGGTACAAATATGCGCTGCATATTTCTCGCGAAGCGCGGTCGGCAATGCGACCAATGCGGCTCTGTCATAAATACCGGTTACGTTACCCAGTGTTTCGTCGGTTAGCTCAAAAATATCACCAACGAAAATACTTAGTGGGCCATTTCTAAAAAGCTTAAGGCTACCTACGGACGTGATCTCTGGCTCAATATCCAGCTCCGTAAATAATTGCGTGATCGCAATTTCACTTAACTCTGCACCTACCACTTCGCAGCCGTTAGCAAGCAACCAATGGATATCCTTAGTTTTACCGCATAAGGGTACGAATATTCGCGGTGAGTCAGTAGCTAACAAGGTATCAGCATGCTTAACGAGAAGTGCATTGCCCTCAGGTTCATGGAAACCAATTTCATTTTTATGCCACTTGCTGTGCCAAAAATCGTGTTCCATCAATATATTCCTTTAACGTGTGAGGGGTGCAGATTAATCGAGGGGAGAAACTTGTGTAAAACAACTTGAGTAAAACAATATCAAGCTAGGAGCAATCTGTTAATAAACAAAAGCTCCTTCGCTATATATCGTTTGGTAGTTTTTTGTACTCAAGTTTATTGGTACATAACTCTATCAGTACTTAACTGTCTAGCGGCGTATTAAAATCTTCAGACAGTTCAAAGTCACCTTCTACTGACGTTACTTTGCCGTCTTCAAATGTAATAACCATTTGCTTTTGGAAATCTTCACCGCGTTTTTTCATGCCGCGCTTCATGTCGTAAACGTAGTACCAAGTATCATCATCGAAAGAATCTTGTACTACTGGGTTACCAAGTACATAGATAACTTGTTCTTTAGTCATGCCGATGCGTAGTTTTGAAACGTCTCGTTGATCGAGAAAGTTACCTTGAGGCACATCAATACGATAAATCCAGTTAGAACAAGCGCTTGATGTAAGTGTTAAACCTAAAATAATTAATAAATGTTGCAACTTCATGCGTAAATCAGTCCAGTATTGCTTTTTCTTCGTTACCCAACAGCATAAAGGCGGGTGGGGTGCGTTAATGTAAGCACGAAGGCATGCTACATCGACAAGTATGACCAATCAACTGCATTTTAGTTCGATTGCGCGCTTTTCAATAACTCTTTTGCGTTAGCAAGCGCCGATTTGGTTACTTTGTCGCCAGCCAATAAGCGAGCCAATTCATCCACTCTATCTTGTTTCGTTAGCGCCAACATCTGAGTTTCAGTACTTTCACCGTCGGTAAGTTTGGTAACAAAGAGCTGGTTATGCGCTTGAGCAGCAACCTGAGGTAAATGGGTAACACACATAACTTGTACCTGTTTGCCTAAGCGGCGAAGTAGCCCTCCTACGATTGATGCGGTAGGTCCGCTAATGCCCGTATCTACTTCATCGAAAATCATAGTAGGCGTAGCATGGTTATCACTGGCAATAACTTGAATGGCTAACCCTATTCTAGAAAGCTCACCGCCAGATACAACTTTATCAAGTTTGTCCGCTGCTTGGCCTGGGTTTGTGGATACTTTAATTTCTACCGTATCTTGGCCTAAGGCTGATGGCTTTTTAAACTCATCGTAGTTTACCTCAATGGCTACCTTCGCATGGGGCATGTTCATCTGATGGATTTGTACTTCAATTTCACTTGCCAAATAGTTTGCTGCTTTCACTCTGCATTCTGACAACACTTTCGTTTCGTTTAGATATTTCGCTTTAAGCTCATCTACTTCATCTTCTAGCGTGGTTAACAAAGACTCTTGATCGCCCAACGAAGCAAACTCACTGGCTAGGGTTTGGTGATGCGCAAATAATTCCTCTGGCATAACACTATGCTTACGGGCTAAGTCCATCGCTTTTGCATAGCGCGCTTCTACTTGTTGTAAACGAAGTGGGTCTATTTCTAAATCGTCGCAATAATGGCGTAATTCCCCAGCGGCTTCTTCAACTTGAATGGCTGCCTCATTTAACAAAACAAGAATGGGGCTCAAACTGGCATCATGGGATTCAAGCTCACCCAAACGGTCTATACTATTTTGCAATATCGACAGTGCATTGCCTTCGTCACTTTCGTACAAGTGATAAAAGCTAGTTTGTGCTTGCTCTAAAAGGCTTTGCCCGTTGCTTAGGCGCTTATGTTCAGTTTCAAGCTCTGAAAACTCACCGTCTTCTAAGGCAAATTCGTCTAGCTCTCTAACCTGATAAGTAAGTAACTGCAATCTGTCTTCACGCTGCTGAGCTTGCGCTTGTAGTTCGCTCAGCATTTTTTGCTTTTCACGCCATAGGGCATAGTGCTGCTTTACATTTGAGAGGCTGTCTTTGTGGTTACCTACAGTATCAACAAGCTGACGTTGATAATCTTCTTTTAAAAGCTGAAGGTGCGTATTCTGGCCATGTATGGCAAGTAGATGCTGACCTAAACCTTTCAATTGTTGTAGTGACGCGGGAATGCCATTAATAAAGGCTTTTGAGCGGCCTTCTTTTGAAATGACTCTGCGGATGAAACAGCTGTTTTCATCTTCGTCTGAGGTAAGTTCGTGTTCATCGAGATAGCGCTTTGCATTCGCATTTGTGGCCAATGCGAAATGAGCAATGATTTCTGCTTTAGGCGCGGTGCTTCTTACAGCGTTGGCATCAGCTCGCTCGCCTAAACATAAGCTCAAAGCGTCAATGGCAATAGACTTACCGGCACCGGTTTCCCCAGTGATGGCAGTGAGCCCCTTTTCAAGATTAACTGAAAGTTGCTTAACCACTGCAAAGTTACTAATAGAAAGATGCGCTAACATAACTATACTCGATGTTTATACAGTATGTGTAAATATATACAGTATTTTGCGCATGTAAAGAGGTTGGGTAAAATTAATTCACTTCTTCCGTGTTACTTAATAAAGCTTACTACCCCAGCCTAATTTTTTGCGCAGCACATTGAAGTAGCTATAGCCCTTTGGATGCACTAAATAAAGTTTATCTTCACTTTTATTAATACGTATTTCATCGCCAGGAAGTACAGGAAGTACAATGTGGCTGTCGCAGCTGATTTGTAGTGAGTCGCTGTTAACTTTCGATACCTTCATCGACACTTGGCTATCGGCATCGACTACAATTGGTCTGCTGCTTAATGTGTGTGGAAACATAGGCACAAGCGTAAGGGCATCAAGCTTGGGCATGATGATAGGCCCACCTGCCGACAGTGAATAGGCGGTAGAGCCAGTCGGGGTTGCCACAATTAGGCCGTCTGAGCGTTGGCTGAACACAAATTGGTCATCAATATAAATTTCAAATTCCATCATGTGGGCAACTTTACCGTGGTGAAGAACCACTTCGTTCACCGCGGAATTGCTACTTTTTAGTTTTTCATGGCGATACACACCCACGTCCAACAAAAAGCGTTTTTCAACAACGCATTCACCTTCAAAAATAAGATCGAGTTGTTGAACAATTTCGTCGGGGTGGATATCAGTTAAAAACCCTAAGTTGCCTCGGTTTACGCCTACCACATGGATATCAAAGCGCGCTAATACCCTTGCTGCACCTAGCATACTGCCATCACCGCCTACTACTACGGCAAGGTCAGCTTCTTTACCAATGGTAACTAAGTTGCATGCGCGATGATTATCACTTTCTAATTCTTTTGAAATACTCTCTTCAACCAATAATTCACAGCCTTTTGCGGTGAGGTATTGAGCCAAAAGATTTAAGCTGTCGTGGGTAGCAGCGTGTTGAGGTTTGCCAATTAAAGCAACGGTTTGATAGGACATGTAGTGCTAATGTGTTTTCCTTACTGATGTCAGGACATTAGCACAGATATTTTACGAATGGAAAGTCTTAGCGTAACGTTTATCGGGCTGTCCAGCCACCATCCAGTACCATAGTTTGGCCAGTGATATTACGTGCACTATCCGACATTAAAAATGCCGCCGTATCCGCCAACTCATCTACGCTAATAAATTGTTTTTTAGGCATGGGCTCAAGCATTATTTTATTGATCACTTCCTCTTCTGTAAGGTTGTTTTCTTTGGCCTGTGAGGCAATCTGCTTTTCGACCAGCGGTGTTTTAACATAAGCCGGGCAAAGGGTGTTGATGGTGACATCACAGTCGCCGGTTTCAAGGGCGATAGTTTTAGCAAACCCCAGTAGGCCATGTTTTGCTGCCACGTAAGCCGATTTATAAGGGGAGGCCACCAGGGAGTGAATCGAACCAACGTTGATAATACGCCCAAAATTTCGTTCGCGCATGCTAGGTAAAAACGCTTGGGTTAAAAGCGCGGGGCCAACCAGCATTATACTAATTAATTGCTGCCATTTTTCGCTTGGGAAGTCTTCAATGCGTGAGACATGCTGAATACCGGCATTGTTAATCAACACATCTACTTTTTGCTGCTTGAGCGAATCAGGTAAAGTGGCTACTTGCTGAGCATTGCACACATCAACCTCAATAGCACTTGCAC
>MDTG01436291.1_pt1 | contig 13064 bp, 12 predicted proteins | sample 811421 | NCBI WGS metagenome assembly MDTG01 (sample SAMN05326645, study PRJNA326480) | marine metagenome | isolation source: seawater | place: Pacific Ocean: South East | collected 2011
ATAACAAAGATATCTATTGACATCAATTGAAACAAATAAATTTAATTTTTTAAAATGAGTTCTTTCTTGAAAAATTTTCAATAAATTTAGCCATTGATTTATAAACACTTTTTCCATCGAGATAATTAATATATCCATTCTCAGCATTTTTTGTTAGCTCTTTAAGGTAATCTTTGTCATAAGATAGTTTTTCTAAAAAAGAAGAGAGTTTATGTTTGTCACTCTCATATGACAGTCCGCATCTATTTAAATTTACAAAATCGTAAAGCTTTCCAGTACTTAGTGATGTGGCAATAAGCAAATTTTCTGACAAGTACTCTGCTGGTTTATTTGGAAAATTTTCTATGAAATTTTTTGAATGAATATATGGAGCAAGTCCAACATCTGATAACTTCAAAATTATATTTATTTGTGCTGCGTTAATCCAACCAGCATAAACGCAATTATTAAGCTCTTCACATGACTTTCTAATATTATTTTCTTTTGCGCCAATTCCACAAAAAATAAATCTTACAGGAGTTTTTTTATTATCTAGAATTTTTGCTGACTCAAAAATTGTTTCAAATTCAAAGCTTTTTGTAAAAGTGCCTATGAATACAACATTTAATACTTTATCGTTCTTAAAAACTCCTAGTTTTTCCCAAAAAGAATAAGCTTCGGTTTGTTTTTCTTCGCTTATTTCTCCCTTAACATAGGCCATCGGAAAAAAAGTATCTTTTTCTGTTCGATTTCTATCTGCATGCATGATACCCCAATCAACGAAATCATCTGTTATACCAGATATAGCTGTTGCATTTTTGCATGTACTTAATAGGTTATTTCGCATTGGTCTTATTAAGATTTTAATAATCCAACTCAATGATTTTGGTAATAAATCTAAAAATACGTCAGGATATAGGTCTCTTATATCAAGAATAACTGGAATATTATTTTGATTTGCATAATTTACAGCAATTTGAGAAAGTTCAACTGATGGAATTGATGTCAAGATTAAATCGGGTTTTTCTTTTTCTTTGTTTGCTTCTTTTTTAAATTGTTTTGTAATGAGAAAGTTGTCAATAAATCTTGATATAGATATATTTTTCTTATAACCAAACGATTTTAAATAATGAATGTAGTAATTTTTTTTTACTTTAAGACGGGTAGATTTTTCAAATCTCTTTCTTTTACCAACATGATCGAATGCAGATGTCCACCAAACAACCTCATGACCATTAGATCTCAAAATATCAGCCAAAATGCCGATTCTCATTAATCTTCTATCACCACCATCATCATGCGGTGTAGATTCAGCACGCTGTACCAACCAAATTCTCATTAAATTTTATATTTATTCCATTAAAAACTAACTTTTTCTCTTCTAAAAGATAATAAAAAAATAAGTAGCAAAATAACAATAACCGGTCCCGGTATCAAAAGATCAAAAATAGAGTCTGTTACCATTCTAAATGGAAGATAAGCAAAAATAAGTGCACCAATGAATGATAATGGTGGTTGTCTACAAAAAATTAAGTCTGTAAGTTTTATTAACATAAATGTCGCAAAGAAAACCGAAATTATGGCCAATGGCAATGGAAGCACCATTGTTATTGAAGCAAGAAGACCCGGTGAACTACCTCCGGTAGGATTTATATTTCTAAAATCTGCAAACTGAAGTAAAGCTAGTCTTGCAAAACTGCTTATTTCTGGTTTTTGTGCATCAGAGTCAAGACCAGTAATAACCTTAAGTCTAAACACAGTAGTATCAATAGGTATCGAAAGATCAGTATGATTTGGGCCATCTTCCAATGATGCAGCTAAAGATGACAAATGAACAGAATGACGGTTGATTAGATAATTTAATCCTGTATATGCTAATGTCTTCTCTTTAAAAGTGAACCCCTCATTTGTTCCTGATTTTGCATACAAACCTGCCATAAATAAAGGAGTAGAAATAAGTGGCAATATAAGTATTAGCCCTAAATATCTAATGAATTTTTTATTTCTTTTAACTTCAGCATTATTAAATAAAAATCCTAGCATGCTGTTAGGAGCAATAAAAACTACAGCGAAAATTAAAGTTGTAACGATACTAATCAGACCATTTGTTGATAAGATCAATCCAAGAAGTACCAAAAATTTAATAAAAATATTTGATTTAGATCGAGACAATATGAATTGATGATCTGTCATAAGAATCCAAAAACTCATAACAGGCATTATAGTCTGTGTTAATGATGCATATAAAACCGTAGAATTCGATGAAATCGAAGTCGTATAACGCCATTGCGACAAGCCAGCACTAAAAATACTATATCCAACTGATATAGCAATTATAGAAATAAGAATAATAACCCATTTAGGGAGCGGTTTAATTGGGCCCTTGTATCTTGGAGTGATTGATGGCGTATATCTTGCTAAAATTATTGCGAAAATTGATACCGATATTAATAACAATATTGATAACAAAACAGATTCTATATGAATTGGTAACCTAAAAATTGGTCCTGAATCATATGCCAAATTTACAAAAAGAGGAATGATGTAAACAATCAAAAGATATGCAAGAAATATTTTACCGCCTCTTGTAATATACTCTTTAGTGTATTTTGCCTCACCGGCATTACATAAACTAAAACTTTGAACGTACATACTATTTCATATTAACATTATTAACTTCAAGCAAAATGGCATTGTGACTCAAGCCAACGCCAAAACCAGAAATAATAATTTTATTTCCATTAAGTTGATTAAAGTTTTCTTTTATTAAATTAGGTATGGATGCTGAAACTAAGTTTCCATAATTTGAATAATTTTTGAGTATCTTGACATTTTTTGGAAGTTTTCTTTCTAGAACATCTAAAACCAATTTGCCTGCCTGATGAGGAAATAAAATATATTCCTCATCTGACGAAATCAACTCTAATATATCATTTGCAACATTTGACATTGAAAATTGTAATACCTTTGGTCCATTCATCTTAATTAAACGCTTTCCATCAAATTCTTTTTTAATTAAATGCTCATAGCTTGATTGCGCAGATGAAAAAATCTTGTCTTTAATTCTATAACCATTAACATCTTTTGAAATCATTGTTACCGACGCTCCATCACTAAATATAGTTCTTGTTGACCTATCTGTATCATGAACATATTTTGAGTATGTGTCGGCATTTATAATTATTGCTTTTTTAGAAAAACCAGAGTTAAAAAATGAATATACTAATTCTATAGCATCTACAAATCCGGTACATCCAGCATTAAATCCTAAACATTTTGTTTTAGATTCAATTCCAAGTTCGCAGTAAATATAATGAGCAATTGTAGGGAAATCATTATATTGTGTGTTTGAAACACTTAATATTAAATCGCATTCTTTTATTTTATTAAGATCAATTTTTTTTATGGCATGCAATGCCAGTGATTCGGCTGACTCATCTACACTGGCAATAAATCTTTTTTCTATGCCAGTTTTATCTAGAATTTCTTTAGCATCCCATCCAACAAGAGACTCTATATCATGATTACCCTCTTCTATGGAACCAAGAGAGGTAACAATTTCTTCAATTTTGAGCATTTTTTTTATGAAATTCTATAAATGTGTCTAAATCAGAAATATTTTCGAATTTAGGTAAGTCGTCTGGATCTATTTGAATATTACACTCCTCATCTAAAAAAGATTGAAGTAGAACGATTGCAAGAGAATCAAAGCTGTAATCTTTGAGGCTATTTGAGCCATCTAAATCGAGCACCTCTTGATCTTCGAGTCCTAAAATGTCAGTTATTTCATTAATATTTATGACCATGCGTTTCTTGTATAAATTTTGAGTAAAAGCTTAACAGATTTATAAGCTAAAACGTAATTAAAATAATCATATAAATGTTTTAATTATCAGTTTAGACAGGCTTCGTAAATAGATGTAATTTATTTTTAAAATTTATAAATGAAATTAAATTTCTTTATCAAGAAATTTAAAATGATCATCAGTTAAGCTTTTGATGTTTTTATGGAGCAAATCAGCAAAACCTTTTTTTGGCTGCTTCGTAATTAATTTTTTAATAATCTTTTTTGAGCCCCATAGACTTCCGCGAATTTCGTTTAATTTTTTGAAGTCTTTGTAATGACATGCTATCAATGCAACGTCATTAACTTTATTTCCTTTAATAAAAGATGAATAGTTAAATCCTTCAGTCTTGTATCCAATCAGTTCTAGTGCCCTATTCCAATTTTTTAGCAAAGGATATACTTGTCCTGCATGAACTCTTAGAAGACCAAGCTGCTTAAATGCATGTTCTGAAATTAAAGCCATTGCCTCCAATGGAGCCAAAGGATCTAATAATTTCTTATTTATCCTGCCAATATTTAGTGCAACTTCACATGACCGTTGCATTAAATCAATATTTTGGAGAGATATAACTCCAACTGCAGTATTATTTTTTTTATCACATATAAGAAGAACTATTTGTGAATTGTCTTCAGCTAAATTAGCTAATCTAGCAAATTGTGATGAAACATGATTTGGAAAAACTCCATGAGAGGTTGCATCTAAATTTGGTATATCATTAAACCAATCAGTCCATCCGTCTTCAAGTATTGCTTTTTCATTTGGTATGCAAAGATCTAAAAGCTCTCCATTAATAAAAGTTGAATATTTCTTTTTTGAGGTTACCATTTTTATTAACTTACTTTTTTTCTAAAGAATTGTTCAATAAATATATCATTACTAGAACTCTTATGCACATTAAAGAAAACAATATTGCTAAACTAGATACTACTAAATATTCTGGTGACACAACGGCTGTTAAAATAATTACCGATATTAGGAATATGCCAACAATTAGGGAATCTAGGGTTAATCTGACTCCAGCAGTTGTCGCCCAATACAGCCTTTCACTATAAGCAACCGAAAATGTCACAATTGCAGCAAACAAAAAGGCAAAATATCCAATGTTCTTAATCGTGTCTTCATTATTACTTAAAAAATAGAAAGCTATACCTATCAATAGCGGAATCATAGAAATTATTGGAGAACCAATTTTAATTGATGTTATTTCTTGTGGATTCTCATTTACAAGCCTTGATCTAACAGGTGCAATTAAAATAACTGTTTGCGTTACAATAAAAATAGATGCTATTTGGGTATACAACATATAAGTTGGTAAGTTTAAAGTAGATAAATATTGTAATAACCATTTATCTAAACTAATTAGACTCATGCCCACAAAAATACATCCAATCTGTAGGATGTCTTGACGAATAAAATTCACTGACATCTCGATTGTTTTAAAAAATGATTTGCCAACTATCTTTGTAAAATATTTTAATGCAGATAAATATGTTGTCCTGTTAACAAAAATTGAGCTTGCAAGAAGTAACACCGGAAAAGCGTACCTTATGTCAATTATATTAATATATGATAGCAATCCAGCAATCAAGACTGGTAATAGTTTGCTTAGGGATAGGTAGAATAAATTCCTGGAGTTATTAATGAATTGAGTAAAGCGTTGAAACTCATCATTGAGTTTTTCAGATATGCCAAAAATAATACCCATCATGACAATACTGAGTGAGCCCCAAAAAACCAAAGCAGCAATTATTGCTGATATTATAATAACAAATATTAGTTGAAGAGTTATTTTTCTAATGTAGTCAATATAGGATCTAGCTATGCTTAATTTATTAAACTGCTGTTGATTACTAAAATATTTTTGATAAAAAGGTCTATGAGCATTGGTTCCGGAAAGAGAAAGAAACAATAAACCAATAAGAAAAATTTGAGCAACTGCTAGCCCTGCATCAGAATCAAATTGAATACTCAGCCACAGAGCAAGAGGTTTAACAATAACTAAAAGTATTCTTGAAAAAACACCAAGATTAAAAAATTTTTTATAAATATTTTCTAGATTGTCCATCTAAATAATGTACAGAAACTCTGTATTGAAGATAATTACTCTATATCGTAATCGTGATAACCTTCACCAGTTCGATAATAAGCTGTCAATGCATAACGCTCACCTTCAATGCATGGCCTTGCTCTGTGAATTAACTTTGCAGTGTCTATAAGGAGAACAGTCCCTGCTTTAACTAAAACAGGTTTTGATTTATATCCTTTATTAAATAATGGCGAGACTTTACTATCAGGAATGGACTGATATTGACGAAGATTTCCTTTTTTTGTGAAGAAATGCATGTGATTAAAGAAAAATCCAGGCTCAAATGCTTTTCTAAATCTAAAAAGGGTTTTGTGTGTATTTGGTATAAACTCAAGAGGACCTGATTGTTCAGTTGTATCTGATAGAAAAAGAAAAACCTTTTCTTGAGAATTAAAACTATCTGCGTGCCAGCGGCCTATTTTATTTTTTTGGTCTTCTTTTGGAAGTGGATTATTCTTTATCGCCAAAACCGTTCCAGCAATATGATCTTCTTCTAAAACTGCTGAAACAAATTTATTACTTTCATCAAAAAAGCGTTTTACACTATTGAATCTTTTTTGAGCAGACCAAATTCTAGTTTCTGTTCCACCATAATTAATTTCAACACCAACATTAGAGTTAATATTATCTATATTAGATTTAACTTCCTCACAGAATTCCTTTGAATAAACATTAGGCATTAAGAAATAACAATCTTTTTTCATAGCCTTTTTAGCATCAATGATTAATTCTGATGAATATGGTGATGACTTTTCTAGCATATTATATAGATCCTACCTAGTTAGTATTAAATATTCGAAATATAACCTTTTATTTAAATATTCACAATAAAATGTAGCTTTAAAATTTTAAATAAATTAGCATCCTTTTATTTTTTTTATTCTTGAATTAAATTTTTCATCAACGGTCTTACGATCCTCTCTAATCCCATCATCAAAGCATTCATATAATGAATCCTCAAGCGCTTTGATACCATCAGTTTTAGGATGATAGATAGTTTTCAAATAATTCTTTGAATAAAACCCATCTGCTTCAATTAGAGGACTAAAAGACTTTGCCCCCAACCAGTTAAGCTCAAAAAGACAACTTGAAATATTTGAAATGCAGTAATCTGTAATTAAATATGTAAATATTGAGTTATTTAATAACTGAACATCAAAATTCTTAAAAGTCTCTTTTACATTTTTAGGAAGTATTTTATTTGCAGGGTGAGGCACGTAAATGATTTTAATATCTCTTTCTTTTGAGGCGAAATAGTTAATAGTCTTCTTTAAAATTTCAACTTCAACTTCAAATGCAGAAGAATTGAAAAACTCACCTTCAATAGATGTTCCACCGTAAATAGTTAATATTAATTTTTTTTCTTTATTTCTAAGTCCTAATTTATCAAGATAATGAGAAGCTAAATTATTGAAAGTACCATGTTGTTTTTTATTTTGATAAAGAAAAGAGTTTAAATATGTATTGATAGATATGTTATTTTCTTCAAAATATTCACTATTAATTGTTAAAAGTTCTGGGAGATTTGGTATTTGAGGTACTAAGGTATGTCTTTTAAAATCAAATTTTTCTTGCAGATTTAAAATACGAAAAAACCATTTCTCAGTTGGATCTGCAATAATACCGTGAAGTAATTCTATTATTTTTCCACTATTTCCATTTTGTAGAATAAATGCTCTAAGCAATTCAATAAAAAAAGAATTCGACGTTAGAAATATAGTTTTATGTTTAGGAAACTTTTGAATTAATGAGTTAAAAGATATGAATGCTAGAGCTTCAACAATTCTGACATGGAATCTTACAAATTCTTTATTTTCGTCTCTTCTGCTTAACTTTATATATTTTTTTATAAAAATAAGCTCTTTTGCACCTCGAAATAAAATACCTGATGCTACGAGCCATAGTGACAAAAAAACTATAAAGCAGCCATCAAATATATAAATTTTTTCCTTATTAGTAGCTTTTATATTGTGCCAAAATCCACTCTCTATTTGAGGATCATATAAAATAATTGTTTTTTGTTTATCATTGTTGCTTGAAAAAATATTAAGTGAATTTTGACCACCAATTACTTTAGTAAGCTGATTTAGCTGAACGTAAATATCATCATCTGCATCAAAGTCTAATCTACTAGAAGCAATGCTAAATGCTGAACATGATTCGATTTCTTTACATTTTGAGTCTCTTAAATCTACTATTTGAGAAACATATTTTGGAATTAGTATAAGCTGTCTAAAGAAAATCGAAATAGTTGAAATAATTTTTTTAGGATAAAAATTAAATTCTTTAGTATATTTTTGTCTATAACTTGAGTATGAAATTAAAATTTCCAATCTATAATAAATTTTTTTAAAGATTTCTAAGTTTTTACGCCTAAACTCTCTAAAATATCCAGTACTTTTTATTAAAGCGTTTATATCGATTTCTTTCAACATCAGATTACATTCTAAGATTATTTATGTGAAATATTAATTTTATGCGAAGAACTCGCCAGTTTTAGCGAGAACATTTATTGAGGCTCTTACATCATTTAAAGATATGGGCGTACCTCCATCAAGATGAGATTGAATAAATCCGAATAAAATATGTTGGCCAGTTAATATGTGTTTATTATCACAACTTCTAACTTTATCGTCCGCAACAATTTTAGGGTTCAATTTATATACTAAATGTTCAATTGCAGACATTGTCCCTTCATCTTTATCTTCTTCACTTACAAAAACTCGATCCGAATTTTCAAAATAAGCCATGCTTTCATTGAGCTTACGGACTGAAACTTTCCTACCATCTCCTTCAACAACCAAGCGGCCTTTAGAACAATACAATGTTACATCCATACCTGGTCTTGAAGTAATTCTGCCAACACATCCATCATCAAAAATTATTTTTGCTTCATCGACATTTGGATCTGAGATTATTAAATCATCTTCTTCTCCATGAACCACGTTGGTCAAACTTGCTTCAACTGAAACCACTTTTCTTGAATCTGCAAAAAAAAGGATGGTATCTACAGAATGAGGATGGCTCCAAAAAAGTTGTGCTGAACCAAAATTAATTTCTATTTCTTGTAAATCACCAATATCCCCATTATCGACAATTTTTTTTGCTTTTGCATATATTTCAAAATATCTGCGAATAGTTCCATATGTAATCAAAATTTTATTATCGTTTATTAATTTTGATAATTCTGTTAATTCCAACATGGAATTACAGAATGGTTTTTCTGTATGAATTGCCTTTACACCGGCATTAATGGTGTCCTTAATTATACTTGACCGATCGGTAGTTCTAGTTGCAATAGTAAGTATGTCAGGCTTATTAACCTCAAGCATCTTTTTATAGTCTTTGAAGATATTCTTAACTTTATAATGAGACTTCACTTCATTTAAAAGATCTTCATTAATGTCACACACAGATTCTAAGGATGTATATTGGCATTTAATTAATGCCTCAATATGACTTAATGGTAACCAGCATCTTGGAGAATGTTTTTTAACTGATTCACTAGTAAATGCTCCCATTCTTCCACAACCAATAACAGCAGATTTTAATTTTGACATAATGCCTAAGTATTCCAGTCCAATATATATGTAAAAGGTGATTCATCACGAGACAAAAGTTTTTTATAGGCATTATCTAAATCGCTCCAAGGAATTTCATCAGTAATAATCAAACTGGGATCAATATTATTGTTATCCATTTCATTGAGAATAAAATTAAGGTTATCTTTCTCATTGAATTTTAAAAATTGCCTACTATCATTTTCCTCTGGAGCATGCCCTACTGCCTGTAGCGTTAATTGTTTGTGATACAGATAACGACTATCTAATGGATTGAAAGGTATGTCTTCAATACCCCGACCTGGAAAGCCTAGAATACATATTTTTCCATTGTAACCAGCTAAATCTAAAGCAATTTCCCAATCATTCCATGAATTACTTGTAGTGAAAACAACATCAGCCATCCTGCTTCCTAAAATAGATTTTAATTCAGAAATTTCATTTCTTGAGAAGACGTCTATGGCTCCCATTTGAAATGCAGCCTTTTTTGGAACATCATGATTACTTATTGCAAATACTTTGCCGCCTGACATTTTAGACGCAACTACAGATCCTAATCCTATAATTCCTAAACCAAGAACAACTACAGGACTTCCATATTTAATGTTCGAGTTAAGAACAGCATCATAACCTAAATGAAAAATGTATGCTGTTGATGCAAACTGACTTGAAACTCCATCAGGTATGATAGCCAGTATATCCTTATTTTTTGCTTTGAAATGTGAGCGATGAGATGAAAAAGTAAGAACTCTTTGACCAACTTTATAATTGGTTATACTTGAACCAAGAGAAATTATTTCAGCAACATTACAATATCCAACTAATCTTGGATAAGCTTTTATAGGACGAAGTGGAGGTGCGCCACTGTATGCTGAAACTTCTGTACCAGAAGATATGGCACTAAAAAGTGTTTTGCATAAAATGTCATCAGATTCCAGAGCATTTTCATCTAGATTATCACTTTCAAAAACAAGCTCATAAGGAGCAAGTAATTTTGCAATTTTTACTTCAATCATATTGGGCCTTTGAATAAAAAAATCTTAAGAATTTCAATCATTGTTCTTAGATATTCTATACATCAATATACTTATGGATAACCTTTTCCAATTGTAATGTATCCATCATCAAAATCTCTAGAAAATGAAGAATTTATTTTAAAAGAAAAATCTTTAACAAATTTATTTTTAAAGTTGGTATTTGATTTATTTTTTAAAATCCAATTTCTATTATCATCAATTCTCCAAACGTCTTTATTTCGATGCATGTCCAAGACATACTGAAGACTTTTCTCATCAATGCCCAACCAATCACAAAACATATCAATATACAATGGATCGAAAGTTTGATGATATTTAACTAAATCGAGTGCGTCTTCTTTTGATATTCTTCCATGCCTAATCTCTCTAACAGCATGATCAGTCACTTTTGATATGCCAGTTTTATAATATTTTATTACGTCATGGAGGTTCATATAGTTATAACAATCAACAAAATCGTAACAATCAAAAGTTCTATCAAATTTAGAAGTTTGGTATTCATATTTGGATATCATCAATTCATGCTGGGCTTTTGGATCCCATCTAATGTAGTTATTAAGATAAATTCCTCTTACTCCAATAGAATTTAATTCTTCATCTTCAGGATATCTATATTGCCAAATATCTCTTTCAGTTAGGACATCAAAATCTGAGAGTAGATCATCTGCTTCGTAGCCCATTAGATCATGGTCTTTACGATACCGTCTGGTCATTTCAACCTCATGCTCGTGAGAATACATGCCAACTTGTTCCATACCTTGATGGGCACCCCAAATTATTAGAGGTATTTTTTTTCTAACTGCAACTTGAACAGGAAAAACAGTTTGTCCAGCAATACAATGCCAATAAATACTTCCAAATGATCTAAGAGTAGTTTTTACAATTCTCTTTACTGAATGAGGATTAACATTTTGCGTTAAAATATCACAATTAAATCTAATCCTTAAATTCGCTAAATTTCTTATCCCAAGCGGTGTATTCCAGTATTTATTGTAAGTTACCAGCAATGGATTTAGTTTAAGCTTTTCTTTTACTATGTGAACTATAAAGTAAGAATCCATACCGCCTGAAACAGGGATTATACAATCATAATTTCTTTTATCTTTACATCTATAATCTTTAACAAGCTTTTCAAGTAGCTGCCATCTTTCATTCCAATTGAGTATGTCCTTTTCTTCATGTATGCGACATCCTGAACAAATACCGTCATCATCAATTACAAGTCCTAGGGGATGAGAAGTATCATATAAACATCTATTGCATGCTATTTTTTCAGTCATAATACTTAAATATGCTCCTGTCATGATAATAAGCTTTTCTAATTGGCTTAGAGTGCAACAAATTCTTTAATGTTTGAACTGAATGCTCGGTATAATTTAACCTATTTCCAACTGCAGCTGCCACGACTTTAGGATTATCAAAAGCTTTTTCTAAAATTTTGTCTGAACTTAATCCGCCAAAAAGAATCAAAGGAATATCTATTTTTTCCACAAAATCTAAAATTTTAAAATCAAAAGCCTCGTCATGACCTTCATTTTTGTAGTCAATCAGCAAGACTTCAGAAATATATCCATTTTTAATTATATCTGTAAGGTTTTCATCCAAATGAAGTGTTTGATTTGTTATATAGTTATTCCAATAAGTTTTGCCATTTTTATCTATTCCTATTGGCATGCAACCTACAATAGCTTGGCTTCCAAGGCGAAGAGCAATTTTTTTTACCTCATCAGGATTAGAATGAAGTAGTGTATCGACGCAAATACGTTCAGCACCTAAGCGAATGATCTCTGCAGCATGTTTTTCATTTTGAATTCCTCCGGCATACATAATTGGAGTTAGTATGCCGCTTGCAGAAATTTCCTCAATAAGCTCGATATCAGGACCCAAATTATCTCTACTTCTATCGATTACTTGAATAAAAATTTCGTCAATACCCCAACGGTCTAGATTTTCAACAACGACCTTTGGCTTACCAATTGGTAAGTACCGATTATATCCAAAAGATTGAACTACAAGACCATTTCTTATAGTTACGGCTGCTGTCAATCTTTTCTTAAGCATGAGTGTATTCTTCTAGAACTCTTCTCATAAGTTTAAAGCCTGTTATTTGACTAATTTCTGGATGGAATTGCATTCCGAAAATATTATCTTTTTTAACTATTGAGACAATTGATTTTTTTGAGCGAGCCATACCAATAATATATTTTTTTGAAGCTTTAAATTCATATGAATGATTAAAGTAAAAAGTTTCTCCGCTGCTTTTTGATGCTATTGAGCATTTTTTAACACAATCCACTGTGTTCCAACCAATATGCCAATCATTGCTTGAAATAGGTTTTACTTTACCTGGGATTAATCCTAAACCTTTTGAAAAGCCCAACTCTTCTGAGCTTTCAGCAAGCAGCTGCATTCCAAGACAAACTCCAACAACTGGCCTACCACTGTTTGCAAAGTTTAATATAGGCTTTACTAATTTCATTTCTGTTAAAGCTTCCATGGCAGATGGAAACGCACCTACGCCAGGAATAAATAAAACACTTATAAGTTCAAAATC
>MDTG01002759.1_pt1 | contig 13063 bp, 18 predicted proteins | sample 811421 | NCBI WGS metagenome assembly MDTG01 (sample SAMN05326645, study PRJNA326480) | marine metagenome | isolation source: seawater | place: Pacific Ocean: South East | collected 2011
AAGTGCGCAGGCCAGCCAAAACCATCCAAGCATTCCTCCGTAACTGTCGTCTATTTGTCCCGTTAATACCGAAATCATGCCTGTCGGTACGATCAACAGGCCAACCTCTAGAGGCCAGAGTTTGCCCAGCCACGAAACTTGCTCTAGCAATGGTTCTCTTCTTAATCCTGGTTGAACTAGGTACCAATGTCCGAGCAACATGGCATCAGTAACCGAGCCTAAGAAGGCGGCTCCGACCAATATTCTTGCAGTCTGTAAAGCTTCATTGCCTCCGCCACCGATACCTGCTGCTAACAATCCGATAGTTCCAACAGTTGGAGCTATGAGATCCCATCTGGGATTAAAGCTCGGTGTGGTTTTTCTAGATTGATTAGGTCGTGAAGCTGGATCAATGGTTCGGCGAGTTATTGATAGCAGCAACGCGACTACGGCAGCTGCAGCCACTGCCACGGAGGAAGCATCTCGGATGGGTTCTGACGCCCATCCATAGCCAGCGATGGCTGCCAGTGCTGCTATCGCCGCATAGCTTGATCGAAGCAACCATCCGTAGCCGTCACCCAATTCTCTGCGGCGGGTGGTGACCCAACAAAACAGAAGACCTCCAGTTGCCCACTGCAGCAACACGGTTGCAGCGTCAAGTTGTGGACCGGCGGCCATTATTGGGAGTGTAGTCACCGTGGCCTGAATATTACGGAGTAGGCGATAGCGACCGGATGCTGTCGGACGCGTTGTAGCTTGATCTCGTTAGAGGACCTGCTTCTATATGCGAGATTCCTAGTTCGCGGCCACGTTCAGCAAGCATTTCGAAGATTTGAGGGGTTACCCATCTCTGAACTGGTATGTGGTTACTAGTAGGTCGCAGATATTGACCGATTGTCACAATATCGACGCCAACCGAAGCTAGATCGGCAAGTGTGGCAACAAGTTCTTCATCGGACTCTCCGAGTCCTGTGATCAATCCTGACTTGGTGGTTAATCCTTCTTCCTTTACTCGGGCGAGAAGGGCAAGACTTCTGGCATATCCGGCACTCGGCCGTACCGCTCGCTGGAGCCGGGCGACTGTCTCTAGGTTGTGGTTGACAACGTCGGGCCGTTCGTTCAATAAGCATCTGAGTGAATCTTTATTGCCTCCGAAGTCTGGAATGAGTGTTTCGATAGTGGTGGATGCATTAGCTGCTCGAATTGCTTTGATGGTCTTGACGAATCCGCTGACACCGCCGTCAGTTAAATCGTCACGAGCAACAGCTGTGATTACCACGTGCAGTAGCGACATGTCCGAGACCGCTTTCGCCACGCGTTCTGGCTCTTCTTCATCAAGCTGGACCGGGCGTTGGGTATCTACGAGACAAAAGCTGCAGGCTCGTGTGCAGCGGTCACCATTAATCATGAAAGTGGCGGTGCCTTTACCCCAACATTCGTAAATATTTGGGCAACCCGCTTCTTCGCATACAGTCGTTAGCTCAAGGTGTTGCAGGGTCGAACGAACTCGTCGATAGCCGTCGTTGAGGTCGATTCTGGCTTTCATCCAGGAGGGTTTTCTATCTGTTATCGAAAACCCTCCGGGCACGCCCGCTTCGTTCAGGCGTCGTCGCCTTCGGCCCGTTGTTTTTCGTTCGCGAAGCGGAACTATTACTTCGCTGCCAACTTTGGTCGCGGGTATGTGGTCGCTTTTAAATGTGTCAAGGTCTTGGTTCTGTTTCGGAGATGTAATGCCAGCGAAGTCAGATCCGTTACTCCCCCAGGTTTGGGTCGCTACCCTGGCAACCTCTTCTACGACTGTCGCCATCGAGACGTTGATACCTTCAGCTTTGAGGCTGGTGACCTTATATTCATCGATTCCACATGGAACGATGTGGTCGAACCACGAGAGATCTGTTCCCACGTTTAAAGCAAAGCCGTGCATCGTTCGACCACGACTAAGCCGAACACCGACGGCAGCTATCTTCCGGGGAGTCCCGCCCTTGGACCTCACCCATACACCCGGGTATTTCTTTATACGGATGCAATTTTTGAGGCCCAATTGTCTAAGCGAGTCGATTAAAACTTGTTCTAGTTGATGGATATAGGATTTGGTTTCCGCTATGCCCCCGCCCCGTCGACCTGGCAGCGACAATATTGGGTATCCGGTGAGCTGGCCCGGGCCGTGGTACGTAATGTCACCTCCTCGGTCAATTTGTGTGTATGTAGCTCCAATTTTGTCTGGGTCTACAAGGAGATGGGACAAATCCGTGCTCGGGCCGCCGGTGAAAACATGATGGTGTTCGAGTAGCAGCAGGTGATCATCACTGCTGTACTGGAAGAGTTGTCGTTGCAGATCTAGTGACTCTTGGAAGTTGACTCGTCCAAGCCAGCGAACTCTAAACATTTATTTCAAGATGCCTTGAGCGAGTGTGACATGGTTCATAACCATTGCTGTCTTATCCGTGCAATGTTCGGCCGGCCAGCTCTAGGGCGGCTTCACCAAACAGTTCTGACAGCGTGGGGTGCGGTTGAATAAATCCTGCGATCTCTAATATCTCCATTTCGTTATTAACGGCTAGGTAGCCCTGTCCTAGTTGCTCTGTTGCCCATGGTCCTATGAGGTGGACTCCTAAAAGTTTTCCAGCTTCTCCGTTTTCTTGACGTTCTGCGACAAGTTTGACCATACCTTCGGTGTCGTTATGAATGAGTGCTCGCGCATTCCCAATGAATCGATGCTGGGCAACCGAGATTTCATAACCGGCTGCCTTTGCCTCTTCTTCGCTTAATCCTGCATATGCAATCTCGGGATGGCAGTAAATGGCCCAAGGAACTTTCGAGTAATCGATTGGGTCTCGTGGCTCGTCGATTATGTCGCTGACCACCAACATAGCTTCGGCAAAACCGACATGAGCTAGCTGCGGCGTCGCGATTAAGTCCCCTACCGCATACACGCCGTCGAGGTTTGTGCGACAAAATTCGTCAACCCGCACAAAACCCTCGTCGTCGACTTCTACCGATGTTTCTGCCAGTTGAAGGTGATCCGTATAGGGACGCCTACCGATGCACACGATGACCTTTTGCACTTCTATTTCGGTGCCGTCGTTCAAGTGCACAATGGTTCCATCCGGCTGAGGGGCATGCCCATCAGCCATCACTCCAGTGAGCGACTTAATCCCTCGTTTTTTGAACGACCGTTGTAACGCTTTCGCTATATCAGCGTCAGCTCCTGGAACGAGCCTTTCATCTGCTTCGAGAATGGTTACTTCAGTTCCTAAATCAGCCAACATGGATGCAAATTCGCAGCCAATAGCTCCGCCTCCGATAACGGCGACACTCGCAGGCAATTCGGACATGGTTAAAACATCATCGGACGCCAAAATGGTTTTGCCGTCGATTTCGAAGCCGGGAAGAATTTTTGATTGAGAACCGGCAGCTAGGACAATGGAATCGCCACTCAATACCTGTTCGGTTCCGTCATCCAGCTGTACCGCAACCTTTCGATCGCTTCTCAGGTTCCCTGTTCCAGAAAAGAGATCAATATTCTTGCTTTCTATGAGACTTGTTACACCTTTGAAAAGCCGGTCGACGACGGCTTGTTTGCGATCTTGAGCTGCAGAAAAGTCCACCGTCGGGGTAGCAGTAATGATGCCGAATTGGTCAGCCTGCGTCACGGTCCGATGGACAGAGGCCGTTTCAAGTAATTCTTTGGCGGGGATACATCCACGATGCAAACAGGTTCCACCAAGGCGGTCCCGTTCTACAAGAGCGACACTGAGATCAGCGGCTACCGCCGTCAGCGCAGTTGCGTATCCGGAGGGTCCTCCTCCGATAACAACCAAATCAAAGTGTCTAGAAGTCATTCTGTTGCTAATCGTAACCCGGCAACAGTCCAACCTTGGCGAGATGGTCGAAGTTAACTTCGGTAGCGCCTATACCGCAATGAGCACTTGGGCTGCGAAGGCAGCGAGGATGACTAATCCTGTCGCTAAAGCTGTGATGATTAAAGCTCTTGTACTCACTTGTCTGAATCTAGCGGTCTGGCTGGTTCTGACGCATAGCCTTTGTGGTGTGCGGTGCCGCTTTTTCTCTGTTGTTCTATTGGCAACTTTGGTTCCCCTCGCATCCTGTTCGAGTACCGATCAACAAAAGGGTGTATCTGCTCCGATTGACACACAAGTCACGCTGCCTCCAGATCTGCGCGTGAGCACTTCAGCTCTCGTTGAGAAGGTAGGTACTGAAGTTCCTGTTGCCTTAACTGTCCTCGAACGCTCGACTATTTCAGGCGAGCTATTTGAGCCCGTATCCTTAGCCGGCCGCGAGGTGCTCTTGTGGTTCTGGGCTCCGTGGTGAGGTGCTTGCAACGCTGAAGCAGCGGCGGTCGCCGCTTTAAGCAGTCGAAGTGATATCGCAATTATCGGTTTACCCGGTCGCGACGAGCTTCAAGGATATGTTGATTTTATTGATCGTCATGGTCTGAGCCATTTGCCTCACATCGAAGATCTCGATGGGACTCTTTGGAACTACTTCGGAGTTTCATCGCAGCCAGCATGGATTCTTTTCGATGTTGACGGACGGGTTAGTAGAGGGCGTGGTCAATTACCTTCCCAATTATTCGAATTGGGTTGATTACTACTTGCTGTGACTGGGAGCTAGATTTTGCTTATGTCTCGTCGAATAATTAGTTGTGAGCGGCTGATTTCAGCTTCTCCGTCAATAATTTTTGATGTGTTGGCTGACCCTTCTCAGCATGCAGCGATCGATGGCTCAGGGACGGTTCAGGGCCATGTAGGAAAGCAATCTCGTTTGTCTCTTGGAAGTACTTTCGCCATGAAAATGCGGTTGGGCATGCCGTATCGAATGAAAAGTCGTGTTTTAGAGTTCGAGGAAGGTCGGCTGATCGCTTGGGGGCATTTCGGCGGCCATATTTGGAGGTATGAGCTATCCGAGGTAGGCGAACAGACTCTAGTGACCGAGACCTTTGATTGGTCAACGTCACGCTTACCCATCCTTATCCAGCTTTTGCGTTATCCCCGCCGGCACATGAAGAATATGGAATCCACATTGATGCGACTAGCCGGTTTAGTCGAGTTGCCTCCCGAGTGAGATTTGCATCTTGCTGTTTAATCATTCTTTGCATCGGGTTCGGCTGTAGCGAACCGGACAAGTTATCTCTACTTGATGGGTCGATACGATCTCCTTCCGGGCAGATAACAACCGGTGGCAGTGTCGGTGTGCTTCGGCTATCGCCTGGTGATTGCTTTCTACTTGGTGCCGATGAAATCGAGGTAGTTGATGCTGTCCCCTGCGCTGATGATCATCAAGCTGAAGTCTTCGCGATTTTTGATCTCGCCGACACTGAGTGGCCTGGCGCCGCGTCCATAGCGCAAATCGCGAAAAGCGGCTGTCTAGATCGATTCCGCAACGCGACAGGACATGTATTCGATCCGGTTCATATGGCCATTACTGGTTACGCCCCAAGCGAACGGTCTTGGAAAGATGATCGAAGGGTTCTTTGCGTGCTGACAGCTCACAATTCTGGCTTAGTCAGAGGGCAGGTAACCCGTCGCTCTCATTAATGTCACTCTGGTTCGATGATCCATACGTCGTCTTCAAATTGTCTCTCCAGCTTTCTTTGAAGATCACCCAACGTTCGATCGTTACCGTTGCGAATTAATACAGCTTCGGTAGCAAGCCGTAGAATAGCGTCGTCGCGGCGGCCCATTACCTTGCCGTATTCGGCCCCCGTTTTAGGATTTTCTTTATTGATAGCAGTTACCGAACGTGCTCCGGCTAAGAGTTCGTGGAATCGTTTTTGTGTCGCGTCAGGCCATCTCAGTTCTACCCCTTCAAAGGCAAGGACCACGCCGTATGGAATGGCGGTGGCGGCAGCAGCTTCGGCGGCCAACATTTCTGCACCTAAGCCGAGGCCTGTGAGTACTTGTACGTCTGAGTGCATTTCGAGCTTGGCTCTCAAAATTTCGATGAGTTGGCGTCGTACCGCAAGCGTAATTCTGTTCTCTCCATAGCCACCCAATTCTGTGGGGCGATGCCCAAAGACAGCGATGCTGTGTGTTGCATCGTTGTGAGCTGGCTCGCTACTTGGAGCATGGTCAGCATCAAGCCCCCTCACGATTGCATCTGTGTATATGCCGCCGCTTTGGTTTGCTTGTTGGGCAGCAGCGGTTGTGGCTAGCTGGTCGGCTGCCTCGTTCAGGCGGTGACCTGAATGTCCTTTGATCCATTCGAATTCGACGTTGCCTCGAGCGTTAACCAGTTCGATGAAGGGTTCCCACAAATCACGGTTAGCGACTGGTTCTTTTTTTGAATTTTTCCATCCACGCTTTAACCACCCTTTCCACCATTCTTGGCGAAAGCAATTGACTACGTATGTGGAATCGCTGTGAACACGCAGCGGGCCATCTAGGGCTTGAACAGCGGCACTAGCGGCTGTCAGTTCCATACGCTGGTTCGTAGTTTGGGGTTCATACCCCGAGGACCACGGCCCTTGATCAACTACAAATGCCCACCCTCCAGGCCCCGGGTTGCCCAGGCAGGCTCCATCAGTAAATACATGGGTGGTCATGGCTGTACTTCATACATCACGAATGTCACCAAAACACGCACTTCTCTTGTACATGCCCTCTTAAGGTAAGGATAGATTCACAGCGATGGGTTGCACGGCTGGTTCTCTTCGTTTTACGGGAGATCACGACGCTGATGACTTGTTAAACAATAATCTTCTCGCTCTCTTTATTGGGATGCTTCTGGATCAACAATTCCCAATCGAAAGAGCTTTTATAGCGCCATACCGTCTAAGGCAAAGGCTTGGGTTTGATCTTGAGGCGTCTGCTTTAGCGGAGATACCTGTTGAGGATCTGGTGCAATTTTTTTCTCAGAAACCGGCATTACACAGGTTTCCAAAGTCGATGGCGGAGAGAACTCATCGTGTCTGCCAACATCTAGTCGAGCATTATTCCGGAAACCCTCAGGCTGTCTTGGTTGATGTTTCTGATGCAGCAGACTTACGTCAGAGGTTGTTATCTTTTCCAGGTTTTGGTGAGCAGAAGGTCCAAATTTTTATTGCATTGCTTGCTAAGAGATTCGAGGTAACCCCCGAAGGGTGGGAACAGGTTGCGGGTCATTATGCTGACGTTGGTTTTCACTCGGTAGCAGACCTTGATTCACCCGAGGCGCTGTCACAGTTAAGGAAGCAACGACAAGAAGCGAGGAAGGCAAAGTGACATCAACTGTTCCTGTGAAGGATCGTTGCTACGAAGACTTTTCGATCGGAGAGTCCTTTGTGTTGGGCAGCGTTGAGATGGTCGAAGAGGAGATGCTTGCATTTGCTACTCAATTTGACCCTCAACATTTTCATGTAGATCCAGAAGCTGCTGCCGAAACTATGTACGGCGGCTTGATCGCGTCAGGTTGGCATACGGGATCGTTGATGATGCGTCTCAGCGCCGAAGGATTTTTGGGTGAACATTGTCTCGGTGCCGCCGGGCTTTCGGAGTTGTCGTGGCCTTCACCCGTTCGCGTGGGCGATGTTTTGACCCTAAGGGTGGAGATCTTGGCTATGCGAGAAAGTGGGTCGCGACCAAACCTTGGTTTCATTGAACTCAGCAACGAAATGATTAATCAGAATGATGAGGTAGCACTTCGCACGGTCGGAACGATGTTGATTGCCAGGAAGAACTCTTCGGTTTAATCAAGCCCTTCTCCTGCTTGGCGTTCCAGCCAACCCATGAGGACTGCAACAGCCCGTGGGTCGTGTCGGATCCGATGATCGGCACCATTAATAAGTCTGAGTTCTGGCGCAGGGTGAAGATCTGCTAGCTGCTGCGCATCATCTGGCGGGACCTGGCGGTCATTAGTGCCATGGAGGATCAGAAGGGGTCGTTCACCCATAGCTTTTATTGAGTCGATGGCTCGGTGTTGTCGGAGTTCATCTGCCCATTGGCTTATCGACTCGGGATAATCATCATTATCGACAACTCCGACATCGCGACAGTGTTGGAGGAAACGACGCGGGTCGCCTGCCCAATCATCGAAGTCAGCGCGTGGCGCCATCGCAGCGACTCCACGAATTTCTGGGTCGCGGGCTGCCGCCATAATTGCAAGCGATCCGCCCGTCGTGGACCCAATTAGCCATATTCGTTGGGACCCTTCGTCCCGCAGCCTTTGGATCGACCGGGCAACGTCATCTAACCAGCCAAGCATCGAAAATTGGCCATCGGACTGGCCGCAACCGCGAAGGCTCACTGCTAACACAACCCATCCTTGTTCTTCGGCAACTCGTTCAGCGAACTGTTCATATGACCTGCTCGGAACGCCGGGTCTCTGCCTTGATGGAAATCCGTGGCAGAGAAGGAGAGCTGGAGCGCGCGTCGGCGAGCGTTCGGGATGGACAAGGAAGGCTTCTAGGTGTGGTGTTCCGTCTATGCGGGTTTCAGTGATCGTGACCGACAAGGCTAAAGTCGCTATTCCTAGCAGCAGGCCGCTGGTTTGTATCCGCGATTCCGAGCTTCTCGCAGTTCATCTGGACCAAAGGTCGCATAGGCCTTGGCTTCGCATAGCGCTTTCACGGCTTCTTCATGGGTGCAGCTTTCCAGGTCATGTACTTTTTGGATTCGCTTATCGCCTACGTAACGGTGGCCTTCTAGCTCTTTTGGTGCTTCCATAAGGTCTATCTTGCCTCAGCTTGGCCTCTGAGTTGGTCCCAATGCCCCGATCAGCTTCAGATACTGCAAGTGAGCTTCCATCAGTGCATCTACAGTCGGTCGAGTAATTTCAATATTGTTGGATCTCGCTTGGCGATAAAGATTTTGCACTGCGAGCGAACTATCGGCGACATCGTCTTCGCTACCGGAATTGAATTGAAGTTCGTTCAGATGAATTTTCAGAACTTGTCTCAACGTCTCCGGATCAGTCTTAGCTGCTACCTCGAAGGCAATTTCTGCTTCTACAAACGCGGCTGCTTCCTCCAGCCTCCATACGGGCTGGCGCGGTTGTCGGCTCAGCCGCCGCGTTTCCCTTCCAATGACCGCGGCAGCCACGATGAATCCGATTATGAGAGAGCCTGCTACTGCAAGTCCAAGCATATTTTGTGGTTTTCCTCAGGGAGAAGAATTGATGTTCTAGAGGCCAATTCGCTGAGCTAAGAGTTCCCGATGGTAAGCCGGGTCACCGAACATCAGCTCAGAACTTTTGGCTCGCTTGAAATATAGGTGTGCAGGGTGTTCCCACGTGAAGCCAATTCCACCATGAATCTGGATATTTTCAGCGGCACAGTGGAAGTAAGCCTCTGAGCAATACGCCTTCGCTAGAGACGCTACCGAGGGGAGCTCGTCGTTCATTTCCGATGCACACCAGGCAGCGTAATAGGCAGCAGATTTAGCTGATTCAACCTCGAGCAGCATGTCAGCGCATTTGTGTTTGATGGCTTGGAAGGAACCGATGGGTCGACCGAATTGGACACGATCTTTGGCATATTGAACGGCCATATCCATCACAAATTGTGCGCCACCTACCTGTTCGCTTGCTAGAGCTACTGCTGCTAGGTCAAGGATTTGGGCAATGTAGGCAAAATCATTGGTGTCGCACAGGTGACTGGCCGGTGTGCCGTCAAAAGTAACCCGTGCTTGCTTGCGTGTCTGATCCATTGTCGAGAGGTTCTCTCGGGTCAATCCGGTGGCATCACCGTCCACTGTGTACAGATGGATGCCTCCTTCAGCTCGGGCCGCTACCACGAACAAGTTTGCAGTCCCGCCATCAGTTACGAACATTTTCTCACCAGTGATTGTTGTCCCGTCACCAGTTCCACTCGCTTCAACGCCGATACCGTCGGCATCCCAGCGGCCGTTAGCTTCAGCGAGGGCCAAAGTGGCGATTGTGCTGCCATCAGCGATGCCGGGCAGTAGGGCTGCCTTGGCTTCGTCGTTTCCTGAATGGATTATCGCGTTGCCGGCGAGCACCACCGTGCTGAAGAATGGTGCACATAAGAGGCTTCGTCCCATTTCCTCAAGCGCTATTCCCAACTCGACATAACCAAATCCTTGGCCTCCGTACTCTTCGGGAATGATCATGCTTTGGAGACCGAGTTGTTCGGCCATTTGGCTCCAAACTGCGGCATCGTAACCGTCGTCAGTTTCCATGAGTTCTCGCACTGTGGCTTCGGCAGATTTTTCCTCCATAAAGGACCGGATAAAGCTGCGGAGTTCTTCTTGTTCTTCTGTGAATGCAAAGTTCACGGTGTTTACCTCTTCGACGAGTGGTTGAGGCTCTTGTTTTACTCCCTTTAGCCCCCAGATGCCAATCGAGATATGTACACTTGTGTACACATCATTGGCTTTGGGGTGTTCATGTCTGACTCGATTTCGATTCATTACGTCGGAACTCGTGATTTGCGCTCCAACTTGGCGCACTATCTCCGTTCGGCCGAAGCTGGTCACACCATTCTGGTAACTGTCGACGGAAAGGTGGTGGCTCAACTTGGACCTGTCGGGCAATCCAATGAGAACCCCTCAGTAGATGCGCTCATCGCATCTGGACTAGTAGAAGCGCCCACTAATTCGAAGAAGCAAGGCCCTAAGGTCATCTACGATCTCCCTGCTGGGTTATCTAGTGACCGTGCTTTGCGCGAAATTAGAGGCCGGTAGTGACCTTAGCCCTAGACAGTTCTGCTCTACTGAAACGCTATCTAGCCGAGCCCGGGCACGAATTGATTAACAGATATTTAGAAACAGATTCAGTCTGGTGTGCTTCGGTATTAGCCAGGACAGAAGTTCAGCTGGCGTTACATCGCGTCGCTTCAGGACCTACGGAACAACAAAAACTTTGGTCTGCGTTCCGAGAAGACTGGGCTCGCGTTGCTGTGGTTCCGATCGATCATCGGTGCTTAGCGCGTGCTGTCGAAATCGGTGCGACTTTTCAACTAGGAACCGTTGACGCTCTTCATCTAGCGGCCGCCGATCGACTTCCTCAGCCGCTCACGTACCTCACCTTTGATAGTCATCAGATTCCCGCTGCTTTGGGTCTGGGTTTTGATGTCGTTTCAACTCAAGAGCCCGCTACGACTTCCTAGGGCGCTATTTCCTATTCTTCACCAATAGAAGACTGCAAGTATCGTTCAATCCCTATGTCATTTATCATCGATAGTTGAGTTTCGATCCAGTCAAGATGATTCTCCTCGCCGACTAGAAGATGCTCGACGAGTTCTCGACTTCCAGGGTCAGCTTCTTCGAAACAGATCTGAACTCCACGCCTATATCTTTCAACCGCATCTACTTCGAGTTCAAGGTCAAGCTTGAGTTGTTCTTCCACAGATTCACCAATAGCAATGCTTCCGAGCCGTTGAACGTTCGGGTGCCCTTCAAGCAAAAGAATTCGCTCGATCAATTTTTCAGCGTCGCGCATCTCTTCGATTGATTCTTCGCGGAATGTATCGGCAAGACCTTTCCAACCCCAGTTTTCACAAATTTTGGCGTGAGCGAAATATTGGTTTATTGCAGTCAGCTCAGCTGTGAGTGCTTCATTCAAAAAGTCAATTACTGCGTCAGATCCTCGCATTGCCTCTTATCTCCTCAGTCGTGCATAGAAGACCATATACGCAGTGGCCGACAGACCACTAACACAAGCTCTGCTTATCTCTTAATGGCTAAGCGACTGCGGATCGGATTGCGAAAGTCTGAGGAACCGCGAGCCTTCGGACTTGTTCGACGCAAGACCCACATTCTGTACCTGCTCCACAACGGGTACCGATCTCTTCAACACTCAAGGCCCCGCTATCTAGGAGTTCCCTAATGGTGGAGTCATTTACGGCGAGACAATGGCAGACAACCATCAGAGTGCGTCTTTCCTATTGACCGTAATTTGACCTCGCACACCACTGTCTAGGAGGCCTAGGGCTGTGCTTAGTTGCACTGTTTTGCAACTAGTGCTGATTCTGTTCGCGCCCTTCAGCTTTGCAATGGGACCAGGTTTTCCGAACTGAAGTTCGACCCCATCAACCCGCCTCATTGACGAAATCCATTGGCGAGCTCCAACATGATCAATTGGAACTGGTACCAAAATGTACTCATCATTACCGTAACGAATTTCGCTCGTACGGTCGTCTATAGCTAGAACCTCATTTATGACACATCGCGGAGCAGCCCGCATCGACGGACCTGGTGTGTCGGGGTTCTCTACGATTGACATCAAGCACACCTTACTCATTTTGGTCAGTGTAGGTACCGTTCTTCTAATGGCGGCCCAATATTTCTCTCAAAGAGGGCATCACTTACAACGACTACGTGGCTAACCAAAACGGAAGCAGCCGCCGTTCTCCTCTGGATTTAACTCCAGTGAGAACGACGGCTGGGACCTACTCACTCGAAAGTGAGCCCACCGTTCGTGGCAGTGGTCTTACTGCAAGCTTCCAATATCGTCTCGGCCGATCTCCAAGAGTCCCCATACTGGGTAGAGAGCGGTTCGGATTTCATCTGAAGACGGACCTGAGCCTGGCTCGTTATCCAGGTGATAGGCGCTGTTCAGAACTTCAATCGTCTCAGCGAACATTCCGAGGGCACCAAGCTCTGGTTCCATCACTCGCCAGAAGGCATAACCCTCAGCTTGGTGGATACGTGCTTTAGCCATATCTCCTCCGGCGAGATCGTCCTCAACCTTTGAGGCATATCGCATCACTGCCTGCGAGTATGTGATTACAACGCCGCGCTTGACCAACGTAACGGCACTTGCAGCTGCTGCTGCGTTGCCTCGAAGCAATGCGTCTCGACCTGCGATCATCGCACCAAGAATGGCTTCGTTAGCCATAGCGGTCTCACCGTCGGCGCCAAGGGTTCCGAAGTTACCGCCGCGCTTGTTACCGGTTCCGTAAGGACCGCAGCTGCCTGCAGCTCCATGGAAGAAGGCCCAGCCTTCGTCCCAGTTGTGAACAGCGCCTGCCCAGTTCCCGTCACCAGCTTTCGCTATGGCGGAGTTGAGCTCGTGGGTTACATATGCAAGAAGTGCCTGGTTTTGCATACCCTTTTGTACGCCTTGCTTCCTTACGCCATCAGCTTCACCTTCGAACATCCCTGTTCCCTCAAGTGCTGAGGTGATG
>MDTG01133015.1_pt1 | contig 13062 bp, 7 predicted proteins | sample 811421 | NCBI WGS metagenome assembly MDTG01 (sample SAMN05326645, study PRJNA326480) | marine metagenome | isolation source: seawater | place: Pacific Ocean: South East | collected 2011
CATTTTCGCAAATAAATCTGAATCATCTTCATGACCAGCGTCATTTGCAATATTCCAACAAATATAAGCCATTGCCATACGGCTGCTCCCCATATCATTTTTTGTTTCTGAATATGAAGATTCATTACACTTAAGGCTTTTGAGAATCCATAAAGCCAATGCTTCGTCTGGGCGAAATTTATTCCTATTTTGCTCTTGTGCCCATTCGATTTGTTGGCAAGAGCTATAATGCTCAGGAGCTTTTGCCATTTCCCAAATGCCATTAGCAAAAATCCAAATAAAAAATACTAATATGTAAGGTATATATTTCATTCTTTACTCCAAAGAGACACCCGGAAAAGCTCCACTGTGCTTTAACCAACCTAAATTATTCGACTGTCGCCAGATCAAAACATAACATTTTAATCGTGCGCGTGCTCATTTTTGCAGTTTTAAAACCGCTCAAAAATAACCAAAAATTTTATTTATAACAGCCATTTACCAACACTTTATTACTAATCATGCCTGTAAAAATGTGCGCGCAAAATAATTTTAAAATAACGGGGTCTCGTTATTTCGGTGATTGTTTTTGTAAGCATATGAATTTAAAGTATTTTCGATTTATTAACTAGGTGAAAGCGAGCACTTTATTTCAGACTTTTTCAGCCAAGCACCCTGTATTTGGCTAAAGACCTAAATCAGCTGCCTATCCAAGCCGTTAATTGACTGCGGCATAAAATGAATAAAATATCTGACGCAGATATACATATTTGCCATCTCACGCTTGGCTGTGGGCATTTTAAAGCGCACAAATGTGCAAAATTCACTCGTTTTGTAATCATGAGTATTCGGCAAATGAAACACTCAATAGCGACATGCTTTAGACGCCCCCTCTTTCAATCACACTAACCACTAATGACTTTTTCATTTTTAACCAACTCATTCACGTTGATTAACACCTTGATCAACTCATTCGTCTACACGGCCGATTTCGTTATTGGCAATGCAAGGTAAACAAGCGTTCAGCCTTGAGATATAGGGCAGACCTGAAATTTATAACCGCATGCGTTACAATGGTGCAAATATTTAACATATGAGTGCAAACATGCGCGGCCTTAGGCCTTGCAGGCTTGTTCGCAAACCCCTATGTTAGATATGTCTATCACTCAATTGAGGACTCTATGCCAAATCCTAATGATAAATACAGTATTCACAGTACTGACTATACAGTGGGTCAACATAACGTTCAGCGATGGGGGTTTGACGTTCACAACCCTGTATTCGGAACCAGTGCCGCATTAATTTTGGCGTTTTTGGTCACTGTTTTAGTTATGGACTCCGCCACCGCTAAGTCCGCCTTAGACGGCTTAAAGTGGGACATCATAGGTGCCTTTGATGGTTTCTTTATGTGGTCCGCTAATCTCTTTGTTATTTTCTGTTTAGCCCTTGTTGTCTCACCTTTTGGTAAAATCCGCCTTGGTGGCGACAGCGCAAAACCAGAACACTCCACCCTTTCATGGCTTGCCATGTTGTTTGCTGCCGGCATGGGCATCGGTTTGATGTTCTGGGGCGTAGCTGAACCTGTCGCTTACTTTACCGGCTGGTACGAAACCCCACTTGGTGTTGAAGCCAACACCCCTGAAGCTGCAAAAATGGCACTGGGTGCCACTATGTACCACTGGGGCCTGCACCCTTGGGCGATTTATGCGGTGGTTGCGTTGTCACTTGCCTTCTTTACCTATAACAAGGGTTTGCCTTTATCCATTCGTTCGGTTTTCTACCCAATTTTAGGGGATCGTGCTTGGGGCTGGCCTGGTCATGTCGTTGATATTTTAGCGGTACTGGCCACGTTATTTGGTTTGGCTACGTCATTGGGTCTTGGCGCTCAACAAGCGGCTGCCGGTATTAACCATGTGTTTGGTATTGAATCCACCACAGGTTTACAAATCGCTGTAATTATCGGCGTGACATTATTAGCGATTGTTTCCGTGGTTCGTGGCTTAGAAGGTGGCGTTAAGCTGCTAAGTAACGTAAACATGCTGATCGCGATTGTGTTATTGGTATTTGTTGCACTTATGGGTTTTGCCATTGCAATGGGCACGATCCCAACCACCATCATGGCTTACGTTGAAAACATCATTCCGCTGAGTAACCCTCACGGTCGTCCTGATGAAGCTTGGTTCCAAGGCTGGACTGTTTTCTACTGGGCTTGGTGGATTTCTTGGTCCCCATTTGTGGGCATGTTCATCGCGCGTGTGTCTAAAGGTCGTACCATTCGTGAGTTCATCACTGCGGTTTTATTAGTGCCAACCTGTGTCACTATTATTTGGATGTCAATTTATGGTGGCATTGCCATCGAGCAAGTGGTTCAAGGCATTGGCGCACTGGGCAAAGATGGCTTAACCGATGTGCCTCTGGCCATGTTCCAAATGTTTGATGCCATGCCATTTGGCGCGGTGCTTTCTGTGATTGCCATTGTGTTGGTTTTGGTTTTCTTTATTACCTCTTCTGACTCTGGCTCTTTGGTGATCGACAGCATTACCGCTGGCGGTAAGATTGATGCACCAGTGCCTCAGCGTATTTTCTGGGCGTCTACCGAAGGTGCTATTGCTGCTGCGCTTTTATGGATTGGCGGTACTGAGGCTATACAAGCACTACAAGCAGGGGCTATTTCCACTGGCCTACCGTTTACCTTTGTCTTACTGGCCATGTGTGTCAGCTTGCTAATGGGTTTAAGAACGGAACCAAAACCTGCTTTAGCAAAATAGTGATATTGAGCTAACCCTCAATCGCACAAAACAAAAAGCCCATATGCTTTCGCATATGGGCTTTTTTTATGTCTTGCCGTTTATGTTTTAACGTTAGTGCCTTATTAACACCAAAGTTCTGATATGGGGGTTTGCCCATCAAAGTGGTACGCCACTTGAGCCTGCAACACTTCTGCTGTTGCCAGCGCATCGGTCATGGCATGGTGCAAGTGGTAACGCGGTAAACCATAACGCTCGCGTATGTCCGGCAGTCGCAATGACTGATTAGGCTTTTGCCCAATTAACCGTTCAAACATAGTGCGCTGCTTTTTAAGAATGTGCTCTTCTAGGGTCATGGTATCAATGACAGGGAAAAACAACTGCTCTTGAATACGAGCCATTAATGCCAAATTTAAAAACTCCCGCTCAATTTGACGGTAATGCACGACAACCACTTGATTGGCTAACTTGGGTAAAAAATCATGCAGCACATCTTCTAGGTCTGGGGCCGCTTGCACATCGGAATGGGTAATCCCATGAAAGGTGATGGATTTTGGTAACAGGGTTTGTCGCGGGTTTACAATAAAATGACTGGCCTGCTTACACCGAATACGACTTAACGTAAACGGCACAATACCCACACTAACAATGCCATGGTCTTTTGGGTTTAAACCTGTGGTTTCAAAGTCCAGAGCCACAAACGGCACTTCATTTAATGGCGTATCAGGGGCAACCAAACCGGCCTCAAAGAACGCTTTTAAACGCGAGTCCTTACAGGTTTTTAATTGTTGCGCATAATAACCTGGCCAATTTAAAGGGGACGGCACCGCTGACATATGTTTGCTCATAACGCCACCTTACTTAAACGCACTTTGTGAATGGTAGCGATACTTTAAAAATTGCTGGGCGTTATCAAGCACCTGAAACGCTTCTCTTAGGTTGCGTTTTTCAAACGTCGATAAGTGCATCGGGTTAATGGCGTTATCTGGGCTTTCGTTGTGCTCAACATCATAAGCTTGGTGACGAATGCGCACCATAGAAATATATTCCAGTGCGTCACTCAACTCGCGCCCTTTGCCCTGAGGTAACAACCACGCTTCATTGATATCGTCTAAGCGCTCAAATGAGTTTTGCGCGTCAGAACCCACCGCCAGTGCGTGCACCCGAATCACATCGCTTAATGGCGCGGTGCCGCGGCGCTTAAGATTAATGGACTTACCATGTCGGCCATCAGGTTCCATTACAAAGTTTTTGAAAAAACCTAAAGGTGGCGTTCGACTAAGTGCATTACGTGCCAAGCTGGCTAAAAAACGCGGTGTTTTTTTCGCGCGCTGTGCGATGAATATTTTCAAAATATCCGCAAGCTTGGTTTCACCCCACACACCATCTAAATCAAAAAAGATGCTGCTGTTTAATAAGGCCTGCGGCTCGGGGTTATCAATCCAATCAGCAAAACATTCCTGCCATTGCGTAAAGGTTTTACGCCATTGCGGATTAGTGGCCATAATGTCACCTGAGCAATATGTATAACCGCACGCAGCCAAACCATCACATACAAACTTAGCCAGCTGCTCAAAATAAGCTTCATGCTCTCTTGGGTCGTAGGCGTCATCCAATAACAAGGCGTTATCCTGATCCGTCACCAGCAATTGTTCGTCTCTGGCCATGGAACCTAGCGCCAAAAAGCAATACGGTACGGGTGGCTTACCCAGTTTTTCTTCAGCAAGACTTAACAAATGTTGCTTAAACGAGCGACCAATTACCGCCATGGCGCTGCCCACCATATGTGAGTTAGCATCTTCATTAACCATACGCACATACACAGCGGGCAATTGCTTAGAATACCGCACCAAATCTTTTATGGATTGCTGCGCAAAAATCCCTTTTACAAATAACAAACTGCTTTGTGATTCGTGACGCAAAATATCAAGCAATGTTAAAGCACCTATTGGCTCATCGCGGTGCATTAAAGGTAACTGGGGTTGATTAAAGCGGAGCATGGTGAGCATGGCTTCAAACATGTAAGCATTGGAATCGAGGACTTCGAACTCTTGAGTCATGACATCACTGATTGGAGTAGTCAGCGGCAGACCGTCGGCCACAATGCGCTGGCGCAAGTGCTGATCGGTTAAAATTCCTTTTAGTTTTGATTGGCCACTTTCAGGCTCTGAATGCGATGAACACACCAAGATAAACGACACATCTTCTTCGCCCATGCGTTTGGCCGCTTGCTGAACCGTCATCTCTGGCGAGGCAATAACCGGGCGGCGCGCCAAAATGGTTTTGGCTTGCACCGTTGATAAATCACTCGACTCTACTGAGCGCGATACAGTACCACGCAACACCTCGGCTTCATCGGTTTCAAAATAATCACCAAATGCATCGTATTCGGCAAAATACTGTTTAAACAATTCATCAGGAATGCAATACACCAAGGTGTCATCCAGTGCCTTTACAGGAAAGCGCACCGAGCCATTCATTAACACACCCATCTGGCCAAAGATGCCCCCTTCCGCTAAACGATTATGTAACTCGCCATTGCGGTGAAACACTTCAACCGAGCCACTGCGTACCACATACAAATCTTTTATAGGATCACGAAAATTAAGTATCTGTGAGCCTGCACGAAAATAAGCAATCTCAATGGATTGCGCTAACGCATCACGCGCCTCTTCAGGCAGCTCATCAAACGGCTGGTACTGAGAAAGAAAACTGGAAACCTCCACCTGCTCGGCTTGCACGGGCCTACCCCTTAAAAAATAATGTATGTTTGAAGTATGCACCGAACACAGCACAACACAAGTTAAGTGGTGCACACCTTGATAGAAATCGGGCAATAAAAAAGGCCACTTATTTTCATAAGCGGCCTTTTAGCATTCGCATTAACGCGGCGAATTATTTTTCATTTTTTACCATTTCATTCATCAATTCTTGCTCTTCATGCAAGTCATCGATGTCATCATCGGTGTGCGGCAAAATCAAGTTTAATACAATGGCCACAAGACCACATAAACTCACACCTTGTAAGCTGAAATCACCAAAGGTGAACGCCATACCGCCAATACCAAACACAAGCGTGGTCGAGACAATCACAAGATTGCGGCGCTCATTTAGATTTACTTTCGCTTTAATTAAGATATTCATACCCACTGCGGCAATCGAGCCAAACAGAAGAATCAAAATACCGCCCATTACTGGTGTTGGGATGGTTTGCAGCAAAATACCAAACTTAGCAATAAAGGCCAGTACGATGGCAATACCGGCCGCCCACGTCATCACTACCGGATTAAACGCGCGGGTTAACATCACCGCACCGGTCACTTCTGAGTAAGTGGTATTTGGTGGACCACCAAATAACGAAGCCGCCGAGGTGGCAAGACCATCACCTAGCAAAGTACGATGCAGGCCTGGTTTTTCAACGTAGTTTTTACCGGTTACGCTGCTAATGGCCAGCACGTCACCCACGTGTTCAATGGCAGGTGCAATAGCAACAGGCAACATGAACAAGATAGCCGCCAAGTGGAACTCAGGGGCAATGAAGTTTGGCATGGCAACCCACTCAGAGTTATTAACCTGTGTCATATCGAGCATGCCACTGAAACCAGCAACCGTATAACCCACAGCCACACCCGCTAAGATAGGCACTAAACGGAAAATACCCTTAGCATAAACCGCAACAATTAAGGTGCTCACTAACGCAGCCATAGACACAAGCAGCGCTTCGCCATATGGAAATAGCTCAGCCGCACCGTCACCGGTTTTACCCATGGCCATGTTCACCGCAATAGGCGCCAAGCCCAAACCAATGATCATGATGATTGGACCCGTTACCACCGGTGGCATTAAGCGATGCAGAAAACCTGGGCCACGAATCGCCACAATGCTGGCGATCACCACATACACTAAGCCCGCGCAAAATAGCGCACCCATGGTGGCCGCGGTTCCCCACGTTTGCACACTAAATGCGATAGGGGCAATAAATACAAACGAGGAGGCCAGAAATACCGGCACACTACGTTTTGTGACCACTTGGAAAATTAATGTACCCACACCAGCGGTAAACAAAGCCACGCTTGGATCAAGACCGGTAATTAGCGGCATCAACACCAAGGCACCAAATGCAACAAACAGCATTTGCAAGCCGGCTAGTGCCGTGCGCCAAGTTTTGTTTTCGATTTGATTACTCATGAAAAACCTTAATATTATTTTGTGCCGAAGATTTTATCGCCAGCATCACCCAGACCCGGAATGATGTAGCCCTGTTCGTTTAGATGACTATCTACAGATGCGGTGTAAATGTCCACGTCAGGGTGTGCCGCTTGTACTTTAGCGATGCCCTCTGGGGCCGCAACCAGCACAAGTGCACGAATGCTTTCACAGCCAGCGGCTTTTAATAGGTCGATAGTGGCAATCATCGAACCACCCGTGGCCAGCATTGGGTCGATCACCAAAGAGATTCGTTGGTCAATGTCACCGGCTAACTTGTCAAAGTAGCTCACAGGCTCAAGGGTTTCTTCGTCGCGGTACAGACCCACTACACTGATTTTGGCGCTTGGTAGCAATTCCAATACGCCGTCTAACATACCAAGGCCAGCACGAAGAATCGGCACGACGGTGATTTTTTTACCACGAATACGCTGCGCAGTGATTTCACCACACCAGCCTTCTAGTGTGTAATCTTCCAGTTCTAGGTCTTTAGTGGCTTCATAAGTAAGCAGGTTGCCTACTTCACCCGCTAATTGGCGAAAGCTGCGAGTACTGCGATCACTGGCTCGCATTAAACCAATTTTGTGTTTTACCAGGGGGTGGCTGATTTCATGTACGCTCATGGAGGCCTCTGTCGAAATGTTTGAAAATGAAAGCACTGACCGCTTAATGGGCGTGGCCCTGTGTCAGTTTAGCGCGATAATGCGAATTTTGTCACAGACGGAAAAAACAGGCGACAAGAAATTGACCGGATGATCAACTTATTCAAAAGTTTTCACGATTTTTGCTTAAAAATGTGAAATTACGCTTTTACAGGCATAAAAAAACCCGCCAAAAGACGGGTTAAAAGTAGAACCTAAGTTCTCGCTACATTCTCACTGTGCTCTCTTGCGAAAGCACAAACCCATCATGAAACCTATTCCGTTGGGTATCTGTAGCAGAAATGTATCCTCGTGTAACATCATGTAAATAAAGCAGTATTTAAGAAAAGTTGGCCAAACCGGTCTACCTACAAGGTTATAGCTGATGGCTTTTTGGCCACTGCAAACTCATTTTTGCCCCCTGCCAACGACTATCACCAACCAAGGCCTGACCTTCATGCCAGTAAATAATTCGCCGCACAATGGACAACCCTAAACCATAACCACCGGATGCCCGCGTTCGGCTATCATCTAAACGCGTGAAGGGTGAAAACACTCGTTGCCAGTCTTTTTCTGGAATGCCAGGACCATCATCCTCTACATCAATTCGGCACATGCCGTTATCGAAACTGTATTCGATCCAAACTTTGCCTTTTGCATAGCGACACGCATTACCCACTAAATTTTGTATAGCCCTATGCATATAGCGGTATTCAACATCACTGAAAATCTGATCTTCAGCAACGGTTTGACTGTGCCACTGAATATCAACCTTATCTGTGCGCCGACGGGTTTCTTCAACGACTTGATCAACAAGGTCCAGCATATTGGCTTGTTTAAATTCCAATATAGGACCGCCCTCTTCTAGACGAGCATAGGTGAGAATTTCGTCCACTAATTCATCAAGCTCTTGTAGGTCTTGATCCATTTCATGCAGTTGCTTTTGTGTGTAGTCATCAGTGGTGGTGTCTTCGAGCATTTGCACACCAAAACGCATCCGCGCCACTGGCGTGCGCAATTCATGACTGACCGCTCGAATCATTTCTTTTTGAACCCCCATTAAACGTTGTATATGAGTCGCCATACGGTTAAACGCATCACCCAAGCGACCGAATGCATCTTGCGAGTCGACCTTCACTCTAGAATTAAGGTGCCCTGCTGCAATGCGAGTGGCGGCACGTTCTAAGCGCTGTAAGTTCACTTCAAAGCGATACACCAGCCAGTAAACAGCAATGCCGGTTAAAATAATGGCCAGCACAATCACCACCAGCACGGAGGGCAAAGACAAACCCTGCCTAAATAAAATAGGCCCCATTTCAATCACCTGTTTGGCTTCAGGTAAATAGGTATAAAAGCTACCCGTGCTGCCATCCATGTCGTAGTAAGCCAGGTAGTCTGGTGCCGTCATGTGCCCGCGCTCAGATTCAAACGTTTTGGCTTCTTGTTCACTAAGCACGCGTATGGGTAAATTATAGTGACTGGAGTAGACGTCTATCAGTTCGCTTAATGTGCGTGTATCACGCTGCAACAATTGGCGAATCAGCGTAGCAGCACCCCGAATATGCGTGGTGCGAAAGTCATTAAAAACCCCGGTCAAAACATAATCGACTTCAGCTAAACGCACCGAGGCTTGCACTTTTAGGCTGCCGTTATCGAGTTTGTCTAATAAATACTGACCTTGCTGAAGACGAGCTTGCTCTACCTTGCTGGCATCGGTTTGATCCAGAGGCGTCAGGGTAAGGGGAACACCGAGCAATTTAGCCACAGGCGCAAGATCACCCTTGGCTGCTTTGATCTCACCAATGGCCAACAAAAGAATGCCGCCCATAATGGTCTGCTGATGTTGCTTTTGATTAATGTGGTCTACTAACCATAAAGAGCCCAGTGTCGAAATCGACACCAGCAATAAAATGGTTAGAACACCCACGTACACACGAGAAAAAATGGTGGCTCTCCTGCTTGCAAAAAAACGATTGTGCCTAGATTTCTTTTACAAACAAGTAGCCTTTGCTACGAACGGTCTTAATACGCTTTGGTTGCAACGGGTCGTCGCCAATTTTAGGACGAATGCGGCTAATGCGCACATCAATAGAGCGATCTTGGCCATCGTATTCAATACCACGCAAGGCGGTAAAGATTTCTTCACGACTTAATACTCGCCCAGCATTGGAGCTAAGCAGCCACAATAAATCGAATTCGGCACTGGTCAGATCAATGGGTTCTTCATCCAGCCACGCTTCACGCATGCCATTATCAACAATTAAATTCGCAAAGGTGACTCGATTTTGCTCGCCACTGGCAGCGGCTTGTGCAGAGGCCGTATCGGGGGTTTCTTTCACTCGACGTAACAAGGCGCGAATACGCGCAAGCAATACACGGGGTCTTGCTGGTTTGGCAAGGTAATCATCGGCCCCCATCTCTAGACCAAGTACCTGGTCAAGGTCATCGTCGCGGGCCGTAAGCATGATAATTGGGCCATGATAATACGGGCGCACCAGTCGGCAAATAGATAAGCCATCTTCGCCAGGCAACATAAGATCCAGAATGACAAGATCCGGTTGCTCACTTTTAATGCGCTCAACCGCTCGGGTGCCATCCCCTTCGACGGAGACATCCATCCCGTTAGACTCTAAATACTCGCGGGTTAACCCTGCCAGGCGTTCATCGTCTTCTACGATTAAGATTTGCCATGCTTCATCCGATTGCACTGCCTGTTCCATAGATCATCCCAGAATAGATAAGTTACTCTAATATACATTAATTTAGACGCTTATCAGCATCCTGCCTAGTTGTGTGACAGTTTAAGGCTTGCTTTCAATCTAAAAACTGAAAAAGCCCAACAAAGACTGACAGTCATTCGTCTCTAAGATGTACCACCCTAACTCGTATTTGTTTTATATGGTGGTTACCCATATCACTCAAAAAACGATCCCCATTAAACGGACTAAGGCACATTGATCACAATACAGCCAGCACAACGCAAAAGGGCTGCTTTGACTGAAACGGCATTGTAAGGCTCAATCAAAATAGATCAATTACTCTAAGTTGGTACTTTTTTATTGGTTATTACCAGCGAACATAGTGTTGTGATTTTTTTCAGTTTTTAGTTGAAAACCAACCTGTCCACACTTTAAGATTGATGCATATTAGTGATGACCAGATCGTGGCGTTAGTATTTACTAACAACCTTAATTTACACACCGATTACCCACACTTTATCCACAAGCCCATTCCTGCCTAAACACTATATATGGGGTTGATTCCAAGTCTTAACCGCAATATGCTGTGCTTACTCCGAGTTTCAGCAGTATTGAATGTTCGTATTTTGATCACAGTTACTTAAAACAAGAACAAAGTGATCAGTTAACAGCCAAATCTTTATTCGGAACTTCAACAAACCAATTTTTTTATACCCGCCCCTTTCATTAGGGCTGGTGTTTTTCGTATGGGCAAGGGTCAGAAATGAACAGCACACTTCATGTGACAAAACGGGACGGAAATCGTGCTCCTTTAGATTTAGATAAAATCCATAAGGTGCTGACGTGGGCTGCAGAGGGTTTAAGTAACGTCTCTGTATCTGAAGTTGAGCTTCGCGCGCAAATTCAGTTCACCGATGGTATTTCCACTTCCGACATTCATGAGACGCTCATTAAGTCAGCCGCTGACTTAATCTCAGAAAATACAGCCGATTACCAATATATGGCTGCGCGCCTAAATATCTTCCATTTGCGCAAAAAAGCCTACGGCCAGTTTGAGCCACCTACTTTATATGACCAAGTTGCCCGCTTAGTCGACAGTGACCGCTATGACCGCCACTTATTAGAAGACTACTCTGAAGCTGACTTTAAAGAGATGGATAACTTCATCGACCATAGTCGCGATCTTAACTTTGCCTATGCCGCCGTTAAGCAGCTTGAAGGTAAGTACCTTGTACAAAACCGTGTAACTGGCGAAGTATTCGAAAGCCCACAGTTCTTATATGTATTGATCGGTGCCTGCTTATTCTCTAAGTATGAGAAATCAAATCGTATGGATTACATCCGTCGTTTTTATGATGCGGTGTCTACTTTCAAACTGTCGCTACCTACGCCGATTATGGCTGGTGTACGTACACCGACTCGCCAGTTCAGCTCATGCGTATTAATTGAAACCGACGACAGCTTAGATTCTATCAATGCCGCCGCCGGCGCCATTGTTAAATATGTTTCTCAACGTGCCGGCATTGGTATTAACGCTGGTCGTATTCGCGCACTGGGTAGCCCTATTCGCGGTGGCGAAGCCTTCCATACAGGCTGCATTCCCTTCTATAAGCATTTCCAAACGGCTGTTAAAAGCTGCTCTCAAGGTGGTGTTCGTGGTGGTGCAGCGACCTTGTTCTACCCTATTTGGCACATGGAAGTTGAGTCTTTATTAGTCCTTAAAAACAACCGCGGTGTGGAAGAGAACCGCGTTCGCCACCTTGATTACGGCGTACAGCTAAATAAGGTAATGTATGAGCGTTTGATCAAAGGCGGCAACATTACTTTGTTCAGCCCATCTGATGCCCCAGGTCTATACGATGCATTCTTCGAAGACCAGGTGAAGTTTGAAGAGCTTTATATTAAATACGAAAACGACCCGCACATTCGCAAGCAAACCATCAAAGCGGCTGAGTTGTTCTCTATTTTGATGCAAGAGCGTGCCAGCACTGGCCGTATTTACATTCAGAATGTGGACCACTGTAATACTCATAGTCCATTTGATTCCACGGTTGCACCGATTCGTCAGTCAAACTTATGTTTAGAGATCGCCTTACCGACTAAGCCGTTAAAAGAAATTAACGACCCTGAAGGTGAGATCGCATTATGTACATTGGCAGCGTTTAACCTTGGCGCCCTTGAAAATCTTGACGAACTAGAAGAGCTTGCTGACATTATCGTACGTGCGCTTGATAACCTATTAAGCTACCAAGACTACCCAATGCCAGCCGCTGAGATATCCAGCATGTCTCGTCGAACTCTGGGCGTGGGTGTCATTAACTACGCTTACTATCTTGCGAAAAACGGCGTGAAATACAGCGACGGCAGTGCACTAGGTTTAACCCACCAAACATTTGAGGCCATTCAATACTACCTATTAAAAGCCTCTAACAAACTGGCTCAAGAAGTGGGCCCGTGTGACAAGTTCAGCGAAACCACTTACTCGCAAGGTATTCTGCCAATTGATACCTACAAAAAAGAACTGGATGCGGTTTGCAACGAAGAACTGCGTTATGACTGGGAAGCACTGCGCGGTGAAATCAAAACTCACGGCCTACGTAACTCAACACTTACGGCGCTGATGCCTTCTGAAACATCCTCTCAGATCAGCAACGCGACCAACGGCATTGAGCCACCACGTGGTTACATCAGCGTGAAGGCATCAAAAGACGGTATTTTGAAACAAGTTGTGCCTGATTTTGAAAACATCAAAGGTAACTATGAGCTGTTATGGCAGTGGCCAAACAATGA
>MDTG01065616.1_pt1 | contig 13061 bp, 14 predicted proteins | sample 811421 | NCBI WGS metagenome assembly MDTG01 (sample SAMN05326645, study PRJNA326480) | marine metagenome | isolation source: seawater | place: Pacific Ocean: South East | collected 2011
GCAAGCTCTGCATTGAGGTCTGCTGCACCTCGAGGGAGGTGTAGTAGTATACAAAGCGGCATGCGTCTCTGTGATCTATGGGCAACCACAACTTTTTTTTTTCGCAAGATGCTCACTCTTGACAGCTCAGTCGACGGAGACTACGACACCGTCATGGCCAAGATCAGGGATTGGACTTGGGACGATGCGATGACCGCCCGTGGTTACGAACAAGTCATGGAGCTCCTTTCACTTCTCGAAGACGAAGAAGACGATGATGTCAATCGCTTTGCACTCGCGTTAACTGCCCTCACGGATGAAGCGATTAAGCACATCGCCCACGCTGAAGGTGCCGATATCGATAAAGTGTCGATTGTGCGCACGATGCTGCAGACTGCTCACACGATGAATTCGAACATGCTCTGAGACCGCTGAGGATGGCGGCGGAGGAGGTCGCGTCCATCGGCGCCCAGTTGGGCGCGTGCGGCGTCGGGCTGTGCCCCGAGTCAAAGTAGAAGAGGTTGTCCTTGAGGCCGGTCGCCTCGTACTTGATCTCGCGCTCCGTGTTGTACTGCGGGTTGGTGTTCGTCTGTCTTTTAAAAAAAATCGATTTTTTTTTGCTTCCGAAAAATCGAAAACAAAAATCGAAAACATTGTTTTTGCTTCCGAACGAAAAATGGTAAAAAAAGAAAGTGTCAACCCTGTAAAAAAGGTTTGACAGATGAGGTCCGAAAGAAAACATCTGGATAACTACATGATAGGCAAGGTGCCTGTTTCAAAGCGTCGTCGCAGACACCGTGTGAGGTGCCGATCGTCGACACCTCGTCACGTGTTCGCTTGGTATCCATCGCGAGGAATTGTGTTCGCTTTGCCCCGCCACTCGTTAGCGAGACGCGAATCACTCAGGCAAGCGACTGCAAATGATGGTGGATGCATTCTCTAGCAACAGCGTCTGCATGCCGGGCATCATGTAGGGGGAGCATGAACGCCACATCGACTCGATCCGTTTCGTTAATTTTTGTGATCGATTCCAATTTTCGTACTTCTTCATCCATGCGTCCTCATGTTGACTGGCGCAGTCCGAAACCCCGACGGCAGTTCAGAACATGGCCACGACGCCGATCGCTAAAATCGGCGTCAGAGGGTTGTTGCGCGGCAGCGTCTGCACGCGAACCTCGAACGTTTCTTTTCGACAAGTTTGGCCAATTGACCGCCTTGATGTCCGTTGACCCCCTTTTGCTTGGAAAAATCGAGAATGTTTTCCTTCTATCCGAAAAAATTTTGAGAATGTTTTTGTACCTTCTCTGCGAAAAAAAAAAGAAATGCACTTGCACGAACTCGCCCGGGGAACGCACGGGCGCGTCTATCTCTGGCGTGATCGTATGACGGCGGTGAAGCGCGTCAGTGTATTGGAGGACGACGGCAGTGTTTCGACGGTCGTTCTCCGCGAAGTTCAGATACTCCGTCAACTTCAGGGCCACCCCAACATCGCTCAAATCATCAGCGCGCGCCTGGCGGGGGCTGTTTTGTTCATCGAAATGGAGGTGCTTCCGCTCAATCTCAAGTGTTTGCTCACGGAACCTCTCAGTTCGACACTTTCGCGCACCTATTTGCAAAACATTTTGTCGGGGTTGTGCTACTGCCATCAGCACCGCATTGTGCATCGTGATTTGAAGCCGGAGAATCTAATGATCGGCTTTGATGGACTTGTGAAACTCACCGACTTTGGACTCGCACGACACGAATTTGCTCAGGCTGACAGGAAAGAGGTCGCGTACACGCCGCAAATGGTCACACTTTGGTATCGCGCCCGCGAAATTCTCGTCGATGGCACCTACGACAGCAAGGTTGACATTTGGAGTGTGGGATGCATCTTCGCAGAGATGCTCACCACACAGGTGCTTTTTCCCGGCAAAAGCGAGCTCGATATGATTCATCGCATTGACGCGTTCTTCAAGTCGGTCCACGAAAGCAGCCAAGCGCCTCGGCATGTTCTCGGCTTGCAAGAGGACGACACCGCCATTATTCTAAAGTGTTTTGCGATGCGCGAGAAGCGACCGCATGCGACAGAGTTGCTTGCCTGCATCTAGCCCCCTCACGAATGATCCATACGTCGCTCGTTTATGGACCGCACAAACGTTTGGCGACTGAAGACGCTGTCTGCGACACTCGCAACCTCGCTCTTTGCGTGGTCCACGCGATCTTTTACGGATGCACGTGTTCGTCGGGGATGTGTCGCGGCTCTTTCTTCTGGCGGATCTTCTGGCTGATGCAGAGCTTCGCGAATGCGTTCGATGCTCGCAAATTCGTCGTCGAGTGTGTTGAATCGCAGAACATCGTTGCAAAGTCTCGCGACGCATTGGGATGCGTCTAGACGCGTGTTGAGCATTTGCGCGAGTTCCTGCCACAGCAAGGGCGAAACCTCGTCGACGCGGCGGCCCGTCTTGAGTTCGTCAAGCAAGAGCGACCCCTTTTTCGTTCCGAACGCGCCTGTGCGTACGGTTGCATTCATCTAGTATTGTTTTGAGGAAACGATTCTTTTTCAGTTATCCAACGCACGCGGAAGAGCGGCGAGCGCGCGATGAACCAAAAGGACAAGAATGCCATCATCAGAAGCAGTGTCTGAACGACAACGGGCGAAATCCGATCGGAGCCAACCACCATGCTCGAGGGAAAGGTTTCAAACAGACTCAGACCGAATGTTGTTGCTGACAACATGACATTCAGGGTGTGCAATGCGTACCTCAAGGGAATCGCACACCACGGCAAATGTCGAAAGGCCAGAAAGAAACTGAATGACACCAAAAACTCGCCGTACCAACACACAAAGCGAAGCGTCGAGCACACTGAGAATGCAACTAATATTCCCGTCCGAGCATCGCAATTGGGTTGTGAGCACGATCGCGCAAGTAGCTGTGACATGCTTGCGACCTCGCCGGCAATCGGTATGTTGAGGCCGTAAACGACCAGACCAACCGTTCCGATCAAGCCATTGATGAGCATGCCGACTATTTCTGCGCGGTAATCGCGCATCTCGTCGTACTTGTAATATAAAATCATGGCGGCGACTGAATATATCACGACCGATCCCGTGCCGACAATCGCGTACGTCACCTCAGTAATCATTACCCAATACGGACATTTTTTCTCCGCCACATGAATCTCTGTCGAATTCCGTCCCAAGTGTGAAATGGCACTCCTCGCTTACATTGTGTGGCGTCTGGAGCGTGATGGCCTCGCCATCGATGGCCGCTACGTGCGCCGTGTGCACCCTAGCGTTCTCGCCCGACGACCACACGATGGCATTCTTGCCCACACGGCCTTGAGGAATCGGAAAGGTGATGTTCAGGTTTTAGGAATGTCCGTACCCAGTTTGTATCCATGGCTCACTACATTGTCATTGGCGCATACCGCTGATGCATAACTTTCGAGCACGCAGTCAATGTCACTTAAATGAAATTCTGCAATGCATTCGCTTGCGATGACGTCATCACTTGTGCATTCACGAAATCGCCCCAAATCACTCAACCAAACGACAGTTATTGGTAACAGAAACAGTTTCATCCATGTTGACAGTTGCATGAGTCCAATTTTGAGGAACAAATAAGATCTCACCCGGGAATTGTAAACATTCGAGAGCGTCTTCAGAATGATTAATGTACGTGTGAGCATCCGACGCAGAAATGTGAACCAGGTTCGTCGTTATGGATGGGGCGGTGAGAAACCACTTCTTTCGACCATAAATTACATGATTCCATGCATCGCCATGCTTGTGTGCACTCAATCCTGTCATATGACCTCCGATGCCAAGGTGAATCGTACAACTAGTTGGATACGATCGAAGCCTCATTTCTTTCTCCACTGGTGAATTGTACGGTATTTGCATATTGGTGAACATGTAATTATCCGTTTTGTTGCAACCGACTGTAGTAATGAATTCATTAAATGTTCCTCGTGTTCCAATTCCCCGTGGATTCCCTACCACGGCTTTTTCCCGCCATAATGTATTCTGACTCCCTAAAACAGCTATCAGATTCTTTCGTGAGAAGTATGCGAGATGTTCAAGAGAGCTAACGTTGGATACGATAAACGGCCAACTAAAATTTGTGGAGGGACTAATCTCGGAGACGCGTGGAATATCACATTTATTCCATCGATCCATGGACATGATATCGGCAGCTTCTTCGTGGCACATGTTCCAACACATAAATAATGTCCATACTAGCAACATTTACCAATGTGCAACAATAAAAAAGGCAGCGCACACAACAAAAAGTCGGCGAGGTGCTTTGGTGAAGAAGGAGGAGGGAGGAAACGGAGAAAATTTGTAAGTCACAAGCGTGAGAAAAAAAAATTATACTGCGCATCTCACGTCATATGATACGAATCTCGATGGGTGAAACTGGCTCGAGTTCGTTATAGGCAGCATCGGCTTCGGGCATCGCACATACCATCTGCTGGCACGAGCTCTTTACTTTGCAGTGGTGGCCACCTGACGGCATGGCCCGAAATGGATTCGGTGGTACGGTGTGGTGCCATGCTCACGCAACGCCCGTCGATGCTCAAGACTCGGGTACCCTTTATTGCTTCGCCAGCCATAGCGCGTCGCCACTTCCTCGTTGCGGTCGCACTCCAACAACACGCTCGCGTCGCGCGTCTCTTTGGCCACAATCGACGCCGCTGACACTGCCGCGTAGGTCGCATCCGCCTTCGGCTTGCACTCGTATGGCACGTTTTGGAACCCGTTGAAGAAATGGGACGTCCCGTCGACGACGATGCTCGACGGCAGACGTCGGATGCCAGACACTAAATCGTCAAGCGCGCGCTGGAATACCATACGGCGTGCCCATCCGAAACTGTTGGTATTGATCTCCTCGATCGTGACGATTCCGATGCCGATCGAAGCGGACGTGCGTAACGCCTCGAATGCTCGCGCACGGCGAGTCGGGGTAAGCTTCTTCGAGTCGGCCAAGAGCGTCATGTCGAACCCCTCTGGAAGTATGACGGCCGCAGCGACCAGATCGCCAATGAGCGCCCCGCACCCGGCCTCGTCGACCCCTGCCTGATTGACGATACATTCCATTTTGGCGCTTTACCTCTTTTCTCTTCTGAATCGCAATTTTGACGCGAGGCAGCGCCAATCGACCACATGGGCAGGAAGGGGACAACTCAAACCACACCCGCTGAATGGCTTGAGCTCCTTACATTTGAGCCTTAGAAACCAGCCTCTGGACAGTCCGCTGTTGTCTTGTTTCTTCGTCGTAGCTAATGTACACTTATCCTCAAGATGTTGTGCTGCCGTTATGGCAGCACGATCCGATACTTTGGAGAGGGCGGACAATCTCTGACACCATATTTTTGATGTGGTGCATATGCAGGGGAAATGCTCCTCATTATTATTATTCCGAGAGTCAAATTGCGGTCGTTGAGGATTAAAAAAAAACAACGTTTTTTGCAAAACACAAATGTCGAATGTATTTGTGGAGAAAGCCAAGAGAGAATTTTTGGAGTACAGCACCATGTGGATTGATTTCATGTGCGAGAAATTTCCAAACTGTGCGGAGACTGGCGACTGCAAAATTTTTCTAAATAGCGTCGTCATGAATTCGTCGGAGCAACTGGACGAGCAGCTCGACACTTGGTATCAAAATATGATGGTGCCACTCAATGTCAAGAAGACCAAGTACGCCAAGGCGGTCGAAAGAATAACTGGCACCCCGACATGTGTGTACCACGCAATGATGTACAAGGACATAGCGGCGTTGCGTGAGAACATGAGGTCGCCGATGGCGGAACGCGTTGACTTGTTGGGCAAGTACGAATCGATGCACGAGAACGACCAGGTCGCGGTTTGGAAATTCATGCAAAAAATCAGCAACGCCGCTTTCGAAGGCAAGTCCGTGTCTTTGCCGCGTGTGCCAACGCGCGAAGAGATCTCGGAGAATATCAAGATGCGCAAGGACAAGGCTACCGACGACACTCCCTCAATGCTGCGCGCGTTTCAGACGCATGTCAACGGTCTGTGCAAGCATCTCCAAATCCAGCCACTCCTCGATGGCGTGGACGATGCCCAAATTAGGCGTTGGATGAGCCGGTGGGGACAATTTTGCAAAGAGTCGACGAACGAGGTGCAGCACGCGATTTTATGCCAGCAAAAGAACCCGGCAGCGCTCGCGCGGCTGCAGGCCATGTTTCCCGAGCTCAAGAATCTCGTTGGCAAGTGCGATGACGAAAACGTGTGGAAAAACATCAATCAACTGAATGGCTTTGCCGCGGTGACAGAGAACATTCCGATCAAGATGATGGGTCGCATCGAAGACATGGCAAATCGGCTAGCGGACGACATTGTTAGTGGTCGAACCGACATGGCCAGTGTCAATCTCAAAGACATTGGCCAACAAGTGCTCGCCGGGTGCGACGAAACAGACATGAGCAACTTTGCGGGCAACATTAATCAGTTGCTACCCGCCCTGCAGACATTCAGTCAACGGCCGGCTTCTTGAGGTTTGCCCAATCCAATGACGCCACGTCGAGGGGGTCGTCGGATACGCGATCAAGAAGACGCTCAAAGACGGCGCACGCCTTTGAGCGTTGCATCCCATCGAGAACGGATGTGCGCGAGAGCGTGACGCAATCTTTTTTTGCAAGACGCAACACATACGAGATGCGTCGCTCACCGGGCGATACGGAATGGAGCCGGGTGTTGTCAAAGACATTACCCCAGCCAGCCACGTTCGGAAAGACTCGGGCGAAGCAGCGATAAATGGGACGGGAGATGGCATTGAGGACGCGGTGGGGTGTGCTGAATATGCCGAATGTGCTGATACACCAGTAGTGAAGCAAGGAAAGCCACACCCAATCGAGTGTTGTGAGGGAGCCGCCGTTGGCCGTCAAATTGAAGTGGACGGAGAGAAAATGACTCTCGCCTACGGCACGCCGACGAATCGGCACTGAGAATGGGCCGAGCGATTCGTAATCGCAGTGCCAATCGACGAGTCCGCCTGCACTCTCGAATATTACATCGAAGCATATCACATGTTGCGGGTACATTTGCATCACGATGTCCCGCACGCTAGTCAGCGTGGCCGTGTGAATGAGCATGGGTGCGTAGCTCCTACGAAGCCAGACGTTTTGATGTGCTTGGGGTTCGCCACATTCGGACGCGAAATGATGCAATATGTAGGCGGTCTGGTGCGGGCTCAAAAAAATCATTCTTTGACAAGACACATCCTTTTTTATTTTGACAATGGTTGATCAAAGAATATGAGCTTGGGCCACCTCGAAAAGACCAAGAAGCATGAGCGCGGCGTTGTCGCGGCCTTGGACGTCGAGGTGCGTTCGCCGACGCGACGCACTTTGCACTCGTCCCTACGCCCGTCGTGCGCCGTCGCGTGGTTTGCGATCGCCGCCACGTTTGCGGGGTTGTTCGGCTGGTCGTTCGACGCGTGGAAGGCGCTCAAGGCCGCGGGGCGGGATGAGATCGACGTGTCCGGCTACGGCCAGTGCAACGGCACGCACATCCTCGCGACAAAGGCGTGGTCATGGTGGCAGTCGCCGCACCCGAGCGGACCGGCAAACGTAACGTCTTCTATTTCGCAAGGCTTTGTGGGCAAGGGCAAGAATGCCATCGTGTGGTCGTCGGGCGAGAACGCTAGGGTGCACACGGCGCACGTCGCGGCCATCGATGACATGACCATCACGCTCGAAACCCCACATTAGGATCAGGCGCATGTTGTCTTTTATGGGTTGTGGCGGCAGTCGTAATATCCGCGGGGGCCTCACAACTGCACTGCGCACGGAATCCCACGGACTGAACCCGATGGTATTGCCATTGTCCATCCGATTTTTACTAACCTTGCCTGTTCAGCGCGATGTTGTTTTTGGCTAAAAATTGCAAGCGTATGCGTCCGATTTTTTTTTTTAACGAGGTCACGTATAATGAAATGATGCCGATCCCGTTTCCAGTTTTTGCAATCATTGCGGCGATCGTCGGCAGCGTCATCGCTCAATGGCTGCAAGCTCGTGCTTCCAAAATGATCAAGCTATCGGAAGACAAACCGCGGATTTTCGTCGTCTTGATCAGCTATTGCGATCGTCGTTGGCCGGAACAGGTCGAACAAATGATATCGTCCGCCACGCATCCGGGACGCGTGTTTTTTGGCATTCTCGAATTTGTCAAGAATGCCGAAGACTCGTGCGAAGCCACGATTCCGGCAGCGTGGCGTTCGCGCGTGCGGGTTCACGCGGTCTCTCACCGTATCGCTACATCCTTGCGCGAGGCGCGACGACTGTGCTACGACAAGACCTACTCGGACGAACCGTATGTTCTTTTCTTGCGCGCGGCGTCTATGGTGCAAGCATGGGACGAACTTCTCATGCAGACAACGACTGCGCGTACCGACCACCCCGTCGTGTCGATGCATCTGGGAAGCACATGTACACCGCGCTTTCCGACAGTAAGCAAAGGCGAGGACGGCCTTCGCGTCAAGCAAGCCTTTTTCGCGATTCCCACACGAGATTTGCTGCCATCGCTCCTGTGGCAAGCTGACCTTAGTTTCGCGTCGCACGAAGCGACAGACATCATACTCTCCACATCCGACATCATGGAAGTGAGCACGCTGTTGATGCGAGACGGCTGGTTCCTCGCGACGATCGGTGTCTGCTTGGCCGTCCGTGAGGCGCATCCAGTGGGCGTGCGCAGCGCAAAGAAGCTCGCGGATGGCGCACTACTCGAAGAATACGAGCGCCGCGTCGACGTTTCCGGCGCACATGCGGCTCTAGGGCTTACAAACTCGGCGGATTCACCTGAACTGATTGGTAAATACGGGTCGTTGGTCGCCGCTAGGGTTGCTCTGCAGACAGCGGAGGCAAAACGAGGAGCGAGATCTTCGCCATGATCGTCACGTCGCTCACGTCTGCGCAGTTTTCTTCGATTGTCGTACCTTCCGCATACGACGTAATACGATATCGTAGTGTCGATCTCCCCACATCAAACGCAAAACTTGCTTTGGTTTTATCTCGTTATTATCAGCGTCGTACCATTTGCCATTTCGCTGTGTGAATTCTTCCTTTTCGTCGTCTTCTTTTCCTTTATCTTCGAAAATGGGATCAGGGATGATAGCGTCCAATGATACCGCCGTTTCCAGATTGGTAAACTCTGAATTCTCCACGGGCCCATCAATGGCATCCATGAGCGCAGTCGTCTGTTGGAGTTTCTTGTTTCGAGCACGTCTCATGCGCTCGTTGTAGAGTGCTGTTTTGGTTGTTGGTGTTGACGGTGGAGGAGTCGCCTCCAGTTCAATCTCCGGAATCGCTTCATTTGCGGTCAGGGTCGTCACTGTCCGTTTTTCTTGCACGATGTGCACGGGGCGGGATGATGTTGTTCCGCGACGTCCGAGTTCGGCGCGGCTAGCCGCCATTCTCTTTCGCTCTACCTGCATTTTGCTTTGCAAACGAAAAGATTTTTGGCAGCCTTGCCGCATGTGCTTCGACGCATGAAGCGATTGGTATATCCGCTCAAGGCTCGAACAGTGGATGTACATCCTGAGTTTTCCGATATTATTGATTCTATCAGACGTCCCAGGCCGCGACGACGCGTTCGCCGCGCTCGAACTTCTTCGTCTTTTCGAGGTGGCCCAACGTCATCCTATATAAGAGCAGTGTGACAAAATGTGACCAGTCTTGAGAATCGGGTATTTGCATGCAACGGGCCAAAAAAAAAGAAATGCGGAAGGAGTCCGAAAAAAGGACCATTTCGCATAGGGAACATCGTCGGCACGAGTGACAATCGGACGAAAAACGGCCGCACTCGCAGCGAGAGACACTCGTCGGGTGGATATGACGTCTTGCTGCTAAACGCAATCGCAAGCAACACGCTTGCCAACATTTTATACTATGCATCTCCAAAAAAAAAAATAGTACTTGCTATAAATGTCCGAGACCCCCTACACGTTACCCCCGCATAACCTGATCCATCAATTGTTAAATTCGTATGATGAGAGAGAGCATGTATCATCTATACTCAACGCGGAAGCGCCATGCACCGCAGAGATAAAACTGTGTAATAGCAGCAGGCAAATGCAAACACGGTGTCGTGAAGAATACGATGGCAAAATGGTGGAGTATGTAGAAAATATTCCAACCGATTACGATGCATGGAAGCGATTGTGTGCGTTATCGGTGTGCGTAAATAACATGTACGCTTCATTCCAACACATTATACATTCGAATAATCAGAACAAAAGAAACTTTAGAACATGCTTCATCAATTTGGTGATGAGATACGGTACAATCGCGGGTGGTTTTATTCTGAAGAACATTGGGAAAAAGTTTCGACGTCGGAATTACATATCACACAGAAACGACATCGACGTCTACATGACGCCGCTGCAATTCCAAGAGTTTGCGACGCAAGTGGATACGTTGATTTCGCATTACCCAGGCGATGCGTGCAGACACTCCAAATCTATGCGGTACATTTATTCGGGATTGGCAAACAATCCGCAAAACATAATGTACCACATCAAATTTTCGATTCGTCTCAGCAGACGACGAAATAGTTATGTCGAATTTGACATCATCGTATCACCCGATCCAAACCAAACAATTGACAATTTCGATTTGAGTTTCTGCAAAGTCCGCGCATATTCCGCTCCCAGCAACGACGCCATACCGCTTACGCAGGTCGACCATAATATACCACTCTTTGATATTGCAAAATTCAGGGTGAACTTTGGAGACTACGACGCCCTATTCAACAAATCTGGTGTCATGAGCGAACCCTTTGCACGAGAATATTATGACGGAAATCGTACCACTCGGAATCGCGTCGAGAAATACTTACGAAGAGGATACAGCGTTTCGATACCGAAGATGCCCGCCCTGAATCCCGGAGGGTTTGTGCAATTGCGCGCCTCTAACTACGCCCAGCTGCTCCAAAATCGCGACGATTTGCCATCGGGTAAAAAGCGCGTCAGGAGTTTAATGCACACGGTCGCGATGGATTGTCCTCTCGCATGGATCGCACATAATTATGCGGAAACGCCACAGTTTGCCAATCTTCTTCTGACATACATTACGGGACACATGGTCCCTTCCGCGAAAATCATCGAACAAATGCGACTTCTTGAAGACGGATTGAGAGACGATACGCTGACGTGGTGAAAAATTGACTTTGACAAAGAGCCCACTGAGGAGGGGTGCGTGCACTTTTCCTTTCCAGTCGACGACGTCGAGAGCCCCGCCTTCAAGAAGTTGCTCGCCGACTTACTCAACATCATCTAGCAGAAGATGAATCGACGTCAGCAACCGGACAGTGAGCTGTGGCGCTTCGTTCGGTTTGACGGCGGCACGGCTCGTTGCATGGATCTCCACGCACGATCCAAGTGTGCAGCGTCGCATGATCCCACCGCAGCGTCGCGTACCGCACGGACGATGCCACGCGAGTGACCGCGCCCTGCGCGGAAGCGGAGCTCGACCGGCTCGGCGTGCTCACCAATAGCCGAAAGCACGTGGCGATGTTGCGATGTCGGACGCCACAGCCTCCAGAAGAGCGCGATGCGATGCATGTGCAAGCCGATCATATCCCACAGCTCCACGACCGGTCCCACCTCACGCGCCCATCATCTCATGGGAGCGTTTTTTCCGAGGACAGAGTTAAATGAGCGGCACGTGGAGCTGCTGCTGTTCGTGCTGCCCTGGCGTGTGCGTCGTTTTGTACTGGACTCGACGTCCCTTGCTCGAGGGAGACGGCGCACGCCTGGCGCGGGCGCACGCCGAAAGCGCGTTGTGAAGGCGCGCGACTTGGAAGGCAAATACCGGTCCGCCGACCTTAATCAAATCGTCGTGTTTCGCACAAGTAAGTTCTACAAAGCACTAAGCATAGCCTTGGGAAAGACCAAGAAGCACGAGCGCCGCGGCGCGGCTTTGGAGGTCGAGGTGGTCGGTCCGAACGACACCGCGGCGACAAAGCAACGTCGCCAAGGACGATGCGTCGTGCTTACGAAGCATTAAAACGTCGCCAAGGACGATGCGTCGTGCTTACGAGGCATATCACCTTAAAAGATCAAGTTTTTTTTTCAAGTTTTTTCGAGTGACATGGAAGCCCGGATGACGCGTTTGCGCACGACTGATGCTGCACAGGTCAGGGTTTGCCCCCCATTGCCGCCTGATTTGTGGGACGAAGTCATGCGCCAGACAGGCAACAGCATCGAAGGCTTCGTGACCCAAGTGCGGCTCGCAAGAGTGCAGAAGCACGTTGCAGGGCCTTTGTTGCCATCTCACGGCGGAGTGTGCACACTCAACCTGCGCGACGTGGCGATGTACCAGTGCTGCAAAAACCGCGAGTTCCAGAACGTGTACATGCTCGATACGGGAAGGATCACGGGCGTTTGCTGTCACAGCGGGTTTCGCGCGCTGCGCATCTACGAGCAGTACAATCAAGCGGTGATCAAGCTACCCAGGTCAACAATGTGGCACAAAGCACATTCAATCGTTTACTGGGTGCCTCCGCAGAACAAGATGCTCGTCCGCGTCGGCCTGCGCGTTGCCTGCAGTGAAGACGAGCTAACTGACGATGATCTGCGTCGCGTCGAGCAGTACGGTTGCAAGTCGCTTGCAAGCTTTCACCTCAGCGCGAAGTCACTGATGGAAGCCTCGGCGCCGGTGACGCAGCAACTTGCGGGGCGCCACCACACGTCCAGTAGCAACCACTTGCACGTCTTCGCGTCGATTGTGCGAGCGCTTACTGCGCCGGCAAACAAACACATCCATCACCTCGACCTCGACCTCGACAATGTTAGCGACATCTCGTTTGATGGCTTGATGGCACCCATGGCGACACTGCTTACCCATTTCACGTTGCGCTCTTTGTCGGTTGACGTGGCTCCGCTGCTGCGTTATGCCGACAACCTTGTCATGCTCTCGCTGCACGACACGACCATTGGCGCAGATGCGGTGCGCGAGCTCATGCAACTCTACATTCGTTGGAACCGGCACCATACAGGTGTGCGTGGTGTGCACATGCACCAGATCCGATCAAATGTGCGGATGTGGTACACAGAGATTGCTTATGTGGTGGTAGC
>MDTG01049643.1_pt1 | contig 13060 bp, 12 predicted proteins | sample 811421 | NCBI WGS metagenome assembly MDTG01 (sample SAMN05326645, study PRJNA326480) | marine metagenome | isolation source: seawater | place: Pacific Ocean: South East | collected 2011
GAAGGTTATCAGAACTATGATAAGTCAGAGTTCGATTCTCCAAGTGCTCTCTTTGATGATGATGCAAAACTAGAAAAGATTTACGGTCAAGAGTATGACCTAAATGAGTTCACTGCACCAGACAAGTTTAAGTCTTATGAGGCTCTTAAGACTCGTCTTGAGAATGTTCTTGGTCTGAATCAACCAGTCAAGAGACCTGTACTTGATGAAGAGTTAGGTGGTGAGGACAATGATCGTGGTTCATTTGAAGCAGCAGCACCAACTCCTGTTCGTGAACCAGTGGCATCAACTTCCTCTGATGAAGATGAAGATGAATCGTTGAGTTACTTTGCTAATCTAGTTAATTCTTAAACAAAAAGACCCCTTCGGGGGTCTTTTTTTATACCCCTGCTACTCTTGGATTATAAGTTCTTATTGTGTTTCTATTAACATACTGTGTTGATCTATTATATTTCATTACATTTCTTAGATCATTTACAACTCCTGCTACGTATGCTGGTTTTAGGATTCTTATTTGCCTCTTCTTATCATTTTCTCTTTGTTCGTATGCTAGATTGGTGATTACTTGTACTGGGTTTATGTTATCTGGATCTGTCAAATCTCCATTACTTTTTCTTACTGAGTATCTAAATTTAAACTCATCATCTACTACTAATCCACCTTGTAACATAATTCTTCCATCACTATCCTTTAGTTCTACAGTTTCGTAATGGTGGGCATCTGTTAATCCAGTTTCTCCATACTTATCTAGCATATAATTGTACAAATCATTATTACTTAGAGGCCATTGATCTCTAATGTTAGTAATATTATTCACTAGTAATATAACCCAGTCCAATTCTGGATCTTTATATATTCTATTAGCAATTGCCTCTGGTCTCATATTTTCTTCGATTTGATAACGTTCAAACATGGTTATTCCAAATTTAATATCATTTCTTAACTTAGCTCTTTTAAATATATTTTTTACTAGTATTCTTTCCTCGTTTTTATTTCTATCTGGTAGAAGAGAAACGTAATTTATATTTGGAAATTCTCTAAAGTATGCCATTAGTAACCTACCTCGTTTAGATCTATTGGATATAGATGACCACCACCTTCACCACCAGCATCCTTAGGAAACTGATTGAATTCTAATCCTTCAGGAACATCATTTTGATAATCAGTATCATATATTGGTTCTAGTTCTTGGAACCTAAGTGACATAACTGTACTTACTGGTACACCATCTTCGTATGCAGACCATATTCCATCTGGTGTATAGTTTACTGCACAACCAGTACATGCAACAGTTTTAATTCTATTTAAACTTGCAATATCTACTTCTTGATTTGTTTTATATTGTACGTGGAATACATTTGGTGTGCCTAAGAATATTGATGCTGCTCCAGTAGTAGCAGTTCTTTTTCTGGCTGCCATTCCTTGTTTAAAGAATCTTATTATGTTTCTAATTCTTTGTCCTTCTTGTGCATCTCTTGGAGTCATCTTCCAAGAAAATTGAAACTCTCTAAGGTTAGGTGAGTTGAATAATAATTCAAGATTGGCATTAGGAATTATTCCAAATCCTCTTGCTAGTATATCTTCTGGACTAACTTGGAATCCAGCTGCTGCTAATAGTCTAGATTGTAAGGCAGTTCCTGCTAATGTTTTTCCTGCAGTACTATTTGCAATCTCATTGACTCCTCCAAAACCAAGTTTACGTAATGCGTCTGCTGCCACACCAGCACCAGCATCACCCATACCAAGTAAGGCACCTGATGCCGAACCTGCTGCAGCAGCAATAGCAGAAGTAGTAAGGTTTCTCCCTACTAATGATGTCATTGCAGCAGATAGATTATTCATTGTATCTTCACCCCAACTTACATTGTTAGAGTCACTGATATCAGTTGGCATTGGAAGTTTACACATGCCAAGATATCTTTTTAATGGTGAAGTTCTCTGTACACCTTGTGTCATTATAGTTGCAGCATCTCCTCGTACAAGATTTTTTCTTGGAGGTTGATATTCATACTGCATTATTCTCACATGGTCTTGGTTGAACCCTGTGTTTTGGTTTTTTGTGTACAACGCATCTGTTGGATAGTTTAAACTACCACCATTATGTACCATCAATGTAGTTATTGTTTGGAAAGATGGGTTATCTAATTTATCTTGATACTCTTCTGCACTCTGTAGATTTTCAACATTATCTTCTATTGGACCATCATACACATAAGTGGGATTAAATATTCCTAATTCTGATGCCTCTTGATCTGTAATAGTATTATCTTTTCCTATTTTATTCTCATCAAACATCCAGTTTGGTAGTAGATATTTATTTGAATTTCCTCCAGCTGCTTTGAATGCATTTACTGTATCTGTACTAATTGCATTTACAACCTTTTTTTGTTCTTCTTCATTAAATTTATTTGTACCAAAAGTTGTCCAGTCTCCTTTCTCCCAAAGAATATCATCTGTATTAGTATCTATTAATTGTACTACTCCACTTTGAGAGTAATAAAGTTTTGCAGTATCTTCCCATCCCTCTCCCATAGCAGATGTTAATACATCTATAGGGATTGTATTGTTTATTTCATGTAATTTATCGCCACTAGTGGTAGTGTATGACATTAAGGACTATCCCAAACTTGTTCTGGTGAAACCATACCATATTTATTAACAAACTTTTCTGTTACTAACTTAGCAATGTCAGACCACTCTTCTGAATCCTCTGGAATAATAAACAAACCATCAATATTAGTAATGAAATATCTATGTAATGTTTTGTCTGGTAAACGTGCTTCTCTTTTATTTATGAGGGAACCAGCAATTGATGATCTTATATCAGGACTATAGTAGTGTAAGTTAGCACCGAGAATATGATCCAATTTAATATCCAGTATGTATGCTAGTGGTCTACGATCCCACCACGGATACTTATCACCGAATGCTGCAGAGTATGAGAAGTAACATAAGTCACCTACTTCTGGAAATCTTTCTTCTGATATTGCAGACAGTTCTGTATATAATTCATTAGCAAACCAGTCTGCATCAGTACCAGGAATTGATCTAGACTTTTCAAAGATTCTTCCACCAATGGTAGTATCATTTGCTAGTTCTGCTTTCCTTGCAGCATCTCTTGCTCTTCTTTCTGCTAAAGTTTTTCTTGGCATTACTTGATACCTAAATCATCTTCTGTCATAATTTTAAATTCATAGTTACGATCATCACAATATTCTTTTGCTGCTTTCCACTTTGCTTGATTTATTGCCCACATTTTTACTGAGTACGCCCATGACTTTGTTCTTTTCTTTGGCTTTACTGGAGGCATCTTTGTTTCTTTCTTTGGTTTTATTTCTACTACCATTGATCTTCTCTTACCAGACCTATCACTATATCTAATAAAGAAGTCTGGAAAATATCTATGTGTTCTATTATCTAGAGGTGACTTGTAAGGAATCCAAAATTCTTCAGAAGCCCATTCATTAATATTTTCATTTAGATCACAATAATTCATAAACTTTCTTTCCCAAAGTGACCTGTAAACTATGTTTGTGGGGTCTCCTTTGTACTTTTTAGGATGCTTCGGCCTATATTTTCCATTATATGACATACATAGTATAGGATAACTAATTAATAAGAGTATTTAGATGGCAAAATTCGTTGATCCATTATATTTAAAGATAACAAATCCTAGAAATACTAATTCTGGTACTTCGATACCTTCTGCTCAGGATTTATTTAAAGGTCTGTCGGTTAATAGTCAATATAAAGTTTCATTAGGATTGCAGAGATTTGGTGTTTCATATTCAAAAGAATCTGAATCTCTAGAGAATCATCTAACTGCTTGTGGTATATTTGATGAGTATGAATCTACTAATTTTAATTATGATTTCTTTGCATCAGAAGCAATGCTTCCAGGAGCAAACTTTGATATTACTGAGCAACCTGGAGCATATCAAGGAATGCTTGAGTACAATGCTACCAGAAGAATCTTTCCTGACTTTGAAGTAACCTTTTATGTTGATGATAAGTATAATATTATTCGTATATTTGAAGAGTGGATGAATTTTATTAATCCATTGTATACCAGTCAGGGAAAATACGTTGGAGGATATGAAGGTCAAACTAACAATGAATTTAATTACCCTGCTCAACCATATTATAGAATGCAATATCCAAGGAATTATAAGAGAGAGATTAATATTACAAAGTTTGAAAGACATTTAATAAAGAATCTTAATCAATCTCTTTCTTATGAGGTTGGTTGCAATCCACAACATCTCTTAAGTTATAGGTTCATAGATGCGTTTCCAAAACAAGTAACTGCTATGCCTATGACGTATGAAGGTAGTACAATAACTAGGTTAACTGTTATCTTTGGATACACTAGGTACATTACTGTTAAGGATAATGGCCCTGATACTTCTACTTCTTATGGCAATGAAGATAATGTGGCAGTTATGGATGCTGCGACACGAAATTCAAGAAAAAATTATGGTGAATTGAAACCTAAACCTAAAATTAAGTTGGTAGGAACAAAAATATCGGAAGAGAATAAAAATACCACTAGTAACATCACTACAGCAGAAACAGTGAAAGATATTCAGAAACATGCAAATCAATTTACTACACATGGTAGTGCTGGTGGAAAGAAAATTTGGAATCCTTTTAAGTCGAGGGCTAAATCAAAGGGTCAAGCACAGAAAAATCTTGAAGATTCTGGAAGTAATCTAGGTAGTTTCGCAATTGGTATTTAAACTTTCAAATAACCTCCCTATATAAAATACTGAAAAAAATATTATGCCTTTACCAAAAATAACTACCCCGACTTATGAGTTGGTCTTACCATCATCAGGGAAGAAAATAAAATATAGACCGTTTCTAGTTAAAGAAGAAAAAGTTTTAATCCTTGCATTAGAAAGTCAGGATGTAAAACATATTACAAATGCAATCAAAACTACAATAAAGGATTGTATTGTTACTCGTGGAGTGAAGGTTGAAGAACTTCCCACATTTGATATTGAATATATCTTTTTAAATATTCGTGGTAAATCTGTAGGAGAAGCGATTGATTTAGTTGTTACTTGTCCTGATGATAATCAAACAACTGTTCCTGCAAAGATTTATATTGATGAGATTGAAGTGAAGAGAGATAAGAACCACAAGAATGAAATTAAACTTGACTCAAAGTTAACTCTTAAAATGAAGTATCCATCCTTGGATAGATTCATTGAGAATAATTTTAATTTTAATAGTGATGCTTCTGATACAGATAAAACATTTGATATTGTTGCCTCATGTATTGATATGGTATACGATGAGGATCAAGTGTGGGCTGGATCTGATTGTACTAAGAAAGAATTGAAGGAATGGGTTGAGACTTTAAACACTCAACAGTTTATGCAGATTGAGGAGTTCTTTACTACAATGCCTAAGTTATCTCATACATTTACAGTGATTAATCCAAACACTGAAGTCGAAAGTGAAGTTACGTTGGAGGGTTTATCCGATTTTTTCGAGTAGTTATGGCTCACATTGATCTTGAGTCATATTTTAAACTTAATTTTGCTTTGATGCAGCATCATAAATACAGCTTAACTGAGATTGAAAACATGATGCCTTGGGAGAGAGACATATATCTCGCACTTCTAAATCAATACATTGAAGAAGAAAATCTAAAAGCACAACAGGAAAATAATTAAGATGGCAATCAGCAGTTCCAGTATTTCTACCTTTGGCAGTCTTCAACCTCGTGGGAATGCGATGTCTGGTGCTATAAATTTTATAAGGGGAAAGGCATCTCAATCAGTTTCTGGTGTAAAGAGTAAGATAGGTGGATTGAGATCAAATATTGGTGAGCAGATAAAAAATATATCTACAAAACCTGAAAGTAATGTAGGTGAAAGAAGTAATGTAGTTAGAGATGTACTACAGACATTTGGAAATGAGAAGACAGAAAAAATTCTTACAAAGAATTTAAAGATATTAAGAGATACATTTGTAGAGACCTTTGAAGTTGCAAGATTGTTAAGAGCATCAGCTATAGGTGCTGGTGGATTGGGTGCTGGATCTGGTGGAGGTGGTGGTGGAGGTCTAAGTCCATTAGTAGCTGGAGGTATTGGTGGTGCTATTGGTGCTGCATTAGCTGCATTTGGAAAAAGGATTGCTAGTTGGACTAAGAATTTGGTAAAGGGTTCTGTTAATGGTTTAAAAAGAATTCTTGGTATTCCTGTCAAACCAACAGCTACAACTACTAATCTAGGACCACGACTTCAATCAAAAAATATAAAGGGTACTCAAGGAATACAAGGAACTCAAGGTACTCAAGGTATTCAAGGAAAACCAGGTAAACCAGGTGCCACGACACAAACAAGTACTAGCACTAGTACTACTAATAATATATCAAATACTAGAAATAATACTACCACAACAAATCAAAATAGAAACATTCGTAATACACAATCGAACACATCAACTGCTAGTAATAATATAAGGAATACAAATCGAATTAGTAATATTAATAATACACAAACAAATGTTAATAATATAAAACCTAGAGGAAATATTCTTTCAAAGATTAGTCCTAAAATTAAAAATATATTGAAGTTTGGTGGAGGAAGTAAAGGTAAACTTTTACTCGGTGCTACACTTACTGCTGGTACTTTATTTGGTCTCAATGCACTTAATAAAAAAGGTGATGGGGAAGGAGGAGCAGGATTGGAAGGTGATGCATTAGATAAGTTTGATACTTCTGTAGATAAGTTTGGTGAATTTGTAACGAAAGTTACTCCATCAGAGAATAAGAAATCATTTAGTGAACGTGAAAACGTACCAATGATTTCTAAGAAGGTAGACCCAAAGAAACCACAAGGTTTCATGAGAGCTGTTGCTGGTTATGCTGATTGGTTGACTCTCAATACATTTGACTTTGATAGACGTGGAACTCTTCTTGATGGTATTAAAAATATTGTAAACCCAAAGGAAGTTGAAACCAAGATTCCAAAAACTAGTAAGAAGAAACCAAATATTGTAATGCTTCCTGGTATGGGTGCTGCTGCAGCACCTCCACAGCAAGGACAAAAAATAGTTAATCCAAATGGTGGAGTTGGTAATTCTATTGATTATCCTTTCTTAAGTAGTTCCAAGTCAGATAATTTTGGTGCATTGGAAAGTAAAATGATCTATAATGTGGTGGGGTAGATAGATGGCAGGTTGGTTCGCAGCATTAAAAGGTACAGCAGTAAAGGGTGCTAGTAAGGCTGCTGCAGCAAGAAATTTTATAAGACCTAAAGGTAAAGGTGGTGGAGGAGCATCTCCTCAAGACCCAGATAAAATTAAGGTAGAAGCAAAGAGAATTAAAACAACTCCTTCTATCTTAAAGGTTAAGTCTCTAACTTTTAGAAAGATTGGAGATAGTAATACTTTTATAAAGTTTATTGGATCTGCTGGATCAGAACTAAACAAAGTAAAGATACCAGATAAGAGAGGTTTATTATCTCGTATGAATTTAGCTGGGTCTGGAAACTCAGCAATGAATATGCTCCTTGCAACGATGGTTGATCCTGGAGGTGTTGCTAAAACAGCAGGAATGAGTCTTGGTGTTGGTGCTGCACTTGCTGTTCCAGGAATTATAGGACTTAGACAATTATTTAAAAAGAAACCTAATATCAAACCTAATATCAAACCTAATAAGATAAAAGGTCCAAAGATAAAAAGTACAATAAAGAAACCAAAGATTAATAAGAAACCAAATCTTAATACAAAACCAAATACTAAACTAAAAGTTAAGAAACCAAATCTTAATAGAATAAATGCTAAGAATAATATAGTTAAAACAAATCGAATTACAAAACCAAACCTTAATCTTAATAAAGGTGGTGGTATATTAAAACGTCTAAAAAATATCAAAGGAGTATCTAAAAGTAATGTAGTATTGAATACTGTGTTTGCTGGTTTCGAATTCGCTGATAGAAAATCATCAGGTCAAACTAATACTCAAGCTGCTATTGGAACTGGTTCTAGTCTTGCTGGTGGTATAGCAGGTGCAGCTATAGGTCAAACATTGATTCCAATTCCTGTTGTTGGTGCATTAATTGGTGGTGGAATAGGTTCATGGATATCAACTAAACTTGCAGACAAAGCAACTGGTGCAGATAAGATAGGATCAGAAGAGACAGAAGAAAAGAAAAATGAAATTGATGGTCAAGAAGATTTAAATAAAATAACAGAGCAAGTCAGAATTAAATCACAAAAACTTAATGGAATAGTTGATAAGTTTGATGATCATGTTATGGCATTGGCATCTTTAATGGATCGAAGACCAGAGACTAAAGATAAAATGATCTATACTGAGGGAGGTTCCATTGAAAGTGCTACTGTTAATGTAAACAATACAAATAATATAAACACTAAACTTAAAGTTGATCAGTCAATGATAACATCAATAAGTAATGATGATTCTGAGGATACAATCTTTATCACACAACAATCTCCACCTATGAATCTAGGTCAAGGTGGTGGAATGATACCAATACCTGTTGGTGGAGGAGGCGGTGGTCTTGCTGTTGCTACTCAATCCGAAAGTGAGTTGGTAAATAGTGTGTGGTCTAATATACTTCTTACAAAACTTGCATCAAAATGACAAATTCTTCAACTGCTAGTAGTTCTAATGATAGGTTTCCTAGTGATGCTAATTTAGTAGCAGGATATACTATTGATGAAGTATCCATTCGACCTATTGGTGAAGATGAAGATGTTATGGGTACAGTGACAGAATGGACTACTGATATGGATGTTGATGAGGAAGGTGATGTAGTAGATAATGTTAATAAAAAACCTGTTGATTTAACTAATTCTATATTAGGTGTATCTTATTTTGAAAGTATATTAGAACCATGTGTTGCTATTGAGTTAGAAGTATATTCTAGTAGTAGTATTTTTAATGAGGTTCCGATACGTGGAGGAGAGAGAGTAGAGATTGATATTAAAGGCCCTGATGGAACTCGTTTTGAAAGGAGAGGTGCCTATGCAATGTATGTTTATAAAGTAAGTGGAATGAATTCTGATAAATTACGAGAGACTTTTACATTACATTTAATATCTAAAGAATTCATGGTCAATGAAACGGTAAGATGTAAAAGGAAATTTCATAGAACTACAATTGATACTCATGTGCATGATATTTTACGGGATATTTTAAAAACAACAAAGGAAAATATAATAGAACCAACATATAATTCATATACCTTTATTGGTAATATGAAGAAACCATTTCATACTATACAATGGTTAGCTCCAAAATCTATATCAAAACTTGGTGCAGCTAAAAAAGGTGAAGATGAAGATGGAGAAAAAGCAAATGGTACTGGTGGATATCTATTCTATGAGAATCAAGATGGGTTTAATTTTAGAAGTATTGATCAGTTAGTTTCTAGAACAAAGAGTGAAGATAGTGCTGATGAAGATGATACTATTTTTACTTATGTTCATACTGGAGTGGTTGAAGAGAATGCAGGATTTAATAGTAGAGGAATGTACGGAGACATTCTTAAGTTCTTTTGGGATAGAACTGTTGATGTTAGGAAATCATTACGAGTTGGTATGTATTCCAACCTAACATACCATTATGATGTTGTCACAAATCAACTTTCACGCTATAATTATAATCTTACTGAACAGATGGAGAACGCAGAAACATTAGGTGCTGATGGTATTCCTCCAGATGTACAATTGTTTGGTAAATCTCCATCCAGAGTGCTGTCAACAGTATCTGATCAGGGTACATTAGATCAACCATTTCAGAACTATGCATCTAATGCAGCACTGTTGCCTAGTGGAAGAGATAAGGCTGATATGGCGAAATCCTTTTCAAGATATAACTTATTATTCCAACAAGCACTAAATATTTTAGTTCCATGTAACATTCACTTAAAGGTTGGAGACATTGTTAAGTGTTACTTTCCTAAAAGGAATACTGAAAAATCAGAATCTGATCCAGAAACAAGTGGATATTATTTGATCAGGGAACTAAGGCATTCTTTTGTGCCAAACCAAAACACAACTTCTCTCAAATTAATGAGAGACTCTTATGGAATCGACTAGGAGGACTTATGACTAGCAAAATCAAACATGATTTAGACCACGAAGTTTATCTTGATCCAAAAGATCATAAGGAACATATTAATCATGGAATGTTGGAGTACACAGAAGAAGATTTAAAAACTTCTCATGCTTATTATGATGAGTATCATAAAGATGAAGCAGTGGATAAGAATGATGCTACCATTAATGATTATCATACAAGGCATGAGGATCAACATCTTGAAGTCTATTGTGAGAATCATCCAGATGCTTTCGAATGTAGGGTTTATGACGAATGATAGATGAATCGCTATTAAAGTCTGGTGCAATTGGAAGGGACGGCTTTTCCTGGTGGATAGGTAGAGTCGCTCATCCTAAGTATTGGAAAAATGCCAACGTTGCACTTTCTCAAGACAGTAAAATAGCACAGAGATGTAAGGTAAGAATAATTGGATATCATCCTTGGGATAATTCTTTGAGAGAAGAAGAACTTCCTTGGGCTCATGTTTTAATGGATCCTATTACTGGAAGTGGTCAAGGTGGTCTTGGAGATACTATGTGTCTTGCTGGAGGAGAGACATGTATTGGATTCTTTCTTGATGGTGAAGAAGCACAACAACCAGTGATACTAGGACTCTTACATAAACATGCAGAAGTTAGAAATATAATTGAAGAAAATGATTTATTTGAGGAAGGAACCTCTGGTTTCAAACCATTCACAGGAGTTCCAGGAGGTAAAGTTACTGCAACAAAAAGAGCAACTGTACTTACTGAATCAGTATCTAAAAAGTCACCAGCAATTACTGGTAAAATAAAACAACTAACTGACATTGCAACTGATGTTGGTGATTCTATACAAGGATCACTTGATAAAACTGCAAGTGCATATTTTCCTAAGGGACGTAGTTCATCTGCAGCTGATGCTTTAGAAAAAGATACAACTAAATCTTGGATGCCACCAAGTCTTTGTGGTGATGATGCTATTGGTCAGATGACTCAATCTATTCAGGATTTTATTACGTTTACTAATGGTCTTGAGAGTGCATTGGGTGAATTTATTGATCCCATTACTAACAAATTGATTGACATGAGATACAAGATTCAAAGCATGTCAAAACAAATTGCAGGTATCATCAAAGGTGTTATCAATAACCTTAGAGATGGATTGATATCTAAAGTTCTTAGTTTGTTTAAGATCTTCTCTGCTCTACAAAAGAAGATTAATCCAGCAGACTTTTTCTTAGGCCCTCTAGCATCTAAAGCAACGAAGAAGATACTTGCATTACTTTATTGTGTTTTTGGTAATGTGATGGGTAAGTTGGAAGACTTCCTTGCTAATATGCTTGGTAATTTAGTTGGCAATACTGTTAATGCTCCTTTCTGTGCAGCACAACAGTTTGTATCTGGTATCTTAGCAAAGGCAATGGATTTGATTGAGGATGTTACTGGTCCTATTTTGAAGGGTATTGATTGGTTGACTGGTGGGTTATCAAATATTAAAGGTGTTTTATCTAAAGTTAGTAACTTAGCAAGAAAAATATTTTCTTTCATTGATTGTGATGCTCTTAAGTGTGATAAACCAAGTGAATGGGTATCGTCAAGAAACTCAGCACTAAAAGTTAAAGCAGATAAATGGCAGGAAACATTAGATAAGGTAGATGTATTTAAAGGAATACAAAAGAAGTTAGATAAAGTTGATGATTATATGGATGAGAATAAATTAGCAAAGGCAATTGCTGGTGGTGACTTAGATACAGTAAAGGATGATGAGGTTTATGGTGTAAGTGTTCTTACTATTATAAAAGGAGTTCAAAAATTAGCAGGAAAAGATGCTACTAAACTGAAGAATGGTGGTTTAGGATCTCTTGAAAGTGGTCTTTCGTTGATGTCATTGTTTGGTACTATGAGTATAGAGTTTGATGAATGTAATAAGAAAACTAGTACTCCAACAAATCAAGATGATATAATTTCTATGCCTCCAGGATTTACATATGATAAATGTATACCACCAAAAGCAGAAGTAAATGGCAAAGGTGTTGGTGCAGAGTTGGAAGCAACTGTTGGAGTTGGTGGTAGAGTATTCTCTGTTGAAGTTTTGAATGGTGGTTTTGGATATGATAAGGATACAAGTGTTGCTATTATAGATAAAACTAATTATGGTTCAGGAGCTCAGGCAAAACCAATAGTTAGTGATGGTATTGGTAGTATCACTAGTGTTGTTGTAACATCTACAGGTTCTGGTTATTGTGGTGGAGGAGCAGTAGGAGTCATTACTGGAATCATTCCTGTAAATCCAGGAGTTGGATATACTCCTGGAGATCAAATTATAATTGAAAATGGTAGAAGTGATCCTCGTGATCCTCCAGATGACGATAAGGTTGATATTAAAGATCCTACAACTGGTTATTGGCTTCCTGGCCCTGATGGTACCTTGGGTGATAATCACTGGGATATTAATGGAAACTTTGGTGATGGTTTACCACCAACTGGTGATGATGATATTTGGATTTCATTTACTGGAAAAGGAAATGGTGGAACAGGAACGGGAACAACTACTATAGATGATATCAGATTGACTCCTAATGGTAGTTTTACTGGAGTTATTTCAATCCCAAGTGACTTTAACTATGAATTTACTGGAACACCAACAATCAGAATAAATACAAATACTGGTTTTGGTGCAGAGTTTGTTCCATTAATGAGTGAAATTAATCAATCCAGAGTAGATGATTCTGTGAAACCATTAGTAGGTATAACAAGTGTTATTGATTGTGTCTAATGTCTGAAGAAAGTAAAGGTTTATCAAAAGAAGAAATCCAATCTTTAGTTAAGGAGGAGGTGAAAGAATACTTCAGGATGGCTAGACCTGGATTTGAAATAATTTCTAACTATGATACCTTGGGTCATGGAGTAGGAGAGTTTGCTTTGAGTACAGATACTGCACAAGGTTTTTCTTTTTATAAACAAGGTAATGGTAAATTAAAATCTAATAAATCTA
>MDTG01282277.1_pt1 | contig 13060 bp, 13 predicted proteins | sample 811421 | NCBI WGS metagenome assembly MDTG01 (sample SAMN05326645, study PRJNA326480) | marine metagenome | isolation source: seawater | place: Pacific Ocean: South East | collected 2011
ATTTATGTAAACCGCCCAATTTTTCATCAAGATCAATTAAGCCTGTCGGTACACCAACTATTCCCTGATCACTTTTCATAGCAAGTGTTGCCATTTCAATAGTTTGATCTAATGCCTGGTTAAATTTTAAAAAAGATTGAGTGAAACTTCCTCGTTCAGCTAAATCAAATAATGATTTTTCGGTTGTCTCAATTATTTGTTCCGCATTTTGGTCTTTACTATTTAATGTTTCAGATGATAAGTTGGTTGATATTAAAATAAGTTCTCTTCTTAAATACATCTCATGAATTACTTTTGCATAATCACCTGCTTGTTTGAGAGAGCTTGAAAATCTAGTTAATTTTACTAAATATTCAGTTCCACCGACTTCTTCAAGTATGTTTTCTTTTTCAAAATAATTCTTTAAAGTAATCGGATTGGCTATCATGCCTTTATTGTTTAAACTTTCTATAACTTCAAAAATTTTGACGTGGGATGGATCGTAAAAAATTTGTGCACTAACAATATTGGATATCTCATCAATTATGTCATTATTCACTAAGATCGAACCAAGAAGAGCTTGTTCAGCTTCTAAATTTGATGGTTGCTTATTTTCGGTATTTTTAGCTACAGAAGCTGTTTCACTCATAACATTATAGTATTTAAAAATTTAATGTAATAAAGGTAAAACTTACACACTTTTTTTTACGATCTGTGGAAAAGTTATCTTGATTTAATTTTATCTATTTTGATTGTAATATTTGATTTTACTTCAGAATGGAAATTTATTATTGCGTTATATGTCCCTATCTTATTTAATTCATCTTTCAAAATAATAAATGAGGGAGCAACGTCCACATTAATTTTCTGTTTAATTAAATTTGTAATTTGTTTGGGTTTTATTGATCCATAAAGTTCACCATTTTCCTTGCACTCTTGATTAAATATAAATGTTTTTTTATCAATTTGTTTAGATAATTTTTCAAATTTAACTTTTGAATCATTGTTTTTTTTAATCAATTCATCTTTTTTTTTATTAACGAATTCTAAGTTTTCTTTATTATATCTTAATGCCTTACCTTTTTTTAAAAGAAAGTTTCTAGCGTATCCGTTTTTTACTGTAACTTTTGCGCCAATTTTACCTAGGTTCAAGACGTTTTCTAATAATATAACTTCCATTTAAATCAATCCTAATATTTTCGCTTTTTTAATTTCACGAGTAAGCTTTTTCTGTTTGCTAAAAGAAACCGATGTGATTTTAGAAGATAAAATTTTTCCATTGTCTGAAATGTATTTTTTTAATAAGCTTATATTTTTATAATCTAACTTGGGACTATCTTTTAAAGATAAAGGGCATTTTTTTGAAAATTTACCATCATTTTTTTGAAAAAGACTTAATTTATTTAATGAATTAGAGTTTTTTCTTTGAAATTTTTTATTTTTTCTTTTCATTTAATTTTTTATCTTTGCTAAAATATTCTATATCAGTCTCTAAACTCTTATATTTGACCATAAGATGCCTGATAACTAAAGAGTCGATTTTTACTTTTTTATTAATTTCGTCTATGGTTTTATTATTTCCTTCAAACTTATAATGTATAAAAAATCCTTTATTATAATTTTTTATTTTTGTCGCAAGATTTATCAAACCCCAGTCTTCTATTTTTACAACTTTACCCGAGGAATTATTTATTATGTCGTTATATTTACTTTTAATATTTTGCAAATCTTTTTCTGGTAGATCCTGCCTAACCACTATGGTATTTTCGTAAAAACTCATTTATCTATTATATTACAGTATATTTTATTGTTTATAAGAGTGGGGTTATACTATAATAGGTAATTTAAGCAATACTAATAAACATAACTAATTTTATTTAAAATTATTAATGAATGCTCTATTATTTCCAGGTCAAGGTTCCCAATTAGTTGGGATGGGGTCTGAATTTTATAAAGAATTTGATATAGTTAAAAATTTATTTCGTTTAGCAGATGAAAAATTAAACATACCTATTTCAAAAATTATATTAGATGGACCAGCGGATCAACTACAGATGACAGCTAATACTCAACCAGCAATTCTTACTGTAAGTTTTTCAATATATAAAGTACTAAAGGAAGAATTTGGATTTGACATTTCATTATTTAAATTTTTTGCTGGTCATTCTCTCGGAGAATATAGCGCTTTAGTTTCTGCAGACTCCCTAAAATTTGATGACGCGTTATATTTATTACACGAAAGAGGAAAAGCAATGCAGGAAGCAGTGCCAGTGGGACAAGGTAGTATGGCTGCAGTTTTAGGTTTAAACATTATGGATTTAAAAAATTTATTAAAAGAGCAGAAAAAAGGTATTTGTGAGATAGCTAACGATAATGCTGATGGACAAGTCATATTAAGCGGTGAAAAAGACAGTGTAAATTATATTTTAGACCTTTTAAAAGAGAAAAAAGTAAAATTTATTCCTCTAAAAGTAAGTGCTCCATTTCACTGTTCCTTAATGAAAGTTGCAGCAAAAAAGATGGAAGCGAAGATTAATAATACAAATTTTTACAATCCTAAATTCGAAATTATAAGTAATGTCACAGCAAATGCTGAAAAAGATGTAGATAGAATAAAAAACTTATTGATTGAGCAGATTTACTCGGCAGTCAGATGGCGAGAAAGTATCGTTTGTATGTCAAAACAAGGTGTTGAAAATTTTGTTGAAATTGGGCCAGGAAAAACATTATCAGGAATGGTAAAAAGAACAATAAAAGACAAAAAAGTAAATTGCTTTTCAATTAATTCAATTGCTGATATTAAAAAACTTAACGATGAATTTAAAAGATAAAAAAGTTTTAATTACAGGATCCACAGGTGGTATTGGATATAGTATTGTAAATAAATTTTCTAGTTTAGGTGCAAAAGTAGCAGCAAGTGGAACAAATGAAGAAAAATTAAATCATTTAAAAAAAAATTTTCCGGAAATCGAAATAATAAGATTTAAATTAGAAGAACATGATAAAATAGAAAAGTTTATTGAAAACACTTCAGAAAAATTAAATGGTTTAGATATTTTAATTAACAATGCTGGCATTAATTTAGATAATATTTCAATAAGATTAACAGAAGAAAATTGGAAAAAAGTTTTAGATATTAATTTAACTTCAAGTTTTTTGTTAAGTAAATTCGCAATTAAAAAAATGTTAAAAAAAAAATATGGAAAAATAGTAAATATTACTTCTATTGTTGGTCATACAGGAAATCTTGGCCAAGCCAATTATGCTGCATCTAAAGCTGGCATTGTAGCATTTTCAAAATCATTAGCAATTGAGTACGCGAAAAAGAATATTAACGTGAATTGTGTGTCACCAGGTTTCATAAAAACAGATATGACAGATAAAATTAATGAAGACTTCAAGAGAATTTTGATTAGCAAAATACCATCTGGAAACTTAGGATCTCCCGAGGATGTTTCAAATTGTGTAGCTTTTTTGGCGTCTGATTTAGCAAAATATATTAATGGAGAAACTGTGCATGTTAATGGTGGAATGTATATGGCTTGACAATTGTATCTAATAATCTATTAAGAATTATATAATTAAGAAAGGAATTTCATGTCAGAAGATGTAAAAGGAAAAATAAAAAAAATTGTTGCAGATCATTTAGGTATTGAGGAGGAAAAAGTTACAGAGGAAGCAAGTTTTATAGATGATCTTGGCGCAGATAGCTTAGATACTGTTGAATTAGTAATGGCTTTTGAAGAAGAATTTGGTTCAGAAATATCTGATAGTGAGGCTGAAAAAATATTGACAGTTGGTGATGCAATAAAATTTGTAGAAAGTAAAACTAGCTAAATATAATAATATTTCTGAGTGATTATATTTATGACTCCAAAAGGAGAAAATATAATGATAATTCTCTCTTCTCCATCTGGAGTAGGTAAGACTACAATAACAAAAAAGCTTCAACAAAAATATCAAAATATAAAAATTTCGATCTCACATACAACTAGGCCCCCAAGATCAAATGAAGTGGATGGTGTTGATTATAATTTTGTTTCAAAAAAAAAATTTGAAGAATTAATTAAAGCCAAAGAGTTTTATGAATATGCAAAAATTTTCGATAATTACTATGGGACGTTAAAACGTAATGTAGATTTAGATTTAAAAGTAAAAGATATTTTATTTGATATCGATTGGCAAGGAACAAAACAACTTTCAAAATATAAAAATTTAAACTTAGTAAAATTTTTCTTAATTACTGACAGTAAAGCCGAACTAAAAAAAAGATTGCTTAAAAGAGATCAAAATACGAATGAAGAAGTTGAAAAAAGGTTTAATGCGTTCGATGAAGATATTAAACATTGGAAAGATTATGATTATGTATTGATAAATAAAAATCTTGACACATGTTTTAAGCAAGTTGAAAAAATTATTTTAGAAAATAAGCAAAAAAATTTTACTTTCTTTCATACAACTCGGTAATTTTGTAAAACATCTCAGGACTGATCTGTTCAGGTCTCAAACTGAAATTTAATTCAGGTAATTTTTTTAATTTTTTAATATCTAAAATTTTTTTAATCCTCTTATTAATCATTTTTCTTTTATTAGAAAAAAGAACACTTGTTACTTTTTCAAGGTTAGAAAGATCTTTAATTTTATAAACTCTTTTTTTAATAGGTCGAAAATAAATAATCATAGATGTAACTTTTGGTTTAGGAAAAAAACAATTAGCAGAAACTAAAAATTTTTTAACTACTTTTAATTTTAAATTCGTAATTATAGATAATCTGCCATAATTTTTTGATAAAAATTTACCTAAAATTTTTTCTCCTAACTCCTTCTGAAACATAAAGATAATGTCGTCAAATTTTTTCTCTAGATTTTTTTGTTTAAGAATTTTTATAAGTATTTGAGAAGAAATATTATACGGTAAATTTCCAATAAGCACTATCTTCTCTTTATTAATTTTATTAAAATCAAATTTAAGTACATCAGTATTAAAAACACATATTTTTTTTTTTGAGTAAAGTTCTTTTAAATATTTTGCAAAATCATTATCTTTTTCGATTAATGTAAGTGATTTTGGTTTAAATTTTAAAATTTCATTTGTGAGCTCACCTCTACCTGGGCCTATTTCAATTATATTTCTTCGATTTAGATCAGTTAAATTCAAAATTTTTTTTATTATATTTTTTTCAATTAAAAAATTTTGTCCAAGTGATTTTTTTGCAAACTTCATGAGTTTAAATTGTGAATATAGTTTATACACTTTAACAAGCTTTCTGGTTTAGCTTTTTTTTGTAAAACTATATCTGCAGCTACTCCATGATCAGGTGATACTCGTGGATATTTTAATCCTAGTGTTAAATTTATAGCATCGAACTTTTGTAATGTTTTAAAAGGGGTTAAGACCTGATCATGATACATGCCTACAATTACATTAAAATTTTTGTAATCATTTATAAACAACGTATCAGCAGCCATAGGCCCTTTTAAAAAAATTCCTAATTTTTTTAAAGTTTTAATCGCTGGAATAATTATTCTTTTTTCTTCAGAATTTTCTCTTAATTCTGCATTATGTGGGTTTAGGCCAAGTATAGCAATTTGAGGTTTTTTTTTATACAAATTTTTATACCACGTATTTATGTTTTTGATTTTATTTATAATCATTTTTTTATTTAATTTTTTTGAAACTGATTTTATGTTTAAATGAGTAGTAATTGGACTTACAATTAAATTTTTACCTTTAATTACCATAACCTCATTATCATTTTTTAAATTACATTTAGAGGATAAAAACTCTGTTACTCCTATTTCATTCTTCAATAGTAGTTTCTTGTCAATTGGACAATTTATTATTCCAGCAACATTTTTATTTAATGCTAAATTATGAGCTAAATTTAATGAATTTAAAACAAACTTAGACGATGATTTTCTTGAAACATTAAAGGGATCCTCAAAGTCAACTTTTATATCAATTATTTTAAGTTTATCTGAGTCATAAATTTTTAAATTGCTATCAACTCTCTCTAAATCTATTTTATAATTTAGTTTTTTATATTGTTCTTTAAGTAATTGAAAATTTGAAATCAAAAAGATTTTTTTCCTGACTATTTTTGGCAATTTGATCCAACTTTTAAAAATTATTTCAGAATTTATGCTATTAGGATCACCACTTACTAAAATTATTTTTTTGCTCATTGATATTGTATTACGCTATTATTTTTTAGTTTTGATAGATGGCTTCTTGAATATAAATTGAATAATTCATTTTGTTTACGAGAAACTAAATTTTTTTTCAAAACTTCTTTGTCTATGTTTTTCTTAGAATTCCTTATTGAATTTAATTTTAAAAATAAAATACTATTTGTTTGAATTATTGGTTTTCCAATTTGCCCTGGCTTTAAATCTTTAAGAGTATCATTAATTTTTTTTGATAAAATACTTAAATTTATCCAGCCAAGACTTCCTTTTTCGGACGCAGAGCCAGATATACTATAGTTCATTGCAGTAGTTTCAAATCCGTTTAATTCTATTTCTTTATTTATTTTAGATATTAAGCTTTCATTAGAAACTTTTTCACTTTGGAAAACTTCTATTTCAGACAGATTTACCTCTTCTTCATTAGAGTTACTTTGAATTATTTTTTTCATTTCTTCATTAATTGTACTGTCATCGATTTCAATTTTTTTTGAGTATTTCGAATAAATAAACTGTTGCCATTTAAGCTCCGTTTCAATTTCTTTCATCCATAAATTATAATCTAATCCGTAATTCTTGAAATCGCTTTTTAATTTTTGCTTATTATTTCTTGTTATACGATTAACACTTTCGTTGAGACGCTGGTCACTTATTTTCAAATTAAATTTCTCAAGTTCAATTTCTTTTAATTTTAAAAAAATTAAGCTATCTAAAGTTTGACTTTTTAATTTATCTATATTTTCTTGACTTATTTCATCACCAGCAATAATTAAAGTGCTTAAGATTTTATTTTTTACATCAAAATTTGTTATTATTTTTCTATCAATCTTCACAATTATTGAGGTTTCAACTTTAGAGTATAAATTATTTGTAAGAGAAAAAAAAAAGACAATATAAAAAATTAATAAAATGTTTTTTTTCATTAATCAAATTTCGGGCTATCTATGTTTCCAAATGGAACCAAAGTAATTTTAAACATCAATGAGTCCTCAGGCTCTAACTCTGAGTCTTTATAAAATTCTCTTCTATATACTAATCCAGCTCTTAAACAGTCATTAATATATTCATAACTAAGATTATAAAATTCAGATGAGTCAGTGACTAAATTTCGTTTAGTTTTAAATGATAAAAGACCTTTATCTTTATTTTTCAAGCTCAATTCAGAGTTAAAATACTCTTGATCACCAATATGCTTATTTTCTCTTAAATAATCAAAGTTTATGTTTAAAGGACCTTTATTATAATTAGTCCCTAGCTCATTATAATTAAAATCACTGTAATTTTGATCAATAGAAAAATTATAATCTAGCTTAAAATTTTCTGATATTTTTAAACTACTTGATCCAACAAGGTCAGAAAGTTTTTCATTTAAACTACTTTTATCTGACATTTTTTTATTTTCCTTTTCATTAATTATTTGAGCTAAAGAGAAATCAAATTTTGTTTCTTTATTTTTTTTAATTTTATAGTCTACACCTATAGCGCTACTAATTCCTGTTTCATAATTGTTAATATTTGATATCCTATTCATACTAAATGCGCTTTCTGGATTCAGTATTGATCCACTATCTTCTTGTCTCATACTTCCAGGTGCCGCTCTGACAAAAATCTTCGGTTTAAGATAATGTAAGGAATCTTCCACTATTTTTTCAAGATTTAGCTGAGATAAAATTCCAATAGATCCAAATAATTCACTAGTTGGATCTTTTTTATATAAATCCACATTCTTACTTTCGTAGTTTATATTTTTAAAATTCGCTAAAAATTTAGTATTAAATAATTCATTTATTATATTGTCATTAGACTCAAAGTTAATGTCATTTACTAAAAAATTTGTTAACTTATTTGTTTCATAATTATGTACTTTATAATTAGTTTGAAGATCTAAAGAACCAAAATTTTCTTTAGAAAATAAATTTTTATCAAGTGTTATCTCTGGCAAAATATATTCATATTTATCTTCATAATCTTTTTTTAAAGTTTCATAAACACTCGCGTTTATTCCAAAAAATAGATTATCCTTTTCGCTAAAAAAATTTATTGAATTTTCTAAATTTTCAATATTAAAATCAACTAAATTTGAATCAACTTTATATAATTTTAAATACTTGTCATCTGAAACATTTTGAAAATTTATTTCTAAAGAATTTTTATCATCGTCGTTTGATTTAAAGTTTTTTACAAATTTTGTAAAAAAATGTGATTTTTCTCCACCTTTTTTTGTTGAGCTTGTTTTTTTGTATCCCTCTGTAAACCCAAAATCAGTTAATAAATTTGATTGTTTAAAAGCTTGATGATATTCGCCTAAAATTAAAGGATTTTCTGCAGCATAAATTCTGTTTGTTAATGTAAAGTTTTTATCTTTACCAAAATCAAAAAAATAAGGAATTGAAATTCCACTCCCTAAGTTTTTAGAGTCATATAAAGTAGGTACTAAAAAACCAGACCTTCTATCAACAGTTGGATCAGGATGAGACAACCTTGGAAAATAAAATAACGGCAAGTCATATACTTTTATGACTGCATTTTTGTAATAGATTGTCTTTTTAATATTATCATGTGTCATATTTGTCGATTGTATAGACCATGGCGGGCATTTATCTTTTTCTCTGAATTGACATAAAGTAAAAACACTTTTGTTAAAAGTTCTTTTTTCTTTTTTTAATTTAATTGTGTTAGAAAATATTCTAGGATTATTTTTCGGATTTATTTTAAATTCATCATCATTAAAATATGTTTTAGAGTCAGTTCCTAAGATTTCCTTTTTTTTTGTATCTATATAAACTTGAGAAAATTCATATTTATTTTTTTTATAATCTTGGATTTCAATTAATCCAATAGATTTAAACAAGCTGTCCTTCACAGAATATTCAAAATTATCGAGAAAAATTAAATTTCCATCTTGATCTTTTAAAATTGACTTTTCATCAGATCTAATTATTTGTTCTTTGTTATCAACAAATAAATCATTTCCCTCTAAAATATATCCTTCATTAGTTGAAACTAATGTGGAGCCCACTGTTTTTAAAACTTGTTTTTTCTCAAAATATTCAGCGTAATCAGTAGTCATTTTATTATTTTTTTCATCAATAACTGATATGTTTTTTCTTAAAATTAAGAAACCTTTTTCTCTTTCATATTTAGCAAAATCACTCTTTAAAACTTTGTTTTTTGTTCGAACAACAACTTCATCTTCAAAAATAGAGATATTAGTATTTTTATCGAAGGTAATATTTTTTGCATTAATAGATAATGTTTCTGCAAAAAGATTATCAAAAAAAAATATTAATATTATTATACAAAATTTATTTTTCATTAATTTGAATCACTCCAATAAGAGTAAAAAAACTTAAAGCAATAATTGGAGTCCAGATTGATAGAATTAAAGGAATTCTGTCTGTCTTACCTAATGCTAAAGATAAATCTTTGAGATAGTAAATGATAACACATAAAATTAAACCTATTATAATAAACTTGAAATTTTCTGAGTTTTTCATCGTGTGTAAGGTTAAAATAGATGCCAAAGCTGTCATTACGAATAAATAGAAAGGCAAAGTCATCATTGAATGAAGGCTTTGTTTTAAAAAATCTTCATTATAACCCTTGTCAACCATTTTTTTAAAATACATTAAAATTTCAATAAATGAAAAAGTATCCGAATTATTAAATAAATTTATTAATTTATTATAATTATATATAGAGCTAATTGTTAAAGATTTTAGCCTTTTCTCTTTGAACAAACCTTTCTCAAAATTATAAACTATTACATCTTGTAATACCCAATCATTAGATTTTATGTCAGCATACTTTGAATAAATTTTTTTATTTAAATTAAACTTTTTGTTTAATTCAAAAATTTCAATGTTAGAAATTTTGTATTCATTAAGTTTTGAAGCCGTGATAATTCTTTCTCCATTTTTCAAACTTTCTTTAATCCACAAACCATTTTTATTAAAAGATACTAAATGATCAATATCTCTGGCATAACTAGATTTTGTTTTTTCATAATATGTAATGAGAGATGATGTTAAAGGATTTATCAAAAATAATATTAGCCACCCTAGAATAAAAGAAGTAAGAGCCAAAACTAAAAAAATTTTAATATTTGAAAAGCCATAAACTTTTAAAGTTAATAATTCTTTATTATTTCTAATTTTTACCATAAACCAAATACTTGATATAAAAATGATGAAAGGCAAAAGTTTTATTATTAAACTTGGAACAAAAATACAAGTTAATAAAAGAGGTGTAAAAATACTGACTTCAGAATATTTAAAAAATTCAACTTCTTCAAATAAATTTAAAATAATTCCAAAACAATAAAAAGTTCCAGTTACAATTAAAAAGCATTTTAGATAGTTTTTTAAAATATAGTTTAAAATTATATTATTCATTTTAATTTTTTTTTGAAAATTTAAATAGTAAAAAGGGGTAAATCATGAAATATAAAATTATAGGTAAAAAAATATATATTAATCTTAAAAAATTATTAGTTCCTGTATATTTTAAGACTAGCTCAATAAAAATTAGAATGACAAAACAGCTTAAAAATATTGGAATTTTTCTTTGAAAAAAATTTTGATTTTTTATTAATAAAAATGAACAAATTAAACATAGAACTGGTAAATATGCCGGTAAAATTATTCTTCTGATTAAAACTGGGAATATTTCTTTTTTGGTATCTGAATTACAAATTCCATATTTATTTTCTTGACTTAAAAAACAACTCATTAATTTGATAGTAGATGTTTCTTGTAATTTAGGTTTCTTAATTACGGTTGTTTTTAAATCTTTTAAATTAACGTTGAGTTGTTCAAATTTTATCAATTCATTTTTTTGTGATTTTTTTTTTGAAATAATTTCACCATTAATCAAAAAAAGATTTTTCTTTTCTATAATTCCTTTTTCAGCAATTATTGTAGTAGATTGTATATCTGATTTATTTGAGGAAAAATTTTTAAGATTATTACCATTATCATATAAAAATATATTCCTAACTTCATTATTAACTTTTTCTTCAACAAAAAATGTTAAATCTTTAAACGAGTCAGAAAATTGTTGAGCCCTTACGGTTGGCGAAATAGAATTAAATTGACTTTGCCCAAGCATTTCTCTTGATTTATTTAGTGCTAGCGGTGTTAAATAAACTGAAAATATAAGATAAAGAATTATTGTTATAACTGATGAAAATAAAAGTAAATTTACTATGACAATCTTTTTGACACCTGTCGTCCATAAGATGATAAATTCATTATTGTTTTGGTGTCTTAAAATAAAAATTATTATAGATATTAAAAATGCGATAGGAAAAAATTTTGGAGCAATACCAAATATATTTAAAATAGAGTAATTAAAATAAGTTAAAAGAGAATATCCATTATCAACAATTAAATCTAAAAAATTAACCGCTCTTACTGTTAAAGCAATTAACGACAGTCCAAAAATAATAGTGAAAAATGATTTGAATATTTCTATTAAAAAGTTGTTATAGATTTTGTTTTGAAGCATTTTATTAATTATATATTGATAATGCATCCAATTGATAAATTCAATCCATGGTTTAATTATGACTAATTTTACATTGAATTATCTGATTTTTGATCTTATATACGTTCAAAAAACAAATAAATTAAGTTTTTGAACATATGCCGATTAATATAGATTACTCAAAAAAGAAAATAAGTAAATTTGACTTGAACCTGGTTCTTTTTTGTAATGATAAGTTAAATACAGGGAACATTAAAAAATATCTTACAGACTCCGAAATATCTTATGTCACCGACTTATTGAAAACAGCAGACAAGAAGAAAAATATATTTATTTTTAAAATTAACTCAAAAAAAAATATTATTCTTATTTCCATTAAAAATAATCTTAAAATCTCTGAAGTTGAAAATTTAGGAGCAGAATTATACGGAATTTTAAGTAACATAAAAAATAATGAATTTTTAATTCTCTCTGATAGTGTAGTTGGAAAGATCAATAATTTCTTGGGTCATCTTCTGCATGGGCTAAAACTTAAATCTTATGAATTTAAAAAATATAAAGAAAAAAAAGAGTCTAAAATTATTAAATTAAACATCTTTGGAGAAAAAAATATACCTTCAAAGCAATCGCAACTAAAATTTAAATCTTTAGAGGAAGGAACTTTTTTTACAAGGGATTTAGTATCTGAACCAGGCAATGTTTTACACCCTGACGAATATGCAAAAAGATTAGGAAATTTAAAAAAAGATGGTTTAAAAGTAAATATCTTCGATGAAAAAAAATTAAAAAAACTTGGTATGAATTCTTTGTTAGGAGTTGGCATGGGAAGTGTTAGAGGATCTTACCTTGTGACAATGGAGTGGAATGGAGCAAGAAATAATTCTAAACCCTTAGCATTCGTTGGAAAGGGAGTTACCTTTGATACTGGTGGTTACTCACTTAAACCAGCTAAATTTATGGAAGATATGACATATGATATGGCAGGATCTGCAGCAGTAGTAGGATTAATGAAAACATTAGCTTTAAGAAAAGCGAGGGTAAATGCGGTTGGAGTTGTGGGTATTGTTGAAAACATGGTGAGTGGAATTGCACAAAGACCTGGTGATATTGTGAAATCTTACAGTGGAAAAACTGTAGAGGTATTAAACACAGATGCAGAAGGTAGATTAGTTTTAGCAGACGCATTAACTTACACTGAAAAAAAATTTAAACCCAAGTTTATAATTGATTTAGCTACTTTAACTGGAGCAATAATAGTATCTTTGGGGTCAGAGTATGCAGGGCTATTTTCAAATGATGATAATTTATCTAAAAAATTAATTGCTGCTGGTAAAACAGTCGAGGAAAAGTTGTGGCGAATGCCTCTTCATAAAAATTATGATAAACTTATAAATTCAAAAAATGCAGA
>MDTG01387562.1_pt1 | contig 13060 bp, 9 predicted proteins | sample 811421 | NCBI WGS metagenome assembly MDTG01 (sample SAMN05326645, study PRJNA326480) | marine metagenome | isolation source: seawater | place: Pacific Ocean: South East | collected 2011
ATTTTCTCCCTAAAGCTTCTGCAATTGATTTTCCTAAAGAAGTTTTTCCAACACCAGGAGGTCCATACAAACATAAAATTGGAGATTTCATATCCCCTTTTAATTTTAAAACTGCTAGATGTTCAATAATTCGTTCTTTGACTTTCTCCAAACCAAAATGATCTCTATCCAAAATATCTTTTGCTTGCTTTAAATCAAAATTATCTTTCGTTACTTCATCCCAAGGAAGTTCTAGAATAAGTTCTATATACCCTCTTTGGACTGCATAATCAGACATAGAAGGATTCATTCTTTGTAACTTCCTCAGTTCTTTATCAAAAGCATTTTCAACTTCTTTATTCCATTTTTTCTGTGCTCCTTGCTTCCTCATTTCATCAATCTCTTTCTGAGAACCACTTCCGCCTAACTCTTCTTGGATTGCTTTCATTTGCTGATTCAAATAATATTCTCTTTGTTGCTTATCTAAATCTGTTTGCACTTTGGATTGAATTTTATTTTTCATCTCAAGCATTTGCAACTCTTTAGTTAGAAGCTCTAATACTGAAATTGCACGCTTTTTCAAATCAACTTCTTCTAATAATGACTGTTTTTCAGACAACCCAATATTCATGTTTGAAGAAACAAAATTAATTATAAATGAAGTGTTCTTGATATTCTTAATGGCAATTGCAGCTTCGCTAGGAATATTAGGAGATTCCTCAATGATTTGCAATGACAAATCCTTGACTGATGAAACTAAAGCTGAGAATTCTTCATCTTTTAAATCTGGCTTCACCTCTTTCAGCTCAGTTGTTTTTGCTTTATAATAAGGTTCGTCTTGAACCATCTCCTCAATCTTAAAACGCTTACGGCCTTGTATTACAGCCGTAATATTACCATCAGGCATTTTTAGCATTTTTAGAATATGTGCAACTGTACCTACTTCATTTAAATCCTTTAATAGAGGTAATTCTGTATCAAAATCTTTTTGAGAGAGTACTCCAATCGTTTTATTTCCATTTTCGGCATCCCTAATTAACTTTACTGATCTATCTCTACCAATAGTAATTGGGATAATTACACCTGGAAAGAGCACCGTATTTCTTAAAGGTAAAATGGGTAATAGATCAGGGGTTTCTTCTTTTGATATTTTTGCTTCATCTTCATCAGACATTAATGGCAAAAACTCTGTTTCTTCATTTATTAAATCAGATAACTCAAAGTTATCTAAATGATATTTATTTCTCATAATAATTGTATTTCACTAATTAACTAGTGCAATTAGTGTGCCATAAAACAAATAAAGTCTTTTTGGCAGTTAGGATTCTTTTCTATAACGCTTTGTCACATCATACACATGATTAAGAATATCTTGTTCTATCTTATCAAACTTAAGTTTTCTTCTAGCAAAAACCTTATCTGATACTTCAAAAACTTTAGGCAACTTATAAACCGAAAACCCTGAAGCTCCTCCCCAACTAAATGAAGGGATAAAATTTCTCGGAAAACCACTTCCAAATATATTAGCACTTACCCCAACAACTGTACCTGTATTGAACATGGTATTAATTCCACATTTAGAATGGTCTCCCATAATTAAGCCGCAAAATTGCAAGCCTGTTTTTTTGAAACGTTCCGTTTCATAATTCCAAAGTTTTACTTCAGCATAATTATTTTTCAAATTAGAATTATTGGTGTCAGCTCCTAGATTACACCACTCTCCTATTACTGAATTTCCTAAAAAGCCATCATGTGATTTGGATGAATATCTAAAAAATACTGAATTATTTACCTCACCCCCTACTTTACAATAAGGGCCTAAAGTAGTTGCTCCATATATTTTTGCTCCCATTTTTAGCACTGTGTTTTCGCACATTGCAAAAGGGCCTCTAATAATTGATCCCTCCATAACCTCAGCATTTTTACCTATATATATAGGACCACTTTCTGCATTTAAGATACTGCAAGAAACCTTTGCTCCTTTTTCAATAAAAATTTTATTTCCAACTAAAGTGTTGCTTACATTTAAATCTTTAGATTTTCTTCTTTTTGTTATCAATTCAAAATCACTTTCTATCTCTCTACCATTATCAGAAAAGATGTCCCATAGGTTCTCAACCGCATAAAAGTTAGCATGAGAATCAATCCTATTCATCTTTTTTAAATTAAAACTAGCAGATCTAAAAGCAATAATCTCACCATCTTTCTGCAGAATTTCTCCAACTCTTAAATTTTTAAGTTCCGTTATTAAAGCTGAGCAGGGTAATACCTTTGAGTTTATCCAAAGATTATCTTTTTGAATATTTAAAGGAAATTTAGCCGCTAAATAATCAACTGTTTGTATAGAAACTGATTTATAATACCTTTCCCACTTTTCTTTAATCGTTAGAATTCCTATTCTAAGATCAGAAATTGGACGAGTATATGTTAGGGGATAATAATTTTCCCTATTGCTATCAAAAAGAATTACATTCATAAAAGCAAAGTTAAAAAAAAAGCCCACACAAATGTACGGGCTTTTTACTATAGCTTAAAATCTAATTATTTTGCAAATTTCTTATATTTATTTTTGAATTTATCAATTCTACCAGCAGTATCAATAAGTTTTGCTTTACCTGTATAAAAAGGATGAGAATCAGAAGAAATCTCCATTTTTACTAATGGGTATTCATTACCATCCTCCCATTTAATAGTCTCATTAGTTTCAATACAAGATTTAGTTAAAATTGCAAAATCCGTTGACATATCTTTAAATATGCAAAATCTATAATTATCTGGATGAATGTCTTTTCTCATAATTGAAATATTCTTAAATTAGGGCTGCAAAATTAAAAAACTTTCTCCAATCAGCAAATATTATAGATTTAAATCGTTCAACAAGGTGTTAGTTATTTGTACACCCTCTGCTGATATTTTTAACTGGTTTAATTCTACTTCATCTAAATCAATTTCAACAATACTTTCAACACCATTTTTTCCTAAAATAACAGGTACACCAATACATAAATCATTTAACCCGTACTCCCCATCAAGCAAAACAGAACAAGGAAACATCTTTTGTTGATCACAAGCAATTGCCTGCACCAAACTACTTACTGCAGCGCCAGGAGCGTACCAAGCTGAGGTGCCTAACATTCCTGTTAATGTAGCTCCTCCTACTTTTGTTTCTTCTAAAACCTTTTGCAATCTTTCAGTAGTTAGAAAATCAGAGACTCTAACAGAATTTCTTGTTGCAATTCTTGTTAAAGGCACCATTCCTTTATCAGAATGACCTCCGATCACCATACCATCAATATCAGAAGTTGGGCATTCCATTGCCTCAGCCAATCTGTATTTAAACCTTGCACTATCCAAAGCACCTCCCATGCCAATAATTCTATTCTTTGGCAAACCTGTTACTTTATGCGTTAAATAAGTCATCGTATCCATAGGGTTACTTACAATAATTAAAATCACATCAGGAGAATATTTAATCAACTGCTCAGAAACAGATTTTACAATACCAGCATTAATTCCAATTAATTCTTCTCTTGTCATTCCTGGTTTTCTTGGAATTCCTGAAGTAATTACCGCAATATTACTATCTTCAGTTCTGGAATAATCGTTTGTTGAACCTGTAATTTTAGTGTCAAATCCGTTTAATGATGCCGTTTGCATTAAATCCATTGCTTTTCCTTCAGCAAAATTTTCTTTAATATCAACTAATGCAACTTCTGAAGCAAAGTTTTTAATTGCGATATACTCAGCACAACTTGCTCCTACTGCTCCTGCTCCTACTACTGTTACTTTCATCTTTACTTTTTTTATTTTTAGTTACCTTATATAGAGTAATTCTATTATATTTATTTTCTACGCGTCAATATTAGCGTACTTAGCATTTGCTTCAATAAAGGTTCTCCTTGGTGGAACTTCATCCCCCATCAACATAGAAAATATTCTATCCGCTTCTGCTGCATTATCTATAGTAACTTGCTTAAGTGTTCTAAATTCAGGATTTAAGGTAGTATCCCAAAGTTGTGAAGCATTCATCTCTCCAAGACCTTTATACCTTTGGATAATTACATTTACATCCTTACCTCCTTGCATTTCTTTAATCATCAAATCTCTTTGATCTTCATCCCAACAATATCTTTGATCTTTTCCTCTTTTTAATAAATATAAAGGAGGGGTTGCGATATAAACATAACCTTGCTCAATAAGTGGTTTTAAAAAGCGGAAAAAGAAAGTTAATAATAACGTAGCAATATGAGAGCCATCAATATCCGCATCCGTCATAACTACTACCTTATGATATCTTAACTTTTCTAAATTTAATTCTCTTTCATCTTCAACTGTTCCGATAGAAACACCTAGAGCCTTAAACATATTTTTTATCTCTTCATTTTCAAAAACTTTATGCTGCATTGCTTTTTCAACATTCAAAATCTTACCCCTAAGCGGAAGAATTGCTTGAAAATGTCTATCTCTTCCTTGCTTAGCAGTTCCACCTGCAGAATCTCCCTCAACCAAAAAAATCTCACATTTCGTAGGATCTTTTTCTGAGCAATCTGAAAGTTTACCTGGTAAACCAGAACCCGTAAGAACACTCTTTCTCTGAACCATCTCTCTTGCCTTAGTTGCAGCATTACGAGCAGTTGCAGCTAGAATTACTTTCTGTACAATTCTTTTTGCTTGCTCAGGATTCTCCTCTAAATAAAAAGTAAGCATATCACTTACCGATTGTGAAACTGCTGAAGTAACTTCCTTATTACCTAATTTAGTTTTAGTTTGTCCCTCAAATTGAGGTTCCATAACTTTTACTGAGATAATAGCAGTTAGACCCTCTCTAAAATCGTCACCAGAAATTTCAAATTTCACTTTTTTAAGTAAACCTGACTCATCTGCATATTTTTTAAGAGTACGCGTAAGCCCTCTTTTAAAGCCTGAAAGATGCGTTCCTCCTTCATGGGTATTGATATTATTCACATAAGAGAATACATTCTCAGTATAAGAGGTATTATACAGCATAGCCACCTCAACCGGTAACCCATCTCTTTCACCATCAATATAAATTACATCATCTAATATAGCATCTCTTGTTTCATCCAAAAACTCAACAAACTCTTTTAATCCTCTATCGGAATAAAATGCTTCTTTAATAAATTCACCTTCATCATCTGTTCTTCTTTTGTCCGTAATAGAAAGATGAATGCCTTTATTCAAATAAGCTAACTCTCTTAAACGAGCAACTAAAATATCAAAATGATAAACTGTTTCCTCAAAAATAGAAGAATCTGGCTGAAAAGTAACAAAAGTTCCTGTTTTATCAGTTGTTCCTATCTCACGAACAGCATATTGTGGTGCTCCAATTTTATACTCTTGTTCAAAAACTTTTCCATCTCTGTGAACCTCAACTCTTAAGTCAGAAGAAAGAGCATTTACACAAGAAACCCCTACTCCATGTAATCCTCCAGAAACTTTATACGATCCTTTATCAAACTTTCCTCCAGCATGCAAAACAGTCATTACAACCTCAAGAGCTGATTTTCCCTCTTTCTCGTGCATTCCTGTTGGAATTCCTCTTCCATCATCAGCTACAGTTATCGAATTATTTTCATTAATAAAACAATCAATGTTAGCACAATGACCTGCTAAGGCCTCATCAATTGAATTATCCACCACTTCATACACCAAATGATGCAACCCTTTTACCCCAATATCACCAATATACATGGCTGGCCTTTTCCTAACTGCCTCTAAACCCTCAAGTACTTGAATATTATCCGCACTATAGTCTTGATTCTTAATTTCTTCACTCATAAAATTATATTATTTATCGCTTATTTTAAAACCAGACAAATGTACAATTTTACTACCGATTAAAGACGTATAATAACATAGAATAAATAGCTTATTTTATCAACATAAGTTGATAACTTTTAGAAAGAGTAACTTAGCCCAAAATTCGCATTGAAACCAACTTCTTTATACCCACTCCATATCTCTTGTTTTGAGTTAGTAAGGTTATTGAATTGGAAGTAAGCCGAAATTTGTTTAGAATATGAATAATATAGCCCTAAATTTGAATAGAATTGAGGAGAAAGCTCTTTAGAAAGCGGAGGATTTAGAGGAAAACCTAACTCTGAAATAGAATAATTAATTGACTTCCTTTTACCTACATAAGTTAATGATGGGGCAACTTTTATTTTATTCCTTAAATTAACAGGGGCACTAACAGCAAAGGAGAGGTTAGGTTTATGATATACTTCTTTATCCCATTTATAGTAATCCGCCTTTACATTCAAACTGATAATATTATTAATTTCTCTATCGTAATTCGCAGTAGTATGTAATTGTTTTACATCAATATAATTAACCTGAAAACGATTATAGTTGTCATCTGTAAGACCAACAAAATGAGCAAAATTCTGAACTGTTCCGCAAGCAATACTAGATTCAAGTACCTCTCCCTTTCCTAATACATTCCGCATCCCTACATATAATTCTTGTATATCAGTAATTTCTAACTTCTGAAGAAAACTGTTGCTACCTAAAATAGATTGGTTGGTTCCAAAAGAATGAATATAAGGATTCTCATTAGATAGCGATTTGAACGTATGTATTTGCTGACTATGACGTAATCCTCCAAAGACTAACAAAACATCTCTCACAAGTTCCTTAGTCGCTTTAATTTGCGGAAAAAATCCAATTGGCGAATCAGCTGTAAAGTCAAAATCAACAGACAACTCAAAATCAATACCAAATTTTTCAATGAAAGTAGAAGGCAAAAAAGAAAGTCTCTTTAAATCTGTTTTTTCAAACTTTGTATCCGCATTATTATAACGCAAATAACTATTCAATTTAATCTCCAAACTAAATGGTAAGTCATTTATTGTTTTATTCAAATTAGAGCTTAAATGGATTTGATTCTCTGAACGCTCATTTAAATCTGAAATAAAGAAAGTTGTATTGCGAATCATTTTATCAGACATTTTATCTGTACTTATAGAAGAAATAGACAATTTAGTGTAAGCAAAACGGTTCAAATAAGGATTATTTTCAAACCCCTCAATATCTTTTTTTTCAGTTCCAATTCCATAGGTAAAAACACCTATTCTCTCATAATCTAAATTTGCAATATATATTTTATCTTTTTTTATCTTCTTTGCATACAAATGTAAATTATTATTACTTTTTCCTGCTAGTTTCTTATCAATCTTTACATTATTGTTAAAATGATTAAATACTACACCATACGACATATCTTTAGAGCGCGTACTATTATATATCGCACTAATCTTACTTCCTACCCTATATCCAGTTCCTAATGATATTCTCGATTGATACAGCTTAGGAATTTTATCCGGCTTTACTTTTGCTGCTTTTAAAGGTCTAGTCTTATAATCTGACTTTAAATCATTAGTTATAAACTTATATTCTTGGGCTCTGTCTTTTTTAATCGTATCGGAAAACGTTGCTTTACTATTCAAACGAGTTGCTTCTGGTATAGTCGCTTTAAACCCTTCTACTACCCTTACTTTAGTAGTACCTATATCTTGCGCAAAAAGGAGATTTGCACTTAATAAAAATAGTAGTATTATTCTATTCAATCTCATATTTTTGAATGTGTTCGCGAATTATTTCTACGCTATCTGTTGTAGGGGCAATTAATGAATCAGGAACCACCACCTTATAATCAACATCAACTATCTCTCCAATTAAACACTCCTCTAAATCATAATCAAATTCCTCTTCTGATATTTCGATATAACTTTGAGGTTCTTCTTTTTTTGTATTTATTACATTTTCCCTCTCTACTATTAACTCCCATTTTCTACGCGCCAAATTTACTAAATCATCCCCATTATGATTTTCAATAATACTTTCTAAAGTTGCTTTAGCCTGAAAAAAATTCTCCTGAATCACATAGATTTCCGCCAATAAGATAAATGCTTTTGCTATAAAATGATCACTACTATAATTTTCAGCCAACTCAAATATCATTTTTTCAGCTAAAACTAGGCTATCATCTAAATAAGTAAGATATGCTAAATGATATTTTGCTTCTGCTCCTTCATCATAAGCAGAAAGATCCACTACTTTTTCGAAAGTAATTCTTGATTTCGCATAATTTCCTTCAGAAAACTCATGTCGAGCAATAATAATTTTAGCCTTGCTCATTAACCAATCATCTTTTTTATCCAATTCAACTACCTGCCTAGCATATTTATACGCAATCTCAGTATTTAACCTCTCATTACCATACATAAGGCGAATCACAGCCTCTCGTTTTAAGGAATTATTAGAGGCTACTGCTTCTAAAGTTTGATAATAAATATTTGAATTTGAATAATCATCCTCTGCATAATATTTTCGAGCCAAGAAACTTAAAGCCAATTCCTGATATTCTGCATTAGAATCTTCAATAAGCTGAGTATACATCAGTACCGCATTAGTAGTATCGCCAACTTTTAATGATGATATCGCATTATAATATGTAGCATCTATCTTAAAAATTCCATTTTCGAATTTCTGAAGATATTGATCAAAAGTAGAATGAGAAAGCAGATAATCACCTTCAGAAAACTTTATAAAAGCAGTATTATAAGTTAAGGAGTCTTGCTCTGCTTTACTAATGCTAATTTCAGGTAATCCATTTACAATAGCCAAATATTCATCCACTTTAGCCAAGCTTACATAAGCTGCCTGCAAACCTGATAAGGCCTCTTTAAAATAAATAGTCTGCTGAAAATTATTCACCACATATAAAAATTCTATAATTGCGTCTTCTACTTTGTTACTGTTAAAATATATCATACCCTTACTTAAGCGAGCATTAGCAATAAACTTCTGATCATTCGTTTCAGACAACAACTTATCATAATATGTAATAGCCAAATCATCTTTAGAAGTATTTTTATAATGGCGCGCTAAATCATGTAAAGCATTATCATAATATGTTGAAGCGAGAAAATCAGATATCAGCAGCTTTAATAATTTTACTTTAGAATTATGTCTTCCAACTAACCCTAAAGCAACCGAACGCTTATAAATAGCATAATCAGTATCAAACAATGAGGAGGAAATTGCCTTAGCATAATACTTTTCTGATAATAAATATTCCTGATTCATAAAAAAGCAATCTGCAATTCTTAAATAGGTATCATTTAAATACATGCTGTCAGTTGCTAGTTTCTCATATATCCTGAAATGTTTATTAGCTAGTTTATATTTTCTTTGTTGAAAATAAGCATAGGCCAAATTATATTGTTTTAACTTATCAAGAACTGGAAAAGTTGATGTATTGTACGCTGGCAAATCAACATATGATTTTGCTGAATTTTCAAAATCATTTAATTGATAATAGCAATCTGCCAGCCAAAAAGAATTTACATAAGCAATTTTATCTTCCAAATGATACTGATTCGATAATTGAAAATAAGTAAGTGCTTGCTTATAGTTCGATTGATTATATTCTTTCACTCCTAAGAAAAAAGAAAGTTGTTGAAGTGTCTTTTGCTGATTATGATTGGGAAGAGGAATATCTTTTAAAGCTTCAAAGGCTTCATCATATTTTGAGCCACTTTGAAAAGTGTGAACCATTAAGGTTTCAATCTCCTTTTTATGTATACCATTATTATAAGTATCTAAATACGTTCTAAGAACAGCTAAGGTATTATCAAAAGGTAAATCCAATTGATAAGATAGCTTTGCATAATTATAGTACGCATCTTCTTGAATTTCTAAATCATACGCATAATTAGCTGACTTTTTAAAAGCTTGCAAAGCATAATTATACTGCTTAAGTTGCAAATAAGAAGCTCCCAAACAATAGGTAGCATGTTGACTAATACTATCACTAGTATTTCTTATTTTCTCCAAATGATATATAGCATTTTCATATTGATTTGTCTTAAAATAAGATTGTCCCAATAAAAAATCAACAATAGGATTAACTTGTTCTCCTTCTTCAAGATAAGCGTTAAAATGAATAATAGCATTCTCATAATCATCCGTTCGATAATAAGCTTCTGCTAACAAACGATTTACTTCTGCTTTTCGGGAAGGAATAACACCTTCAATAAGTGGGGAGGCAAAAGAAATTAATTCCGCATAGCTTTTCTGAAAAAAGTAAATCTGAGTAATATAATAAGGAACAATAGCCCCAAACTGTTCATTAGAAATTAAATACTTAAATCTATTTAAAGCGGTTTTGTACAAACCATGCTGATAAGCAATATAGGCAGAATAATACTGAGAAGTTGCAGCATATTTACTTTCCGTATTTAACAGTTTTGAGAAATAATATTGAGCAGAAACTAAAGAATCAATGCTAAAATTAGCATAGGCGAGCTTAAATATTAAATGAGGATAATCTTCCAAATCCTCTAATTGTAATAAGTAAGTTATTGCCTTAGTATAGCTCTTCTCTCTGAAATATAATAAAGCTAGATCCTCACATACTTCATTTTTAAAAGAGGAAAATGGAAAATCCAATAAAAACTGTTCATATAAAAAAACTGCATCTAAGGAGAATAACTCCTTTGAACATTTTGCATTATAATAATGTGCCGTCTCATTCGAAATATCATTAGCAATTATATTCTGATATAAAAATTGTGCCGCACTATATTTTCCTTCAGCAAATAAAACATCTGCTGAATTGGGGTCGTAATTTTGAGATATAACATTAAGACTGCAGAGAAGTGATAGAACAGTGATTTTTACAACTTTAAGCATAGTATTTCTTATCAAATTTAAAAGTATAGAAATTAGCCTTTGTATCAAAAACAGATAATTGAAGTTTTCAACAGCTTTTTTTAACAATTATTAGCTGAAACAAGCTATTTATGACTAAGAAATTTTTTAATTTGCCACAGTGTTATATATCTTAAAAATAAAAGGGACAAAAATTATTCCAGATTTTGTGCAGATTAGAGATGAGCAGATGACTTTACGCGCCTATTTTAGACTAAGCCAGCAAGAAATGGGACTAAAAAAAAATAATCTAGAAAAAGAAGCAAAAGGAATTATGGATTTATTGCAAAAAATTCCTTTTGGAAAAATCCATAAATACTATCATACTAATGAATAATCCTATCATCAATTTAGAGGGTGTGGATATACACCAAATGAATCATCAAGTATTTAGTAATATTACTTTAAAAGTTAATGCAGGTGATTTTCTGTATTTGATTGGAGAAACAGGAAGCGGAAAGAGTTCATTACTAAAAGCATTGTATAGAGAAATAAAAGTAAGCGCAGGAAATATTTCACTTACTAATCTCAATCTTAATAATATTAAGAGAAAGGAAATTCCAAATTTAAGAAGAAAAATTGGAATTGTATTTCAAGATTTTCAATTACTATCTGACAGGAGTATTTTTGAAAATTTATCATTTGTACTAAAAGCAACTGGATGGAAAGATAAAACAAAGATTAGTAACAGAATAAATGAGGTATTATACAGTGTACACCTTAATGATGTAAAAGAAAAATTCCCTTACGCATTATCAGGAGGAGAACAACAAAGAGCCGCTATTGCTCGTGCACTATTAAATCATCCTGAAATTATTTTAGCAGATGAGCCAACAGGAAATCTAGACCCAAAAAAATCAGAAAAAATAATTGAATTATTACAAGAAATTAATGCAACGGGTACAACTGTTTTAATTGCAACACATGATTATTCAATAATTAAGAAATACAAGGCCCGCACCCTTAAATGTGCGAATCAGAAAATAAGTGAAATTGTAGTAGGTCATGAGTAATATACTACATAATTACTGCTTAAAAAATCATAATACTTTTGGTGTGACTGCAAAAGCAAAATATTTTGCAAGTTTCAATTCTGAAAAAGAATTAGCAGAACTACTAAAGAATAATATCTGCAAGACTGAACCTCTTTTTATTCTGGGAGGAGGAAGTAATATTTTACTTACTAAAGATTTTGAGGGAATAGTACTTGCAAACAAAATCAAAGGAATTAATATAATTTCAGAAGATAAGCATAGCTCAAGTATTATTGTTGGAGCAGGAGAAGTATGGCACGATTTTGTTTTATGGAGCATTCAGAAGAGCCTTTCAGGGATAGAGAATTTAGCACTAATACCAGGATTAATTGGAGCATCACCCATGCAAAATATTGGAGCGTACGGAACAGAAGTAAAAGAGGTGATTACAAAAGTAAGTTATATTGAGATTGAGAGTGGAGTAAAAAAACAGATTACAAATAAAGAGTGTAGGTTCGGATACAGGAACTCTATTTTTAAAGAAGAACTTAAGGGGAAAGCGGTAATTACTGAAGTAGTATATAAACTTAGTAAAACTCCCCTTAACAATATTAAATATGGCTCAATAAATGATGAACTCAAGCGCTTAGAGAAAGAACCTTCTCCTTCATCTATTGCCGAAGCAGTTATCAATATTAGGAGCAGTAAATTACCTGATCCAAAAGTATTAGGAAATAGCGGAAGTTTCTTCAAGAATCCAATCATTAAAACTAATGAGTTTAAAAAATTAAAAAAAAAATTTACAGGGATAATTGGCTATAGTGCTTCTGATACAGAAACCAAAATTTCTGCAGGTTGGCTAATTGACAATGTAGGCCTAAAAGGCTACAGAAAATCAGATGCAGGAGTACATAAAAACCATGCTTTAGTTTTGGTAAATTACGGAAATGCAACTGGATTAGAGATCATTAATCTAGCAAAAGAAATTCAACGGAAAGTAAAAGATAAATACGGCATCAGCATAGAAACTGAAGTCAATATCTTGTAATGAAAAGTAAAAAACTGCAAGAAAAACTACGATTACATTTTCCGTTTACTGCAACTACAGAGCAAGATGAACGTATTACAAATATTGCTGACTTTGTAAGCACTATTGGTAATAGAAGCATCTTCATTCTCAAAGGTTATGCAGGAACAGGAAAAACAACCTTAGTTTCCACTTTAGTAAAATCATTGCCAATATTAGGAAAGCGTTCTGTACTTATGGCGCCAACAGGAAGAGCTGCAAAAGTGCTTTCTAAGTATTCGAAAAAATCAGCAAGCACTATACATAAAAAAATTTACTGGATAAGAACTAACAAAAGCGGAAA
>MDTG01039638.1_pt1 | contig 13059 bp, 10 predicted proteins | sample 811421 | NCBI WGS metagenome assembly MDTG01 (sample SAMN05326645, study PRJNA326480) | marine metagenome | isolation source: seawater | place: Pacific Ocean: South East | collected 2011
CAGGCCGGTCGCCCCGACCTTGCCCGCCAGTGGCAGGATCGAATCACGTCCAGTTCCGGCTCCACCACCAACGTCACTGCGAATATGGGCAGCAGCACCGGCCCCGAGCGTGCCGGCAACTACACGCTTCAGGCCGGAGCCTTCAAGAAGGTTGACGGCGCCCGAAGAGCCAAGGACATGATGACCCGAGTCGCCGCTGGGGCCGGATTCGGACCGGCCAGCATTCGCACCCGAACCGATCGACATGGACGAACGCTCTACCTGGTCCAGATCGGCTCATTCGAAACCAGACAGCAGGCCATTACGGCCTCACGGGGCATGGACGAACATGAACTCATGATCGTGACCGTGGATCCCTCCAGCTGAAAAAGACAACCGGGCCCCCCTTGCGGGGTGACCCGGCTGGAATCGGTTGGCAAGGACCGGCGGAAGCGAACAAGCCGGCATGCACCAACCACAGTTCTAGTTTCGTGGCCGCCTTCTGCGGCGTCCGGTGAACGCAGCCCCGGCGAAGATCGCCAGCACGCCCGGAGCCGGAACCAGATTGATTGCGAGGACGCCTCCGAGCCAGGTGCCCGCCGGGTCTCCGCTGCCGTCATCCCAGACACTGGCCGCAAAGGCGTTGACGACGCCGTCTTCGGGGATGTAGTACCCGGCATCGAGCAGATCCACAGTGAGGTTCACCGGACCGAACTGCCCGAATGCGCTCTGGTTGGGGAAGGGAAAGAAGTAGTACAGAATCGAATCGCCGTCGGCATCGGCCAGCTGCACGGCGAGAATGGCCTCGTCGGCGAAATTCGGCGTGTTCGTGTTGGAGAAGGTCTCGAGCACTCCATCGATCAGGCTGATGGAATCGATCTGCGCACCGGGATCGGCACTTTCGAAACTTCCGATCGGATTGAGTCCCGTGCCGTACTGATCGACGCCGGCGAGATCGAACAGGATGCTCCCCGAAGCGCTGGCACCCAGTGAAAGGGCCATCAATGTCGCTGCCGCAATACGCATCCCATTCTCCGGCGTGTACTCGATTCGCATAGAACGAATCGTCTTATCGTCAACCAGCACAAGGTTGGATCGACAATTTCCGAAGGCAACGACGGCGCATCGATATCAGCGACCCCCGGTTGACGGTCGCCACGATCATTCGGATGAACGGAAGAATCGGTGCGTCCTACCCAGACTCACCAGTCGTCACATCCGATACTCCGGGGCGACCCGAACAGTTTCCGCAGGAGGTACGCAGGTGGTTCCCGTAATGTTCCTGTTTCCAATGCTTTTGAAGCATGTGCGACGGCCGGGGCATCACCCCATCGATGCAATCACGTCGGCCAATCGCCGGTAGTCATCGGGACGGTTGTAGGCCTGCGCCGAGATACGCAACCACAGCTTGCCGCCCCAATCCATGATGGGGACCTCGATGGAGTGTTCGCGCAGCAGCAGGTCATGCAGTTCCACATCCGAATGATGCATGGATCGAATGCCCTCGGGAAGCTCCAGAGTGGCCATGGATCCGATCAGACTGCCGTCCAGGGGAGTGATCGGATCGACCCCCCAGGCAGCGCACAGGTGGTCATGCCCCCAGACCGCAAGTCGATGGTTGTGCTCCCGCAGCGCGCTCCACCCCCAGCGGGACTCGATCCAGTCAAGAACGAACGGAATGCATCGCCACGGGGTGTAGTCCCTCGTCCCCTGCCAACTGAACTCCTCGGTGTGCCCCTGTTCGTAGCCATGACTGATGATGGCCGGATGCAGCGTCGAAACCCGCGAGGGGTCGGTGGCGATGAATGCGGCGCCGACGGGTGCACAGACCCACTTGTGGAGATTCCCGACGTACCAGGTCGCTCCGAGGGAATCGAGATGCAGGGGAATCATTCCGGGACCATGGGCGCCGTCGACCAGCACATCGATTCCACGCTCACGGGCGATGCGGACCAGCGATTCGATGGGGAACACGATCGCGGTCGGAGACGTGATATGATCGATCAGCAGAAGCCGGGTCCGGCCGCTCAGAGCCTCGAGAATCGGCTGAATCATCGAGTCGTGGTCGTCGATCGGCAATGGGATCCTGACCACCTTGACGACCGCACCGGTCCGACGCGCGACGTAGCGGACGGTCTGGTGAACCGCGTTGTAGGCATGGTCGGGAATCACGATTTCGTCACCCGGCGACAACTCGATGGATCGCAGGATGGAGTTGACGGCTTCGGAGGCGTTTGCGACCAGATCGACGCGATCCGGTGTGGAGCCGATAAAGGCGGCCAGACGGGCACGGATCGAAGGCAGCAGTTCCTCCATCTCGGCAACGATGGACTGGACCGGCTGGGTCTCGAAATCGTGCCGCAACTGGGCCTGGTGCTCGAAGACAGGACGGGGCCTGGCTCCGAAACTTCCGTGATTCAGGTAGGTCACCTCCGGGTCGAGCATCCAGGACACGGCGAGATCGTCCTCGAGCGGACACGGAGCAACTGCGGTTTCGATCATGCCGACAGTCTACTCCGACCCGAACGGGACTCCACGGGGCCTGGAGGGACCAATAATGGCACTACAGCAACGGCCGTAGGGGGCGATTATCCGAAAGTTGATATTTGGTGCCTGTTAGGCTAACGTAATCCGGACATCAAATCCGATCTTGAAAGTCAAGCAGCCGATGGTTTCCGGTCGAGATGGAAGCGGCATGCAGGAAGCCCCAACATGTTGGGGGTTGGACGGGCTCAAGCCACGAGGGAAGGGTGGCCCGTCAGATCGAAGGAGGACGTCACCATGGTCGGATTCAATGTTCCAAAGGAAGCACGTGCAGTCCCTGCTCCGGACGAGATGCCGCTTCTTCAGACCGGCCCCGGTGGCGAATACGGCAGGGCATACTACGGGCGTGGTCGCCGCCTGCTGGCGACCGCCCCCCTGCCGAACCTCCACGAAGCCGGCTCATTCCGGGTCTCGACACTGGTCGTCGAGCCGACGACCTGGTTCGAACGGATCATGGGTCTGGTGCACGGTCAGCGTACCCGCACACCCGACCGGTCCAGCGATCTCCAACGGCTGGCCACGACGTGCCGTCGCACGAACGGACTCAAGACCGACCGGGCCTCCCTGGTCGACTACTTCAGCGACAGGACGTCGACCTCTCAACCCGAACTGCACACGACTCGAGTCACTTACCACTCCCCGGAGTCATCACATGAATCTCACGCCGAAGCAACTGTCAGTCCTGCAGCTCATTCGAGAATCGAGACTCGAGCGGGGCTGTTCCCCGACGATGCAGGAACTCGCCGATCGACTCGGCGTCAGCAAGGTCACGGTCTTCGAACACGTCGCCGCACTCGAACGAAAAGGAATCGTCAAGCGAGAGCGGAACAAGGCTCGCTCTTTGTCAATCTGTGACCACTCCGTTCTCCCCGACGAGGAGGAATCACTGACGTTCCCCCTGTTGGGTCGTATTGCGGCCGGCTTGCCGATTCAGAAGTTCCAGCAGGACGACCAACTGGACATCGAGGATCTCTTCGGATCGCGGATCGGAGATCAAGGGGGAACCTTCGCCCTCCAGGTCGAGGGGGAGTCGATGCGGGATGAAGGCATTCTCGATGGCGACTACGTCATCGTGATGCGGTCGAGCAGTGCAAGGGAGAACCAACGGGTCATCGCCCTACTCCCCAACGGCGAAACGACGCTCAAGTCGTACCACCGGGAACCGGACGGACGGATTCGCCTCCAACCTGCGAATCCCGACTTCGAGCCCATCATCGTCGACCAGTGCACCATCCAGGGCATCGTCATCGGCGTGATGCGGCGGTACTGATCGCCACCGAAGCCGAATAATCCTCCTCGAGCACACGAAGCACATCCGATGCCGAGGTGACCAGGTGCGCCCAGCCCTCCTGCACCGCCAAGTGGCAACCGGCCGATGAGGATGCATCCGCGGGACCGGGCACCATCATGGCATCGCGCCCGTGTTCGTCGACCGCCAGGCGGGCAGTGATCAACGCCCCGCTTCTCCGCCGAGCCTCGACGACGACCACCGCATGCGACATGCCACTGATCACCCGGTTTCTCCTCGGAAACAACCCGGGTCGCGGCTGCTGGCGTGTACTGAACTGACTGAGCACCGATCCCCCGTGCTCGACGATGCGATCGAAGAGTCCCGCGTGCTCGGGCGGATACGGCTCGGCCAGTCCGCTTCCCAACACGCACGCTGTTCTTCCTCCGAGTCGCACCGCCGTTCGATGCACCTCGGCGTCGATCCCTCTGGCTCCTCCCGAAACGATCCAGCACCCGTGCTCAACCAGACCGGTGGTGATCATCGCCGCCATTCGCAGGCCGTACGACGTGGCTCGTCGTGCTCCCACCACGGCCACACACGGCATCCCGTGCCGCGGCAGCTCGCCACGGAACCGGAGAACCGCCGGGGCATCCGGACACGGCACGAGCAACGTCGGGTAGGACGAATCCCCGAAGGCCACCATTCCGCCACCATTCCGCTTGAGCCACCTCGATTCGGAGTGCGGATCGGATCTTCGCATGGACTTGTACAGGTGGTCCGAAGCAACCGACCCGACTTTCATCACCCGACCGAGATCCGAGCGGCTCGCCGCGATGACCCGTGTGGCGGATCCGAATCGTCGAACAAGATTCCGGGCGGTCTGCAGCCCCACACCCTCAGCCGACAGGATGCGCAACCACGCGCGGGTTTCTCGTTGGGATTCTCGTGCCGCCCCGGACATGGGTTGAGACTATCGGGGGCTTCCGGCAATTCATTCATCGGCGATGGGATTTCGGGCCGACGAAATATCGCCGTCGGCCCGGTAGAGCGTCCCGATGAACAGGCAGAGGATTCCACCGGCAATGACCAGGAGTCGGTACGGACCGGTCGAGATGCGTACCAGCAGAGTCTCCCGTGCCTCCACAGCCGGCGGCACTTCGACCTTCGAGGATTCTCGCACCCACCGGTCGAATGATCCGTCCGCACGCTCCGGGTCGAGCAGGATCGGTGTATCCCCTTCCGGAAGAAGATTGAGCTGATTCGCAGCCAGCCGACGCATCAGCTGCGGATCCTGATCCTGCAGGCCCTGCAGCACGGCATCGTAGGCCATCAGCTGCCGCATCGACGCCATCGAGTGGACTTCGAGCTGATCACGCTTGGACATCACCGACGCCAGATCCTGCTGCGCCGGTACCAGCAGTGCCGCACCGCATACCGCCAGTCCGGCCAGGACGAAGAGCCATCCGGCATCAAGGAAGCCACGCTGTGCCATGGTCGGAACCATCAACCCCCTTATCGGCCTCTGGGGGACCGTGACTTCGATGATGAGGTGGTTTTGAGGACCGGGGGCGGGTCTGGTATACTGATCAGTCTGCTGCGGGGTAGAGCAGTCTGGTAGCTCGTCGGGCTCATAACCCGGAGGTCGCAGGTTCGAATCCTGTCCCCGCTATTGAAAGACCGCCGTCCGATTGGATGGCGGTCTTGTCATTGGCCATGCGGCCCGATCACGTGATCAATCGGAAGATCAGCGGATAGCGATAGACCGGTGTCGACTCCGTGCTCGACATGGTCTGGACCGCGGCGATGATCGGGAAGACGATCAGGCAGATGCTGAGCGCCACCAGCATGAACGCGCCGATGACGACGATGATCAGCAGAGCGAAGCACATGGCCGCAATCGCCGAGGTGATCAGCAGATTGAGTGCCTCCTTCGCATTCTCCGCCACGAACCGGTCTTCCTTGCCGACCGTGAAGAGCAGCACCAGCGGAATAACCAGCACGGCGGGAGGCACGACCAGGCTCATGAGGAATGACCAGTGACTGAGGGATGCGATGCCCGCAGTGGGCAAGGGCGCGCCCACCTCATGGCCAGAAGAGCCCTTGGACTCGGTCGACGCATCGGTACGGTCGCTGAGGGGGGGGTCATTTCCGTTGTGCAGCCCGTCATCCATGAACCGGAGTATAGATCCGGGATGACCATCGTGTACCCTGAAGTTCTTCCCATGACCGGCAATACCGTACATGACGAACTCCATCCGCTGACCGAGGCAACGCTCCGGGACCACTGGGGCATCGATGGAACGCTCGAACGACTACCGGGCGAGAACTTCAACGCCATGATCAGTCTGGACGGAGTCCCGCACGCCGTGGCGAAGCTGTGCCTGGACCCCGAGGCGGACATTCGTCTGGAAGAAGCGGTCATGGACCGACTCGCCGCCGCAGGCCTGCCGGTGCCTTCTCCGATCCACAGCACCACCGGCGAATCGCGGATGTCGATCGCCCATGCGGGCCGAACCGGCATCCTCCGAGTGCAGAACTACCTGGCGGGAACGCAATGGAGATCTCACCCCAGCGGCAACCAGCTTCTCGCCGCCATCGGCCGCACTCTTGCCGAACTGCACGGTGCTCTGGAGGGGTTCGCACCCGAGGGCGGAGAGCGAACCCATCTCTGGGACGTGTGCAAGGCGCAGCAGCACCGATCGTCTGTCCGACTGGTTGGCAGCCACGAGCTTCGCACGACGCTCGAATCGATCATGCAGCTTCATGCGGCGATCGTCGTCCCTGAACTGCCCAACTGCCCCCGGGGCATGCTGCACGGTGACGCCAACGACGAGAACATCCTCATCGAGGATGACCGGGTCGTCGGCATCGTCGACTTCGGCGACTGCCTCCTTGGACCGTACGTGGTCGATCTGGGAATCACGGTGGCCTATGCGATGCAGGATCCCCACGTCGACCTGGAGTCGATCAATCACCTCGTCACCGGCTACCACGCGATCCGCCCCCTGCAGGCGAGGGAACTGGACCTGGTCCTCCCCATCGCACTGTCACGTCTCGCCACCAGTGCACTGATCGGTGCCCGGCGGGCCATTGACGATCCCGATCACGCGACCTGGCATTCGCACGCGGACTCGACCTTCCACGCGATTCGACGCTTCGGCACCATCGCACCCCAGACGGCCTCGAGCTCCCTTCGTACCGCGTGCGGCATCCCCACTTCCGATGTCGTCGATCGCGAACGGCTTCTCTCGACCCGGGACGACCGGCTGGGACGGAACCTCTCCCTGGCCCACGGCACCCCGCTGCACATCACCCGAGGTCGGGGTCAGTTCCTCATCGGATCGGACGGACGCCCGTACCTCGATCTGGTCAACAACGTCTGCCACGTGGGGCATTGCCATCCGCGGGTGGTCCAGGCGATATCCCAGCAGGCCGCGACACTCAACACCAACACCCGCTACCTGCACGAATCGATCCTTGGCTACGCGGAACGACTCGCCGACACCATGCCGCCATCGCTCTCGGTGTGCTACTTCGTGAACTCCGGCTCGGAGGCGAACGAGCTCGCCCTGCGCCTGGCCCGATCCGCCACCGGCGGACACGATGCCGTGGTCGTGGACGGCGCCTACCACGGCAGCACTCCGAACTGCGTGGCGATGAGCCCGTACAAGTTCAACGGCAGGGGCGGAAGCGGTCCCTCGGACTGGGTCCACGTCGTTCCCATGCCGGACACCTACCGCGGCCCCCATCGCGGGGACGATGCCGGAGCCGCCTACGCCATCGAAGTGGCCGATGTGATCGGATCCGCGTGCCGCAACGGACGCACGATCGCCGCCCTCTTCGTCGAATCCATGCTGTCCTGCGGTGGACAGATCCCCCTGCCCGAGGGCTATCTGGCCGCGGCGGCCGACTACGCACGGAGTGCCGGCGCCCTCTACGTCGCCGACGAAGTCCAGGTTGGCTTCGGACGGGTGGGCGACGCCTTCTGGGGATTCCAGCTCCATGACGTGACTCCCGACATCGTCGTACTCGGAAAGCCCATGGGCAACGGACATCCCATGGGCGCCGTCGTCACGACTCCCGAGATCGCGGGCAGCTTCGACAACGGCATGGAGTTCTTCTCGACCTTCGGAGGCAATCCGGTGTCCTGCCGGTGCGGACTGGCGGTGCTTGATGTCATCGAAACCGAGTCGCTGCAGGAACGGGCCCGGCGACTTGGAGACCGGTTCAGATCCGGCCTCCGAACGCTCCAGGTCGATCACCCGGAGATCGGTGATGTCCGGGGACACGGACTGTTTCTCGGAATCGATCTCGTGCAGGATCCGTCCCGACGCACCCCCAACCCCCGACTCGCCAGGACCGTCGTCGACACCATGGCGAAACGGGGAGTGCTGCTCAGCACGGACGGCCCGCACGGCAATGTGATCAAGATCAAGCCGCCACTGGTCCTGAATGAAGCCGATATCGACATGACCATCAGGCTCATGGACGATGCACTGGCTGCCGGAACCGGAAGGGACCGATAGGCTCTATCTGATGGCACGTTCCCATGGCCTCAACCAGACCCTCGCCCAGGCGACGCGACACATCGAATCGCAGCAGTGGGACAAGGCCGAACGCATGCTTCGCCGGGCGGCGAAGACTGCTCCGGACGATGTCGAGATCCTGTACCGACTCGCCTCCGTCCAGGCCAGAATGGGAAACCACCGCCGGGCCATGGACTCCATCAATGCGGCCATCAAGCGGAATCCGGATCACCTCGATTCCCTGACGACCCGAGTCGACATCCTCGCCCGCCAGGCCAGGATCGGCGAGTCGATCGAATCGATGAACGACGTCATCCGCCGATTCCCCGACCGTGCCCGCCTGCTGACGATGCGAAGCGGCCTCCTGCTACACGCCGGCGAGGCCAGTGCGGCCTGGGACGACCTCCATCGCGCACTGGAACTCGATCCGGACAATCTCGATCTGCTGGGCCGATTCGTGGACACGACCATCGCCCGGGGGATCATCCCCATGGACCGCGAACCGGCCGATCGACTCGTTCGCGCGCAGCCGTTCGAAGCCCGCAACCACACCCGCCTCGGCACCATCCTGCGAATCAACGACGAGGGCTCCGCTGCGGAAGCCGCCTACCGGGAAGCGCTCCGTCTCGATCCCCGGAATACGGATGCCATCGCCGGTCTGGCGGATGTCATGGAGTCCGACGGACGATCCGACGAAGCGATGGAACTGCTGCGTCCCACGATCGAATCCGATCGTTCGCCCCTGCACCCGATGCTGAGCTGGACCAGGGTCCTGAGTGGACTCGGACAACATGAACAACTTGTCCGTGACGCCCGGCGATGGATGGACCGCTCCGGGACGTCGAGCATGCAGGCTGCTCCGCTTCTCTTTCGGGTTGGAAACGCATTGGATGCCCTCGGCCGGCACGACGAGGCCTTCGAGGCGTGGACCACGGCGAACACGCCCTTCCGCGGACGATGGAACGACACGCTCCATGCCGAACGGACCGACTCCATCATCGCCTGCTTCGCCGAGGAAGGCCCAACCGGACCACCTTCCGCGGGCGTCACACCGATCTTCATCGTGGGGATGTTCAGAAGCGGCACCACCCTGCTCGAACAGGTCCTTGCCGCCCACCCGAACGTGCATGCCGTCGGAGAAAGCCCCGCATTGCCGGCGATCATCCGCAGCCTGCCCGGCAGCTATCCGAACAACACCATCGAACTCGGATCCAGTCGACTCCGCGATCTCGGACGGGAATACCTGCAACAGGTGTCCGCCGGGGCGGGCACGTCAAGCCACGTCACCGACAAGCTCCCGATGAACTACATGAACATCGGATTCATCGACCGAATCCTTCCCGACGCCCGCATACTCCACTGCCGACGCGATCCGCTGGACGTGTGCCTGTCGTGCTACAGCAATCAGATGACGTCCAACCTGGCCTTCACGAGCAATCTGGAATCGATGGGGCGAACCTATTCCGAATACCGGCGTCTGATGAACCACTGGTCCGCCGCGGGATACGAGATGCTCGAGGTCGTCTACGAGGAACTGGTCTCGGATCCCGAACCCCAGGCCCGGCGGATCGTGGAGTGGGTTGGGCTTGATTGGCATCCGGCGTGCATGGACTACCATCGGTCTGCACGAATCGCGCAGACGCCCAGCATGGATCAGGTTCGACAGCCGATGCACACCCGCTCGATCCATCGCAGCCGTGCCTACTGGGACCATCTGGCTCCGCTTCGCGCCGCCCTCGGCGACCTGACCCCCGAACGAGGCTCCTGATTATGGCTGCCGGTCCCCAACGCAATCAGCTGCTTGCCAAGGCGACGCAGCATCTCCAGCTCCAACAGTGGGAGAAGGCGGAACGCGTACTCCGCAAGGCGGCCAGGCAGTCGCCCCGCGACGTGGAGATCCTGCAGCGACTGGGTGGGGTCCAACGTCGAATGGGCCAGCCACGCAAGGCGATCGAGACCCTCGATCGAGCCCTCCTGCTCGCTGCCGACAACCCGGTGCTCGTGGCCGAGTACGCCGAAGCGCAGATGGACCTTGGACGCACCGGCGAGGCGCTGGATCGCCTGGGACGTTCCATCGACACGAATCCATCGGAGCCGGCCCTGCGTGTCGCACGATCGAGAATCCGCATGGGCATCGGCGATCTGCACGGCGCCTGCGAGGATTGCCAGACCGCCAGTGACCTGAAGCCCGACGACCTCGACCTCCTCGCCCGCCTGGTGGATGCGACCATCGCCAGAGCGTACGTACCGATGCCGACGGGACCGGCCGAGCGTCTCGTCGCACTGCAACCCTTCAATGCCCGCAACCATGCCCGCCTGGGAACCATTCATCGGCTCAACAGCAACCTCGACGACGCGACCGGATGCTACGAACGATCCCTCGAGCTTCAACCGGGCAATTCGGACGCGGTGTCGGGCATGGCCGAGATCCTCGAATCCCGTGGGGACACCGAAGCCGCCGCCAGTCTGCTGACCCCCCACGTCCACAGTACGAATGCTCCATTCCAGATCCTGACGGCGTGGATGCGGTGCCAGATGCGGCTCGAACACTGGGATGAAGCGGTCAGGACGGCGCGGGCCTGGCTGCACGCAAGTCCTCGAACCCCCCGCCAATCGGCGGTGATCAATCACCGCATCGGGAGCGCCTGCGACCGGGCGGGACGGGCCGGCGAGGCCTTCGACGCCTGGACCCGCGGCAACGCACCGTACTCGAACGCCTGGAACCCCGATGAGCACACCCGACTCACCGACTCCATCATCGAATCCTTCTCGGCCGATGTGATGGGACGAAGACCCCGCAGCGACCGCGCCGATCCACGACCCGTGTTCATCATGGGCATGTTCCGCAGCGGAACGACCCTCCTCGAGCAGATCATCTCGATGCATCCCGATGTGCATGCCGCCGGTGAACGGGCGGAGATGCTCGAAATTGCCGGAGGACTGCGTTCCGCCACGGGATCCGACCAGGACTACCCGATCTGCATCCACGAATCGACCGTCGAGGTGCTCGACGCAGCGGCCGACGAATACCTTGCCGGATTGTGCGACGGGGCCGGTGACGCCGCGGTCATCACCGACAAGCTTCCCCTGAACTTTCTCAACATCGGCCTGATCTCGATGATCCTGCCCGGATCCCGGATCATCCACTGCAATCGTGATCCGCTCGACACCTGTCTGTCGTGCTACGGAAATTCGTTCTCGTCCCGCATGTCGTTCACCGCCAACCTCGAACATCTCGGACGGGCCTACACCGACTATGCACGCATCATGGATCACTGGAGGACCGTGGACATCGTGCCCATGCACGAGCTGGACTACGAGTCCCTGGCCAGAAATCCGGAACATGAGATCGGGCGCGTGCTGGAGTTCCTGGGACTCCCGTGGAACGACGCCTGCATGGAATTCCACCGGTCCACGCGGATCGCCCAGACCCTCAGCCAGGACCAGGTCAGGCAACCGATGTACACCCGATCAATCGGACGCAGCAGGGCCTACTGGAGCCAGATGGAACCGGTCCGCCGTCTGCTCGGCGATCTCGTCCCCTCCGACCCCGGTCATTGAGTCGGAAGTTCCCAGCGGCCCCCGACGCAGGTGCCCACGATCGCCTCCCGGTCGGCTCCGAGCACCAGGCCCGCTCCGAGCGAATCGGGATCGATGTGCTGCAATGAATCCGAGTTGAGATCCACCAGCACCAGATCCGCCAGCGCACCGGAGGCGATTCGTCCGGCATCGATTCCCAGGGATCGTGCTCCTCCCACCGTGGCCATGTCGAGGAGCACCCCGTCGATTCGACCGTCATCGTCGCGCCAGGCACCGCGGGCCTCGTCACGAAGACGATGGGACAATTCGAGCATCCGCATCTCCTCGAGCATCGAGATGCGGGAATTCGAATCGGAACCGATGGCGATGGCTCCGCGATGCGACAGCATTCGTGGTCGGTCCGGAAACCCGTCGCCGAGATTCGCCTCGGTGAGCGGGCAGAGGCACACCCCGCATCCCCGATCGAGCCACGCGTCCAGATCCTCCGGTGCGGTATGGGTGGCGTGCACGGCAGTGCATTCGTCTCCGGGATCCAATCGATCCAGAAGAAGTCGCGTCGGCGTCGAACCGGTCGCCGCAAGGCACTCCTCGATCTCACGACGCTGCTCTTCGATGTGCAGATGCATCACGAGCCCCCGTCGGCGAGCTTCGGCGTGCAGATCGACGACGGCATCGAGCGGAACTGCACGCAGGGAATGCGCGACGACGCCCATCGTCTGGTCCGGACCGAGCACGGAGGACAGCGAGTCGAATGCGTCCCAGTACGTGTCGAGATCCCTCGTATCGAACCGGCACTGTCCCCCGGACAGGGGACGACCGAACCCGCCGTGGGTGTAATGGGCGGACAGCAGCACCATTCGGATGCCCACTTCCTTGGCGGCATCCAGCATGATGCGATCCGCCGCAAACGGATCCTCGCCGACCACATGATGGAGGTAGTGGAACTCCCCGACCGTGGTCATGCCGGCCCGACGCATTTCACGAAAGGCCGCACAGGAGAGCTCCATCAGACGGTCCGCATTCATGGACTCGACCAGACCGTACATCGCCTCACGCCAGGTCCAGAAGTCCTCGGCGTCCCGTGGAAAATGCTCGCCGCGCCCACGGAGCCCCCGCTGGAATGCATGGCTGTGGGCATTGACGAATCCCGGAAGAATCGCCTTCCCGGGGTGGGTGACCGGGCCGTCACTTCCGGGGGTCACCGACGCAAAGCGCCCTTGCCCGTCGATGACGACCTCG
>MDTG01344303.1_pt1 | contig 13059 bp, 9 predicted proteins | sample 811421 | NCBI WGS metagenome assembly MDTG01 (sample SAMN05326645, study PRJNA326480) | marine metagenome | isolation source: seawater | place: Pacific Ocean: South East | collected 2011
GCATTCTCGACGGAGAGTAGGTCGCCGATCCCGTCGCAAAGTAGTGAACCTGTCAGGATTGCGGAATCGAGGAGTCGCGAAGAAAAGAAATCTTCATGGGGATGGATGCGCGCTTCGTCACTTGATCTTATCCAGATAGGGAAGGGCAGGTTTTGTTGTCGAAGGTGGGCGGCAAGTGCGCGATAGGCTGCCACCGGATGCGCGAATTTGGAGGTTTTAGACAAGGTGATTATTGGGGGGGAGCCTTGATGGTCTTTAAGAACTTCGCCGAGTGAGCCGTTGAGGTCGGTCGGTTCCAATGCAAGAGCGGATGTATGGTCTGCGTTTTCTGTTTCAGTAAGAAACGTGTGAAGATCCTCGGCTTGACTGGTAGCGAAGGCACGAAGGACAAGGATTTTCGGTGAACCTCGGTCGGAAGCTCTTGTCGGCAGTTCAAACTGTTCGCCTGGTTGATATTCCACTACGAGAAAGGGTAGGGAGCCAACAAGAGTTTCCCGTAAAGTCTCCAAGTGGGATAAATCTTTCTCGCACTTGAGCCTCAAGAGCAAGCCTTCGATTGGTGCATCCTTGTTTGCGGCTTGGGCTTTTGACAGGTCGGAAACGATATCTCGAAACTCCTCAAGAGGGCGTCCTGCTGGAACAATCACGCGAGGCGGTTCTTTTGGACCCACTTTGCAGTTTGGGCCAAAGGCCAAGTCGAAGCATTCCCGCCGCGTGAATTCAAAGGGGTCTATTCCTTCGTCGGGTTGCTCGTCGGTTTTGTTTTTTGCTCGTTGCCAAAGTGTCTCGGTTCTTGCCGCGAGATCTTGGGCGACCGGTATCTCATGTACCGGGTCTTCGGTAAGCGATACTCGGATGGTGTCGCCGAGACCATCCAGTAGAAGAGATCCGATTCCTGCGGCACTTTTAATGCGAGCGTCCTCTCCATCCCCGGCCTCGGTTACGCCAAGGTGGAGTGGATACTCCATGCTTTCATCGTTCATGAGAGCCCCGACGAGCCTGTAAGCCTCGATCATCACTTTCGGGTTGCTTGCTTTCATCGACAGGATGATTTCCCTGTAATTGTGTGACTCTGCTATCCTTATGAACTCTAGAGCGGATTCGGCCATGCCTCGTGGAGTGTCGCCGAAGCGATTCAGAATTCGGTCGGATAGGGAACCGTGATTTGTGCCGATGCGCATAGCTCGGCCTAGTTCCTTGCATCGTAGCACGAGTGGGGAAAAGGCTGCGTGCAGGCGCTCGAGTTCTTCTTCGTATTCGAGGTCGGAGTATTCGCGTACGGCGAATTTTTTACGGTCGGCGTAGTTGCCGGGGTTTACTCGTACCTTTTCCACATGCTTGGCGGCCTCCATCGCTGCTTGAGGAAGGAAATGAATGTCGGCGACGAGGGGAACGTCAAACCCGTCGCCACGTACCTTTTTCGCGATTGCTGCGAGAGCCTCGGCGGCCCGTACGTTCTGGGCGGTAATTCGGACTATCTCGCAACCTGCTTCTGCAAGTTCTATGGTTTGGCGTGAAGTGGCTTCCACATCGAGAGTTTCAGTCGTGGTCATCGACTGTATACGAATCGAGTTGTCACCCCCAACGCCGACCGAACCTACCTTTACTTCACGAGTCGTTCTTCGAAGGGTACGTACTCGAGACAAGCAGTATGAGGAGGACGGCATCGTCCCGAATCGTTCAGAAGGGGAATAACCGCTGCAGGTCGAAGAAGGTGACGTACAGCATGAATGAGAATAGTAGGGCCACGAATAAGATTTGCGCCCGTTCGAGGAAAGCCAAAGGCAGAGGCTGCCCTCGCATTTTCTCTATAGTGGCAAAGAGCATGTGACCACCATCCAATACGGGAATGGGTAGTAGGTTCAGGATGGCGAGGTTTACGTTGATGAAGACAACGAACCATAAGAGCTTCTTGAAGCCGATCTTTGCGAAGATACTCAGGTGGTTGACTATCCCTACGGGACCGCTCATGTTGCGAAGCTTAACGTCGGACTGTGGACTGACCAGGCCGGAAAGAGTGAGGTACATGTCCTTGACTCGACCGTAAATGAGATGAATGGGATTCGGATAGGTGGTCACGATCTTCTGCTTAGGTCGAAAACCTATCAGCGTGCGTTTTACCATTTCGTCGCCCTGTTCGATCTCTTTTACGGCAGGTGTGAGCGTATAGGTCTTTATCGGTCCGTCCTCACCACCCTTACTTACGGTGAAGGCGACGCTGGCGTTCTCTTCGAGTTTGTCGAGGTAGTCTATCAGAAAACGGAATGATAGAATTTGTTGCCCATCTATGGCGAGTGGCATATCGCCTTTTTCAAGTCCCGCAGCTTCTCCTGGTAACCCGGGCGAAAGCTCTTCTACGAAAAAAGTTTCCCGAGGACCTATGCCGATAATGCGAAATTCTTCGCTACTTACGACTTCCGGACGGATGTCCAAGCTTTTTGACGTACCGTTGCGATCTATGAGCAAGGTAACCAGACGCTCACCGTCTTCCCTCGTCCTCTTCCCGGTAACAATGCGGTTTTGAATGTCCATGAAGTCTTCCACGGCACCATTGTCGACTTTGAGGATTTTGTCTCCCGGAACCAATCCCGCGACCATCCCAGGACCGCGAACGGTTTCTCCCTCTTGAATCAATGGATTCCATCGTTCGACTTCCTCAGCCACGTAACCAACCTCAGTGCTGAGTTGGGCAGAAGGTACGTCATAACCAAAAAACCAGAGTATGCAGGAAAGTACGAAGGCGAACAATACGTTGAAGACGGCACCCATGACCGAAACGATCATTTTATCGGCATAGCTGATCTTCGGCAATTGTTCTATTTTGTGTTCCTCTTCCTCTTCGTTCTCGTCATCTTCTTCCTCATCATCGTTCTCCTCTTCATCACTTTCTTTTAGGGAAATCTCCTCTTCGGCTCCTTCCAGTCGGCCCATATCCGCCAATTGGGGAAGGGCTACGTATCCGCCGAAGGGTATTATGGATAGACGGTATTCCACGCCATCCCGTTCCCAACCGAAGATTTTTGGTCCAAAACCGATGGAGAAACGCTTGATCACCAATCCCCTGCGCTTAGCTGCGAGAAAGTGGCCGAGTTCATGAACGAAGATGGTTATCCCCAAGGTGAGCAAGGCAACGAAGATAAAGCTGATATCGTATAGTAAGGACACGAATTTCTGATGTGGTTTAGTGAAGTTGGTTTCTCAGCTTTTCCAAAGCCAATTTGCGGGCTTCCGAATCTGTGGCTAGAACTTCTTCTATGTTTTTGGGGTCTCTGTGTTGAGTGTCGTTTAAAGTGGCTTCTATTATTGCGGGAATGCCGAGAAAGCCAATCCGATTCCGCAAAAAAGCATCGACGGCGATTTCGTTGGCGGCGTTGAATACCGTTGGGGCGATGCCTTCGGTTTGCATTGCCTCGCGAGCAAGGCGAAGACATGGGAACCTTTGCAGGTCGGGAGGAGCGAACGAAAGGTCCAGTGGTTCTGAAAAGTCCAGTGGTTCGTCCACGCCTGTTGCCCGATCGGGGTAGAGCAGGGCATGTTGGAGGGCAAAGGTCATGGAGGGTGGGGTGAGTTGGGCTAATACGCATCCATCCACCAAGCGAACGAGAGAATGCACGAGACTGGGGGGGTGGATGACTACGTCGAGCCGTTCCGCCGGTAAACCGAAGAGCCAGTGAGCCTCTATCAGTTCCAAGCCCTTGTTTGCCATGGTTGCCGAGTCTACCGTTATTTTCGGCCCCATCGACCAGTTCGGGTGGGCAAGGGCTTGCTCGGAAGTGACCGAAGCCATTTGTTTGAGCGAGAATTCGCGAAATGGACCACCCGATGCCGTCAGTATGATTCGATCGACGTCGCGATCGGGCACGCCTTGCAGGCATTGGAACACGGCGTTGTGCTCACTGTCTGCTGGTATGATTCGGACCCCTGCTTCTCGAGCTGCTTCCATGACGAATTTACCGCCAACGACAAGAGCTTCCTTATTGGCGAGAATAACGTCGTTTCCTCCTTGAATGGCAGTCAGCGTCGGGAGCAAGCCCGCCGATCCCACTACGGCGACCAAGGTGACGTCCGCTTCGGGCAAGGCGGCCAACTCCTCCAGACCACTAGAGCCTCTATGCATTGTGCCATTACTCGGTACTGACGACACTTCGGAAGCATTTCCGGAAAGACAGAGTTGTTCGACTCCAAACTCTTCGGCAATGGCAAAAAGTCCCTCAGCATTAGAGTGGGCCGAAAGTCCGACCAATTGCAACCTGTCGGGATGAGCCCTCAGCACTCGCAAGGCACTTTTTCCGATGGAACCAGTGGCTCCCAGCAGAACGACCTTCTTGGGTTCGCTCACCGCAATAAGGCCAAAAGTAGAAAATATCCCGTGGGTGCGGCCAAGATGAGGCTGTCGGTGAGATCGAGCATTCCTCCTATTCCAGGTATTACTCCGCCGGAGTCCTTGATGTGAGCCAGCCGTTTGAGCACGGAAGCGATCAAGTCACCTACTACGGCGGCTACGGCCACTGGTAAGGCAAGGATCGCAGCTGAGCCGGGATCGAAGTTCACTCCATCAAAGGATACTAGGTCTGGTCTATAGTTTTGTAATACCCATGGCAGGAGTGCACCTATTCCCGCAGACGCCGCAATTCCGCCAATAAGTCCTTCGATGGTTTTTCCGGGACTGATTGAAGGCGCCATCTTCGTGCGACCTATCATCTTTCCTACAAGAAGAGCCCCAATGTCGCTGAATTTTGCTACGGCAAGCAACCATAAGCAGAAGAACAAACCGAAACTCATGGCTGCTCCCTCGGGAGTCTCTCCGGATGTCTGCAAAATTCGAACGAAGTAGTGCAACAGAAAGGGCACGTATATCAGACCGAAGAAGGTTGGCAGCAAGCGTTTGACGTACATTCCGCGCTGGGCTTGTGGGAAAAGCACGGCAGCGCCGGACATGGTTAGGGCTCCCACCGCCACAGCGTCCATTCCAGCCCCTTCTACGTAATAACCCATCGGGATGAGAAAAGCTCCCGTGGCCAATCCGGAAATTCTATTTGCGGCGAATCCGAGTCGGCCCAGCATCGCATAGATTTCGAATTGAGTGCAAACAGCCGCAATAGTCAGAATCCACATGGTTCCGACTTCGCCAAAACCTACGACTCCACCAATTACGATGCTCCAAAGGATTATGGTTGAAAATACTCTGAGAATCATACGCTTACTGGTGTTTCGAGCGGGGAAGATTGATGTCTGACTTGCTCCCCCGTTTTGCCATAGCGCCGTTCGCGACTGGCATAGTTTTGCAAAGCCAGATGAAACTTTTCGGGTCCGAATTCGGGCCAAGGTTCGGGAGTTACGTAAATCTCCGCATAGGCTGCTTGCAGGAGAAGGAAATTGCTCAAGCGATGCTCGCCTGAGGTGCGTATGATCAAGTCGGGGTCCGGTAGGTCGACCGTGTAGAGGTGAGATGAGAAGGTGTCCCAATCCAATTTCTCCGGCGAGGTTTCACCCGAAGCTACTTTTTCAGCGTAGGTTCGGATAGCATGCAAGGTTTCTTGCCTGCTGCCGTAATTGAGGGCGAGTGTGAGATTCCAGTCGTCATTCTCTTTCGTCTTCTCGATTGCTTCCTGAACAATGCTTCGGGCATAGTCGGGCAAGCCTGATACGTCGCCAATTACTCGTAGTCTTACGCCGTCCCTGAGCATATTGCGAATTTCCTTCTTCAGGAATTCTCTCAATAGTCGCATCAATCCGGTAACTTCGTCCGGTGGGCGATTCTGGTTTTCCACGCTAAAGGCGTACAAAGTTAAATAGGGGACGCCCGCTTCTTTAGCAGCATCCACTACTCGTCTCACGTTTTCGACTCCTTTATGATGACCAAATAAGCGCGGCTTGCCTCGGTTGCGAGCCCATCTACCGTTGCCATCCATGATGATGGCTACGTGTTGAGGGAGTTCACCTTGTGAATCTTCTTCGATGAGAGTCATGGCAATTGAAATAGTATCACAACGCCTAATCACCTTATTGACAACGAGGAAAGCCTTTCCCAAATTATTCGTTATGAGCGAACCCTTGAAAGAAAGCGAAATAGAGTCCCGATTGGTCAACCTCCAAGGTTGGCGTTACGAGGAAGATCATCTCAAAAAGTCTTTTGCTTTTAGTAACTTTCGGGATGCTATGGCCTTCATTGTTCGCCTTTCTTATGAGGCGGAGCAACAAGATCATCACCCCGAGATCTTCAATTGCTATAATCGGGTCGAGATCGCTCTCAACACCCATGACGCCGGCGGCAAGGTCACCGAAAAGGACTTTTCACTAGCCACCGCCATCGGTGCGGGGGGCTGAAGACCAAGAGTCTACTACTTTTTCTTGGGTTTCGGTCGTTTAGACCTGCTAGCCGGGCGGGTGTCCTCAGGCACTTTGTAGAGTTCGCGAAGGCGATCCAGTTCCGTTTTAAGTTTCTTGGTAAGGGCGGCGTATTTAGGTTGTCCGTAGACGCTCTTTAATTCGTTGGGATCTTTTTCTAGGTCGTACATCTCCCATGCGTCCAAGTTGTAGAAGTAGATGAGCTTGTGCTTGTCGGTACGAACGCCGTAGTGGCGACGTACGCTGTGAGCACCCGGGAACTCGTAATAATGGTAATAGAGGGACTTTCGCCAGTCAGACGGTTTTTTCCCTTTCAGGAGAGGTGCGAAAGACGCTCCTTGCATGTCGCCGGGGATCTTGACGCCGCACAAGTCCAGAGCGGTTTCGGCATAATCGAGGTTTTGCACCAAGTCGTAGTTCTTGCTTCCGGGCTTGATGACCTTGGGCCAACGCACCAGTAGTGGAGTGCGGAAGGATTCCTCGTACATCCAGCGTTTGTCGTACCAACCATGCTCGCCAAGGTACCAACCTTGGTCGGAGGAATAAATGATGACCGTGTTCTCTGCGAGACCGCTTTTGTCGAGGTAGTCGAGGAGTCGCCCGACGTTTTCATCCACGGAGTCTATGCAGCGCAGGTAGTCCTTTACGTAGCGTTGGTATTTCCACTTGAAGAGGGCTTCGCCTTCCAGTTTCGCTTCTGTGAACGCCTTGTTCTTAGGCCCGTAAGCAGCGTCCCACTTTGCCTTCTGTTCGGGCGTGAGGTTTCCAGGAGTTCGAAGCTTTAGATCGTTCGACGAGAGATGGTTCCGGATCGTCATGGCCTGACTGGAGGCGGCGGATGATCGCGTCTTGTAATCATCACGAAGTGTTTCCGGTTCGGTGATTTCGACGCCGTCGTACTTGTTTAGGTACTTGGGACCGGGTTGCCAGTTTCTGTGAGGTGCCTTGTGTTGGCTCATGATGAAGAAGGGTTTTTCCTTGTCCCTGCCGTTCTTCAGCCAGTCGAGTGTGACGTCGGTGATGACGTCCGTTGTGTATCCGGTGATTTTCTTTACACCGTTGGCGGTATTCATTGCTGGGTTGTAGTAGGGGCCCTGTCCCTGCAGCACTTGCCAGAAGTCGAAGCCGGTGGGGTCGCTTTTGAGGTGCCATTTCCCGATCATGGCCGTCTGGTATCCACCTTTTTGAAGTAGCTTGGGAAAGGTTTGCTGGCCTCCGTCGAAGCGCATGCCATTCGTCAATTGACCGTTCAGGTGGCTGTGTTTCCCTGTAAGGATTACGGCTCTGCTCGGGGCACAGATGGAATTGGTGACGAAGGCACGATGGAAGATCATGCCCTCGTTGGCGATTCTATCGATATTAGGAGTCCTGTTCCTTTTGGACCCGTAGGCCGATATGGCCTGATAGGCGTGATCATCGGCAAAGAGAAACAATACATTGGGTCTTTCTTGCTTTTGGCCCTTAAGACCTTGTTGGCCCAATGCCGTCAAAATTGAGAGTAGAAGGTATGATGTAAGTTTCATTAAGGTTTAGGGTGTAGTTGCTCGGGGTGAAAGCAATACGTAAATTGAAAGTTGGACATTGAATAATCTCCATGCTTGGCAAGAATGCCCAAATTCAATGATTGATTTTTCCGACAAGAGTTATCGCTTTTTCGAGCCTAGGCCCAATCGGCTCGCGGAAGCTTTTCTTCGTTGGGGAAACCGCAAGTTTTATTTGAGAGGGGCTTCGCATCGTATCGAAAAGGTTGTTGTCATAAATCCGGATGTGGTGAGGGAAGCAAGAAAACATGCGGGCAATCGTCTACTTTTTCTTCCCAATCATCCGACGCACAGTGATCCCCCAATCATGATTGAGGTTTTCAGGCAGCTTGGTGTGCCCATTTCTTTCATGGCGGCCTATGACATTTTCCTTCAGAGCAAACTGAACGCTTGGTGCATGCAGAGAACGGGATGCTTCTCGGTGGACCGAGAGGGCAGCGACCGTAAATCCATGAAAGCAGCCCTAAGCATCTTGAAGGAAGGAGAGCGAGGGTTAATCATTTTTCCTGAGGGAAACGTCTACCTAACCAACGACCAGGTGACTCCCTTCCTTGACGGTCCCGCCTTCATTGGCGTGAAGGCGCAGAAGGACTTGGGAGTCGATCACCCCGTTTTTGCTATTCCCGTAAGCTTGAAGGTTACTCACTTTTCCAATGCTGCGGGTGGGGTTGTTGATTTGTTTCGTCGATTGGCTTCCGAGGTGGATGAAGATCATGACGAGTCGGCCGATCATGTTTCCGAGGTCAAGCGTCTCGGTTGGTTCGCACTGAAAAAAGTTATGAGTGGCTTGGCCAAACCTTTGGATGGTGACGCAGGAGACGACTTGGCCGGTGAGCTTAGAAACATTGCTGGACAGTTGATGGAAAAGCTTGAATCCGAGCTCGAGCTGTCCGCTAAGGAAGGGGAAGACTTGGTCGATCGCATCCGAAAAATTCGTCGCAGGATTCACGCCCTTAGGATTGCGGACAAGCCGACCTTGGCCGACTTCAAGGCTCGGACCTTGGCGGCCGAGGCTATGCTGGCCTTTCGTCTTCTGAGTTACCCTGGCACTTACCTTGAGGAAAATCCGACCTTCGACCGTATGGGTGAAACGATACAGAAAGTACTTGAGGATCTCCGCTCTGCCATTCTTCCACCTTACGCAGGTCGTAGGGCTCTGGTCCGTTTTGGCGAACCCATTGATCTTGCTGCTGAATCTGCCAACGGCAAAGGTCGCGTCCAAGTCGATGAACTCTCCAGAAAGTTCGAAATAGCCGTTCAAGACGGTCTCGATCTTCTTAACGTCGATAACGATTGCATCGGTGGCGAATCTTTCCGATCACTTTTGTAGTGAATAAAACAGGCAACCGTTTGCGGGATGCAGTTTGGCTGTTGATTGCCCAGACAATCGGAGCTTTCAACGACAATGCAGTGAAGTCGATGCTGCTCCTGATGGCGGGAGCATTGTTCGGCGAAGTCGAAAAGGATCGGGTGAATCAACAACTAGGCTTGATGCTGATCGTCCCGTTCGTGCTTTTTGGCCCTTTGGCCGGGTGGTTGTCGGATCGTTATTCGAAGAGGTCGGTGGTCAGTCTGGCGCTTCTTGCTCAAGTAATGGGGTTGCTCGTGATCGGCGTTGGCATAGGTCTGGAGTCGTTGAACTTGGCAGTACTTGGTTTCTTTTTGCTGGCCACTCAGTCCGCAATGTTGTCTCCGGGAAAAAAAGGCATCCTCAAGGAATTGGTAGGTTCGGAGAAACTCGGTATGGCTGTCGGTTGGATGGAAATGCTCACGATGGTGGGAATCCTAGGCGGGATTTACGTCGGAGCTTTGGCCTTCGGTTCTCTCAGCGAGAAGGGGACTCCTTGGGATGCCGGGCAATTGGTGGTCTTTGCGGTTGCGGGATTGGCTTTCTTCTCTTGGCTAATCTTCAGACCGACCCCTCGCACCGAGCCTAAAAGCGCCAAACCATTCGAAATCCCTATCCTATGGAGCCATTTTGGAGCGTTGCGTGAACTTCGGTCTTCGCGCCCTTTGCTTCTTGCAGCCCTTGGAGACGCTTGGTTCTGGGCTTTTGGCGGTTTCTTCTTTTTTGTCTTGGTTAAGTGGGCTGCCATTGTCGGGGATCCCGAACGTTTTGGCTTTTGGTTCGGGTTATTGGGAGTTGGCATTATGCTTGGTAGTATGATTTCCGCCTACGTGGGTAGGGGGAGAGTAGAACTCGGGATCGTTCCGCTTGGAGCATTGGGGATTCCGGTGGCATTGATTTACCTGACCCTTTCGGAACCGATGAGCACTAGCTTTAACGTGTGTTGCGTTCTACTCGGTGTAGGCGGGGCATTCTTTTTCGTTCCCCTCAATGCCTTTCTTCAGGATCGGGCGGGCGAAGAGAGGCGAGGGCGTGTCGTGGCCGCATCAAACCTACTCACGAATTTGCTGAGTATTGCATTTATCGGAGTTCATGCCTTTTTGTCGAATTACCTAAACTTGAATCCGATCGAGGAGCTTTGGGTTATGACTGTTCCCGCAGTCTTGATTGCCGGTTTCGTGTGGTATTTGTTGCCCGAGGAAATTTTTAGAATAGCGACAAGAGCTCTAACCCGAATTTTTTACCGATTGAGCGTCAAGGGGGTGGAGAACCTTCCGAAAGAAGGGGGAGCGTTGATTCTTTGCAATCACGTGTCTTACGCCGATCCGGTGATGATTGGAGTGAGTCTGCCGCGTTATCTTCAGTTCATCGCCTTCTCCGGTCTTGCTGAAAGCTGGTTGGTTCGTTTTGTGTTTCGTCTCACTTCAGCCATTCCCGTTTCTCCGAGTCGGGCCAAGGAAGCCATCGTCAAATCTTCGGAGAAATTACGTTCCGGTGATGCCATTTGTATTTTTCCAGAGGGTGGGATTTCTCGGGTAGGGCCGTTGCTTGGTTTTAAGAAGGGTTTCGAGTTGATCGCTCGCAAGGGGCAAGCACCCGTTGTACCTGCGTATTTAGACGGTGTGTGGGGATCCATCTTTAGCTTTTCCGATGGGAAGTTCCTACGGAAATGGCCTCGACGGATTCCTTATCCTGTTCGTTTTCACATTGGCGAACCAATTCCCGCGAAGGAAGCCACTGTCGATCGTGTCCGCCGTTCTATGTTTTGCTTGGCTAGGGAAGCGTTCTCAGAAAGGAAGGACTTGGAGCGACCTTTGAGTTTGGTGATAAAGGCTTCTTTATTGCGAGACCGCTCAGCCCCATTCTTGGTTGAGGTCGGCGGGAAAATCTGGACCCGAGAAGAGTTTTACGGGAAAGCGAAGCATTTGACTGGTTCCGAAGTGAAGGTCGAAGGAGTGGAAGGTGTCGCTTCTATTTCCGATACTTGCCTCCACTTGGCTGGTTGCTCTCTCCATGATGAGGAAATTCAGACTGCAGGAATCACTTGGTCGACTCCCGAATTGATCGCTAGCGTCATGCGTATCATGGAGACCAATCTCTGGCATGAGCCTGCTTTTCGAATTCAAATGGAAGGGTCATTCGATTCGGCTTGGGATCAAACTTGGTTCTTGTGGGCCCCCCTGCTGGGAGATTTGTCCGTCAAGGATGAGGGAGATGGAACGCTCACCCTCGGTAATGCTGGAGACTTGAACTCATTTCCCGCCAAAACTTTCACTGGTCTTGCGATATCCGGTTTAGGTGTGGTGGCGATGAATCTTCCCGACCCTTCCGAGGATATTAATCCTGATGATCAAAAAGGTGCTGCCGAGGGGTCGGTTGGCCGAATTCTGCCCGGAGTGGAGGCACGGGTGGTATCCGATGGTTCTGGCGAGGAATTGCCGGTGGGTGAGGAAGGCGATCTTCAAGTAGCCTGTGTCTCGGGAGAATGGACATCAGCCAATCTTAGAGCTCGTTTCGATATGGAAGGATTTCTCTGGTTGACGGGAACTTGACTTAGCTCTCCGTTTTTACCTTTCCCTCTTTCCACTGGGCAGTCTTTTTGTTAGTAATGGCAAGCTTTGGAAAAGCAAGGAATTCTCAGTTTTCCAAACTTCTATTATGACACAATCCTATTTCCCGGAGGAATCCACTACATTTACCCGCAATATCGAACTTTTGCGGGGACATCATGTTGCTGTTCTGGGACACCGCAGACCCGATGGTGATTGCATTGGTTCTCAAGTTGCCCTGACAAGGGTATTAAACGCTACAGGTATTGAAGCATTAGCGGTGAACATCGATCCTGTTCCGAGAACCCTTAAGGCTTTTGTCGGAGATACGCCGTTCTTCCTAGCTGGCGATTTGCCTGCGGGCGAATTTCTCGCCGTCTCTGTAGATTGCGCTGACCATGCTAGGGTAGGGGGCTCCGTTCGTGATCGATTTCCCAATGTCCGTCTGAATATCGACCATCATGTTTCCAATACCCTTTATGGGGAGACGAATCTCATCTTGCCCGAGGCCTGCGCAACCGGAGAAATTCTTGCGGGCCTTTTCTTCGATAACGAATTGGCGGTGGATTCTGTAGCTGCTCAAGCGCTTTACTTAGGGATCGCGACCGATACCGGACAGTTTTGTTATTCCGGCACCACGGCGAGCGTGTTCGACATATGCAGAAGGTTGTGCGAACTTGGCGCCAGTCCTTCCCAAGCTGCTCATGAGCTTTACGAATGTGAAAAGCCAGGTCGTATTCAGCTGCTGCAGCGTTTTCTCGCCAGTTTTCGAATGGAGCATGGGAATCGCGTTTGCATTGGATCGATTACCGATGACTTTTATGAGGAAACCGGTACCACGCCCGAAGACGCAGAAAATTTTGTCGATTATTCCCGTTCCCTCGATGGCGTCGAAATCGGAAGCCTTCTCGAGGAACGTAACGGTCAGTTGAAAGGAAGTCTAAGGGCGAAGGAGCATCGTTACCGTGTAGACCTCTTGGCCAAGCAGTTTTCTGGCGGTGGTCATGCTTGCGCGGCTGGATTCAACGTGGAACGGAAACTGGAGGATTTTTATCCTGAATTTGTAACTGCCATTGGTGAACACCTTAGGCAGGTCGATACCGGAGGGCTTTCCTGATGAATCAAAGAAGTGGCGATTTCGAGGGCATATTACTTGTCGATAAACCTCAGGGGATAACCTCGCATGACGTGGTGAACCGTCTCAGGCGGAAGATTAATATGAAACGTATCGGCCACGCCGGCACGCTTGACCCTATGGCTACCGGGTTGTTGA
>MDTG01429988.1_pt1 | contig 13059 bp, 10 predicted proteins | sample 811421 | NCBI WGS metagenome assembly MDTG01 (sample SAMN05326645, study PRJNA326480) | marine metagenome | isolation source: seawater | place: Pacific Ocean: South East | collected 2011
CAATAACAAGCATTGTTAGTGACCCCATAACATTAAATATTGCTAAAATAATTACTAAGGAGAGAATTAATAGAGTAATCCATTTTTCAGCATTAATTGATTTAAAAAGGAATTCGTTTTGTTCAAATCGTGTTTTAACGGTGTATTTATCCCCCAATAATTCTTGAATATTGGCTTTGACATTTTTAGAATTGAACAGAGAATCTATTCCGACCTCTATTGCATTTATGGCATTTGACTCACCAATTAAATTTCTGGCCTGATCAATTGAAACAATAATATATTTACTATTAAAATCAGAATTAATATCAAATATTCCTCTTGGATACGAGCTGATCGATTTAAATAAATCCGAAGGTCCACTTGATTTACCATTAATATTGGGGATATACATCCTCAAGGGGATGTTGCTATCTGTGTTTACACCAAGTTTATATGCAATACTAATGCCTAAAACACTCTCGTTTGGTCCACCTACAAATGGTCCGTAATGTCCTTCAATAATGGCGCTCTCAATATTTGTAATTTTTGAAAAATAGTTGGTAACTCCTTTTACAGTTGCTACCTCTTGATTCTCTCCATATTTTAAAAGAGCGGTCTCCTCTAACGCATAGGAAATACCTAAAACGCCCTTTATCTCCTCTATTTTTTTAATAGGAAGGCTATCTGGATTAAAACGATTGCCTTTATTAGTTTCAATCTTAATTTCAGGGTCAAAATTAGAATATAAATTTTTAACCGATGACGATAATCCATTCATTGCTGACAATATAATGAATAAGGCTGCTGCTACAATTGCAACAACGGCAACTGAAATCCAAGTAATCCAGTTTATAACATTATTTTTCTTTTTTGAAAAAAGGTATCGAAACGATATGGAAAATGCAAAATTCAAATTATTATTTTAGCAACCCGTCAATTTTCTCGTAATAATCAAGTGAATCATCTATATAAAATTGAAATTCGGGAACCTTTCGCATTTGATGCCGAACTTGCCTCGCTATAATGTTTCGTATTTCTTTTGATTTTTCCTTTACTTCTTTTAACATACTTTCGCCATCATTACCCATAATACTCAGATAAACCTTTGCGTAGGAAATATCAATAGTTACACGAACTGAAGTAACTGTTATAAAGGCGCCTTTGAACATAGTTTTTGACTCACGCTGAAAAAGATTTGCCAAGTCCTGCTTAAGTACTTTAGCTATTTTTTGTTGTCTTCTATTTTCCATTATAATTAAAGAGAAATATTAACTTAAATTTAACATCGAAATATTAACTTTGTGCTAAATTCAGTATGGCGACCGTTTATGTACTATCTGAATTTTAAGCGAAATTAATTTTTTAATTTGACCGCAGAAAATAAAATACTGTCAAAACCAATATAATTTAACTACAAATGGAAAAAAATATTTACACTCTAATTATTGCCATCATGCTAGGGTTTTTTGCTACAAATGCTTTTGCCCTAGAAGAAGACTCATCCGAGTTAGAATTTCTGGAAGTTGCCCAAGACACTGATGCTCCTAAAGAAACCGATGAGTCACGAGAGGATAATGACATTTCTACTGGTAATCGCAAAGAGCCTTCATTCACTCAAGAAATTAAGAGAAGATTTTTAGAAGGTGGTGTGACTTGGATGATTCCGGTTCTAGCGTGCTTAATTTTAGGAATTGCAACGGCCATAGAGAGAATTATCTATTTAAGTCTTTCCAATGTGAACACAAAAAAGGTTTTACAACAGGTAGAAGAGGCTTTAAACACCGAGGGTTTTGAGGGCGCTAAAGAAGTTTGCAGAAATACCAGAGGTCCTGTTGGAGCCATTTTTTACGATGGATTAGTGAGGTCAGATGAAGGTATTGAACAGGTTGAGAAAGCCGTTATCGCAGGAGGTTCGGTTCAAATGGGGCTTATGGAAAAGGGTGTTTCATGGATTTCGTTATTTATTGCCTTAGCCCCTATGTTGGGATTTTTGGGTACAGTTATAGGTATGATTGATGCTTTCGATTCGATCCAAGCGGCAGGAAGTATTGAGCCTTCAGCAATGGCAGGAGGTATAAAAACAGCACTCATTACTACAGTAGCGGGGTTAATTGTGGCGATTATTTTGCAAGTTTTTTACAACATTGTAGTTGCAAAAATTGACAATTTAGTCAACCAAATGGAGGACGCTTCAAATTCATTTGTTAAAATTGTTCAAAATAAAATTGGATCTGTTGCATAACTTTAAATTTTTCAAAATATGAAATTAGGTTTACTTATAGGGAAATGGGCGTTAATTTCAATTATTTGGGTGTTAATTCTTCTTACCTTTAACGAAAAAATTGATTCAATGACTCTAATTCTTTTTTCTTTGGGTCTATTATATACAATAATTACTGTTACTGTAGCCTTTACCATATTTAATTTTGTAGAGAACCCCGGAGCGGGAATGAAATTTATCATTAGTGCTCTATCTCTTGGTGTAATTTTTATAATCGGTTATTATCTTTCAAACGATTCATTTGATCAGGAAGGAAATTTGATTGAGGGAAGTAAGTTTTCCGAAGGTGGAATCTATACCTGGTATACTGTAACAATAATAGCAGTTCTTTTAATAGCGGCAACTGAAGTAAAGAGAGCCTTAAAATTATAATATGCCAAAAAGACAATCACCGGAGGTAAATGCAGGTTCGATGGCCGACATAGCCTTCTTGTTACTTATTTTTTTCTTGGTTACCTCAGAAATGACCCAAGAATCAGGGATGTTTCAGCTGCTTCCCGAAAAGGTTGTTGATAAATCTCCACCACCGCCTGTAAATAAACGTAATGTGATTGAAGTGTTGGTGAACAATAACAATTTGATTCTATTCGAGAAGAAATTAGTAAAAATGGACGAGATACCCAACTTGGTAAAGGAAATGATTTTGAATCCCTCTAATAGAAAAGATTGGCCAGTTAGTAGGGCAATAACAGAGGAAGAACTTCAGGCTAGAATTAATAAAAATAAAAAGGCATTAGAGGAGGCTGATGTAACTAGGGAAGGGTCTGCAAAGCGAAAATTAAGGAAATCAGAGCTGAGGTTAAAAGCCCTGCAAGTTTTTGGCGACAATTTTAGAAAATCAGAACACGTTGTTAATATGCAGGCTACTCAAGGAGCTGAATATGATACATATATAATACTCAAGGATCATTTAAAACAAGCTTATGCTTCACTTCGCAACGACTTAGCAAAAAAGGTTTTAGGGAGAGGATGGGGAGATTTGACTTTACAAGAGAGAGAAATGTTGAAAATGGTTTACAAAGAAAATATTTCAGAAGCACCGGTGGTTCAATAAAAAAAGAAAATAGTTATGTCTAAATTCAATGATGGCAAAAAACAAAGAATGGAGCCAGGAATTTCAACAGCATCTCTACCAGATATTGTATTCATGCTTTTGTTCTTTTTTATGGTTGCAACGAAAACAAGGGAGAATACGTCTAGTCTAATTGTTTCTTTACCCACTGCAAAGGAAACTGGTAAGTTAGAGGATAAAACACCAACTGCTTATATTCAGTTGGGAATACCTGTAAAGTCTTTGCAGAAAATGTACGGAGATAAAACCTCGATACAGTTGAATGATGCTATTAAGGAAAAAAAAGACATTAGGCTTTTTATAGATGAAAAAAGAGCTTCAATAAAAAATAGTTTCAAAGAGGCTGGATCTGAAATAGGCGCTTCAAAAGCAAAAAAAATGGTAGTGTGTCTAAAAGTTGATAAAAAAACAAAGCTCGGAGTTGTTAGCGAGGTAAAAGAGGAGTTGAGAGATGCCTCTGCTTTAAAAATTAATTACATTGTTAACGAGAGTAAGTAGTTTTTTTAGGTCCTCTACTTTTATTTTTTAGTTAGTCATTCTATTTTTAAAAGCTAATATACTCACCTGTAGGTTTTTAATGACACATTATTAGATGTGCTCTAGATAATGAATTATTTATATAATGTCCGTTAAAAGTCCATTAGAGTAATCGGTACTAAGTTCACTTTGTTAACTTAAATAAGTGAATATTCACTATGGGTAAAAGTGCTACAGTAGTATTTTAAAAGTTACATTTATTAAACAACCGTTTTGTTATGAGCAGTGTTTTAGAAATTATACAGCAATTAAGAACAAATCAAAAAGCGTTTAATGCTAATTTGATAAAAATAGAGGACTTGGGTAAACGCGTAAATAAGTCTCTATTGAGAGAGTTGATTCAAGATGCTCGTGAACTGCACGAAGACTCTGTCATTCTATCGTATATTTTGTCTTATGAGCAAAATCAAAATAGTCAGCAATTGGAAATTCAATTAAAAGAGTCATTAGATGATGCTTCTTTAAATTTAAGTGATAATGAAAATGTAGTTTTGAAATCTGGAGAGGATTATGAAGTAGAGTCCGCCCTAAATGAAGCTTTAGATTTTTCTCAACAAATAAATACGAAAACCGAAGAAGCGTCACCTGAAATGGAAGATGATATCCCCACTCAAGATAAAATAGTAGAGCAGTTGGAGGATGAAATATCATCCGTTATATTAGCAAATTCTGCCAGTTCCATTTATGAACATCAAGATGAGGAAGACAACAGCTTAGCAGCAAAGTTGGCTCGTAAAAAAATTGACAATTTAAATGCCGCTATTGGAATCAATGAAAAGTTCTTGTTTACAAATGAGCTTTTTAATGGGAATACGGAACAGTTTTTAAAAACAATAGAGGAATTGAATGATTGTGTTTCTTTAACTGAAGCGACAGATAAATTAATAGCTATAGCTCAAAAAAGAAGGTGGATAGTAGATGAAGAACCTTATCGGAAATTACAATCATTACTTTCTAGAAAGTATCAGTAGTGGATTATTAAACTCAATAAAGTACCTGAATAACATAATTGAAGCTAAGTCTACAAGAGAAGATTAACTAATACAACAAATGAATGACGCACTAGATCCATCGGGAGAAAATCTATCAAGTCCAGAGGTAGAATTTGAGAGAGTTCTCCGCCCGAAAACGTTTGATGACTTTACTGGTCAAAAAAAAGCATTGGATAATCTCTCTGTGTTTGTTCAAGCAGCCTTAAAAAGGGAGGAGGCCTTAGACCATGTTTTATTGCATGGCCCTCCTGGTTTGGGTAAAACGACATTGGCGAATATAATTTCTTATGAATTGGGGAGCGCTATTAAATTAGTATCTGGTCCAATGCTCGATAAGCCTGGTGATTTAGCAGGTCTTCTTACTAATTTAGCGGAAGGAGATGTCTTGTTTATTGATGAGATTCACAGATTGAGTCCTGTAGTTGAGGAATATTTATATTCCGCTATGGAGGACTACAAGATTGATATTATGATTGATTCAGGACCGAATGCGAGGACTGTTCAAATAGGATTGGAACCTTTCACGTTAATTGGAGCAACAACACGATCAGGTTTATTAACTTCTCCGCTCAGAGCTCGATTTGGAATTAATTGCCGTTTAGAGTACTATGATGCAGAATTATTGCACTTAATTGTATTACGCTCTGCCCATCTGTTAAATGTGCCTATCAATGAAGATGCAGCTTTTGAGATTGCAAGAAGGAGCAGAGGTACACCAAGAATTGCAAATGCTATCTTGAGAAGATTACGTGATTTTGCTGAAATTAAAGGTGATGGCACAATTAATATGAAAGTAACAAACAATGCTTTAAAAGCATTGAATGTTGATGAATATGGTCTTGATGATATGGACATTAAGATTCTTACAACAATTGTAGACAAGTTTAAAGGTGGTCCTGTCGGCATAAATACAATAGCAACCGCTGTTGGTGAAGATGCAGCAACGATTGAAGAGGTATATGAGCCCTTTTTAATTAAAGAAGGATTTATTAATCGGACACAAAGGGGTAGAGAAGCTACTGAACAAGCTTTTAGACACTTAGGAATTAATTTTAGAGGATCAACTAGAGATTTGTTTTCGTAGTTGTTCTACACAAGAAAAGTGATTATCGCGCAAGAGTGACCGTTCCAGTTTTTTCATAATATTTGTCAGAATGAACTTTCTTATATATTATCTTATAAACGTAAACATCAATTTGTTGAGGTTTTCCATTAATGGTCCCATCCCAACCTGAATTTATGTCATGTGTTTTAAAAACAACTTCTCCCCAACGATTGAAAATATACATTGTAAATTCGTCAATAGCATGACTTTTGGCTTTAAATTGCTCATTTTTGTAATCATAATTGGGGGTAAATGAATTTGGAATCCATAATGGGAAGATTACGTTAATGATAACAGAGTCCTTTATAAAACAACCTTTTGAATCCATATACTCAAATCTATAGGTCATATCTTCCTGAGCTTCAATTCCAATACTAGAACATGTATTACACGAAATGTAGCTGACCGGATTCCAACTGTAAGTATAATCGGGAAGCAAATTCAATTCAATATTTTCTCCAAAATCGAGTGTATAAGTAGGATTAATGGGTTGCTCTTCTGTTTCGAATACAGTCACGTTTATAGTGTCTTCTAAAACACAACTATAATTATTCAATTTAACTACAAATGACTCATCCTTTATTGGGTAAACTACTTGTTGGTTAGATGTAGTGTCTGTGAAATTTCCGTTTTGCCATGATATTTCAGAATTAGAAATCACTGATAAAGGAACCCTTTCTCCAATACAAACCGAAGTGTCTGGAGATGTAGTCCTCTCAATTATTATTGCTTTAATATTGAATGTATCAATTGCTTTCCCGCATAAAGCGTTTGTTTCAAAATAAATCGATTTATCGCTTAGAGTCGGAAATGAAAGTGTATCATTTATCAAAGAATAAGACTCCCCATTTAAGGTATTGTATGTGTTGTTTTCAAATGTTTTAAAATAAAACTTTACAGAGTCTCCATAGCATGAAGTTCCATTTTTAGTTCCGCCTTTTGGAGCGGCCAATGAAGGTATTTTTATTTCATCCTTTACAATTCCACATCCGGCTTCATATTCTACATAAAAAAGAGTGTTGGTGTCGGCATTAAAAGAAATTTCATTTGTGTTTCCTGAAATGGGGCCATTTACATTACTCCAAGAATAGTCCATTGTGTTTGGGCCATCTACATGGAGCGATAAGTCACCTGTATTGCAATCATAGGAATCAATTTTTAAATCAAATTCAACTCCTTCTGCAACCTCTACGACTACCTTAGTTGTATCCGTAAAAGGGCACTTATTGGGGTCAATTGCTACCAATTTTACCTCGAATAAACCGGGTTCTAAAAATTCGAATTGGCCATCTTCACTTTCTACTATAGATTCATCAGGATAAATCCATTTAAAATCTTTACCTCCAGTGCTTACATTGGTGAAATTGACGACATTTTTAGAACAATAAATAGAGTCTTGTTCAAATTTTATATTTGCTGTTAATGTTGATGCATCCATTTTTATCAATGCTAAATTGCAATATGAATTATTGTCTTCAGAATAGGCCCCTGGAGTTACAGGGAAAGTTGATTCGCTTTCACAAGCACATACCGATTGATAAATCGTACCATTTCTGTCAAATCTACTTGTTCCTCCGTCAACATGCTCCTCTGCATGTAAATTCCCGATAAAGCTTCCGTAGTTGATTTCTGTAAAATCTTCCTCCAGAACTATGATGTAAAAGTCAGAGCCGTCCGTTTGAGATTGTATTGCATCAGAGGTGATTGGAAAGTCTTTAATCCCTTTTTCTGAGGCATAATCGTTAAATCCTCCCCCCCATCCAGAAACATATACTTCTTTGCAGTCACTAACCATTAAAGCTGTGGGAACTAATTCTGTTGAGCTTGATCCATTTCCAAAAACTGTTGCTTTTTCAAGACTCGTTAACTCACTATTGTATTTTTGAAGAAATTGTTTACTTCCAGGATTACTGTATACTCCGTTGGAAACGGGCATATTTCCTTCTGACTGACCAAAGCAATATACTCCTCCTTCACTATCGACATCAACTAAATAGTTCTGGTCATAACTACTGCTCCCGATGTAGGTTGTTTTTAGTAGTGATGAGCCATTTGAGGAAATTCTTGCCAAGAAACCATCTATTGAGCCACTGTAGCTTGGATTATAACTACCCGAAACCTCTTGAAGATTTGCGCTGGTGGTGCCCCCAGAAATATATATTTCACCAGCACCGTTTTGCTTAATAGAATAACAAGCATCGTTACCTGATCCTCCAAAGTAACTTCCAAATATTAAAGTGCTTAAGTTAGAATTAAATTTTGCTACACAACCATCTTGAGAACCTCCACCATAGGTTATTTGGAAACCATTAGTTGTTGGTAAGTTACTAGAAATTGTAACAGAAGAGATTAGAATATTGTCATTTTTATCGACAATTACTTCTCCTCTGTTTCCGTCTCCATAATTTCTAAATAAGCCTAGGTCTTCCCCCCCGTCATTGATACCGTCATTATTGTCACCGCCATAATATGTGCTTGACAATAATTGCGTGAAATCATTGTTTAATTTAGCCAGGACAATATCTGTTCCATTCGAAAACGAAAGATAGCCTGCCTCTGTCGAAATTCCTCCGTTAAAGGTTTTATCGTATGAGTTTGAAACTATTGGAAAGTTGGAGGAGCTTGATGCCCCATAAATGACTAATTCACCCTTGCTATTCACAATCATACTATGAGGAGCTTCTGTTCCGCTTCCTCCTAAATATGTAGAAGCAATCAATTTTTTACCATCTGGACTAAATTTGGAAATGGACATATCTACTGAACCTCCTCCAAATAAACTACTATATGCACCAAGGGTAGTTGGGTATGAGGAGCCAAATGCGACACCACCACCATACGCATAACCCAAGTTATCATATGTTGCTGAGAATCCCCAATTATCTGAATATGACCCACTAAACGTAACAAAGTTTAATTGTGGGTCAATGGTTAATATTTTTGATTTATCATAGTTATCCAATGCAATTCCAAATGTGTTATCTGATATTTTTTTAAATTCAGTTTTTATATAATCACTCGGTTGGTCTGGTGTGAAAGAATAAGGTGCAGAATCTTCTATGTTTCCAACACTGGTGACAAGTATGAGTTTATTTTTAATATGACGAATGTTTTCTAACCCATCATATGATATTTCTATATCATTAGGGTTGGCTCCTGGATAAACAATAAAGTCATATTTTATGGAGCTTTCATTAAAAGAAAGTTTAATATCAATTCCCTCGTACAGATTAGGGATTACAATTTCTTGAATAGGGATTAAGTCACTTACCCATTTTGAAGAGTCGTTTCCTATAAAAGAACTAACTTTAAATGACAATTTACTTGATTCAGATCCAAAATCCAGTTCATTCGCATTGTTGAATTTCAAAGTAAAAACATGTCCGCTCACATTGTTTGATGATTCATGACGACTTTTCAGATGATTGTGATGGGCATCATGACCAATTGCATTATCGAATTCTTTCGGATCTAGGACAAGAATTTTGAATCCGTCTTTTTCCAGATAAAAATTACCATAGTTTAATCGAGCATGGTACAAAACATTATCAGGAAGTTGTCCTTTATTTTTTAGAAAGAATCCTTCATTTCCTACAGACAAAAACGGAATAATTCCTAGAATGATAATTAGTGCATGTTTTATCACTATACTTTTATTGTTTCTTGGGGAGTTGCTCCTAATTTCCAATAAAGTCAAACTTCCGTTTGCAAATATAATATATATTAAACGATGTGTAAATATTTTAATCTTAATAAAGATAAAAACAAACAATATCAGTTTAAAAAAATGTATTTAAATAAAAAAAGGTCAGAATATTCTGACCTTTTTTTATTTTTTGAAAACTTATTTTCCGGCAAGTTCAGCTCGTACTTCATTCATTACTAAATTTTGACGGCGAATAGATTCTTTATGTATTAATTTCAAATAATTTTTTACAAAATTATCGTCCAATCCCATAGCAACCCCTAAGGAGACTCTCTTATTAACAATTTCCTCCCATCGATCAACTTGCAAAATAGTAACACTATTGTCTCTTTTATACTTTCCAATTTGGTCCGCTATGTTCATTCTGGATGCTATTTTTTGGAAGATATCATCGTCCAATTCATCAATTTCTTTTCTCAGAGAATCCAATTGGTTTGTATCTGCAGTTTCCACTGATTCCTGTCGGAAAGTTAAGCTGTCCAAAAGCTCGGTTAAACCAAATGGTGAAACCTGTTGTGCAGCATCTGACCATGCTACGGATGGAGAGATGTGAGATTCAATCATAAGTCCTTCCATATTTAAATCTATTGCTTTTTGACATACATATGGCAATAAATCCCTATTACCTGCAATGTGTGATGGGTCATTTATAATATCAATTTGAGGAAATTTTCTCATCATTTCAATTGCCATATCCCATTTTGGTAGATTTCTGAATGGTGTTTTTTCATATGTAGAAAATCCTCTGTGTATGGCTCCTAATCTTGTAATACCTGCAGAAGCAATTCTCTCCAATCCTCCTTGCCATAAACTTATGTCTGGGTTGATTGGATTTTTCACAAGTACAGGTATGTCAACACCTTTCAATGCATCAGCTACCTCCTGCACAGAAAAAGGGTTAACTGTAGTTCTGGCACCAATCCATAGTATATCAATTCCAGCCTTTAAGCAAGCTTCAACATGTGCAGCATTGGCAACTTCGGTAGATGTTAACAAATCTGTTTCTGCTTTTGCTTTATTAAGCCATTCTAAACCAGCTTCTCCAATTCCTTCAAACGAGCCTGGTCTTGTTCTTGGTTTCCATATACCAGCTCTTAGTACATTTACTCTTTTATCTTTTGCAACCTCTCTAGCAGTGCTCAACAATTGTTCTTCGGTTTCGGCACTACAAGGTCCTGAAACAATCATATGACCATTTATTCCTAATCCCCAATCTTTAATTCTTTTAATTTTATCTAAACTCATTTCCTAAAAATTTATTCAAGTTGACAACGGTTGTAAAGTGTAAACAATGTTTAGATTCCAAACTTTACTAAGCAAAATTATCTAACTATTTAACCGTTTTTACAATCGCGTCAACAAAGATAGTGTAGAATTTGAGTTGTTCAAAATAAAATTTGCCTATTCACAAAAATAACTATTTTAAGCAAAATATTATTTTACAAAAAGTAATAAATTTGATAAAAAAGACAAAAAAAAATATTTTTTCAAAAAAATATTTGTTTAATAAAGATTTATCGAAATAAGATTTTTTATATCTCCTAATTGATCAACTCTCGATTAATAAAATTTTTATGTTTAGAATTAATCTACAGCTAGCCATGCGTTGACATTGTGTGATGATTTGGCTTTTGCAAGAGCCTTGAGAGCTAAAATTTTTTTATAGTAGGAACCGTATGAAACTCGAAGTAATCCAGATTTGGATTTCCCAGCCAATCCAGCGTCTTTGAAACCTTCATTTCTTAGTTTATGAATCATTTTAGTTGCGTTAGATTCAACGCCAAAGCAACCGGCTATTATATGAAATTTAGGTTCGACTTTAGTTTCAGTAATCACGTTTACCGAATTGACTTCCTCATTATTTTTATATTTTTTCTCTTTAACACTTACTTTTTCTGCTTTAACCTCTTCAAAATTTTTAAATTGAGCTGAATCATTTAAGTATTTAATTTCATTTTTGGAGGAAACTGATACGACTTGTTTAAATTCAGTTCCTTTTTTATTTTCAATATTTTTATCTTTTTTAGGTTCTACAGATGTCTTTTTTTTCGAAAGAGTAGAGTTGAAACCTAAATTAAGATATTCATTTGAATATTTTTCATCCAACTGATAGCCTACGTAAAGCAAAAGAAGTATGGATGCAACAAGACTTGATACTTTGATGATTTTAAACTTCCTAACTTCAGCCTTTTTCTGATTAAGACTTCGTTCAATTCTTTTTGCAAGCCCAACTCTTTCTATAGGAGATGCATGCACATTTGTTAATCCAAAGGATGAATTTGAAAAATTTGTTTCGTTGAATTGTTCAAAAACTAAATTTCCTTCCTTGTTTAATACAAATGATCCAAAACCATCCAACTCGAGATATTTTGTTTCGTGTAATTTTTTCTCCCAGAAATCAACTTTTAGTTGAATTGCTTTTAAAGCATCATTATAACTTAGACCTGTTTTTGAGGCAACATTTTGCGCAAGTAACCCATCGTTTTTGAATAATTTTGCATTAAATGAAACGCTCTTCCCAGGTGGTAGTATTATGTTTTTATTTGGTTCAAGAACAGCGGGTTGGTAATGTGTGATAAATCCGCCAAATTCTGGTATGATAACGCAATCTTCATCAATTAGGAGCTCTTTTGCTATTTTTTCTAATCTAATATTCATCTTGCCAAATCAAGTTAAAGATATGTATTTTACTTTTCCGAATTAGTAGAAATTAAAAATAAAAAAAGTTCTTTTTCAACTAGTTTATTGACAAGTTATTAACATATTTAATTTAAATATATAGCCTATTTACACTGGAAAATGTAGAGGGTAAAAATTACTTTTATTAGTATTGTTAACTTTGTCGATGATTTATGTTTCAATTAAGTGAATACATTAGCGATTTAGGTATACAGATTTATGTAATTGGAGTAATCCTGTTGACAATTATTTTTTTATATCGAGAGATTTACAATACGTCCATTACCTTCATAGGTGCAGTTGGGTTTTTAGTACTTCCTGGTGTCATTACAACCAATGATATTCTGTCCTCTTTTGCGGATGAGCAAGTAGCAATTATTGTAATGCTATTGGTTATTGGTCAATTTTTAAAAAGGAGTCCAGTAATTGAAAATATCTTTCAGAATTTATTTTTAAAAACAAAAGGATATTTCAAATTCTCCTTCAAGATGACCGCTTACGTATCCTTATTTTCTGGGTTTATGAATAACACTCCATTGGTCGCACTGTTATTACCCTACGTTGTTGATTGGGGAAAAAAAAATAATATCTCTCCTTCAAAATTATTAATTCCTTTATCCTTTGCCGCAATTATGGGAGGCGGATTAACGCTTATAGGGACCTCAACAGATTTAATTGCAAACAGCATTGTTGTGGGCGAAATTG
>MDTG01046045.1_pt1 | contig 13058 bp, 11 predicted proteins | sample 811421 | NCBI WGS metagenome assembly MDTG01 (sample SAMN05326645, study PRJNA326480) | marine metagenome | isolation source: seawater | place: Pacific Ocean: South East | collected 2011
CCTGTGAACTAAGTAGGACGTAATTTTGCGCGCGGATGATAACAGTGCAGCGCAAGCTAAACCAGCCCCAATTTCATCAAAATCAATTAATAAAAATAAAAAATATAAAAAAAAGAGAAATTTGATAAAAATTTCCTCATTACCGACGCAATATAGCAACCCAGCGAGCAATATTTAGTAGACTCATGAGTGATGCTGAAACATAAGTTAACGAAGCGGCGGTCAGTAGTTTACGAGAATACTTATAATCCACTGGTAGAAGTATATTATTATCTTTAAGCAAGGGTAGGGCGCGCTTAAAACTGGCGTCAAACTCAACAGGAAGTGTAATGCTATGAACTACCACAGCGCTTCCAAGTGTCATAAGCCCAGCAAACAAAGTGAGAATACTTAGAGAGGGAACTTTTGTAATTATAATCATTAGAGGTGAGATAATTAATAATCCAGCACCAATTTTTTCAAATTTACTCATCATGTTCACAAGACGAGTGCGCCATTTTAATGGTATGTAACCGTAATGATCCTGTAAGGCGTGACCAACTTCATGAGCTGCAATGGTAATTGCTGTAAGAGATCCATGATTAAAGTTGCCTTCAGTAAGTCGAACGACTTTTGTTATGGGATCATAGTGGTCACCTATTTTCGTGACTTCGATTTTTACTGATTGAAGGTTATTTAAATCCAATAAATAACGAGCAAGGCTAGCACCAGTCTCTTTATAACGATTTTTTGGCTTGCTATATTTTACAAATATTCGATTCACCCATATTTTAGGGCCAAGAATTAGAATAATTAAAGCAAAGCTCATAAAAATATAAAACATATTATTAAATCATATGGAATTTAAATTAATATCTTTACTAATTAAATTTAATGAATTTTTACATATCAATTTTTTTAAAATTTTTCTGTCCTCAAATAGAAAGTTCGCGTTGACTGGGTTGCCAATTCACTAAATTAATTTTGGCATTTCCAATACCTAAGCCTCGGACCCAGCGAGCGGCTGCATCAAGAGTAACCCAAGTACGAACTTTACCTTTTTGAGTTTCTGCAGTAATTGGACCATTTGGCATTGTTGCTTCTATATGAAATTTAGCACCTCTTGCAATGATATTTATATTCTTTATAGCTCCAGCTGCTACCATGGCTTTTAACATTCGTTCATTCATTTTTAGAATTCCTTTTTAAAAATATATTTCTTTCTGGAATTTCTATACCACTATTTTTGCAGTGTCTTCTTATTAGGATTTCAATCATATTAGCTACACTCCGATGTTCAAGAGATGCAGCCTCACGGATTGCCTCTTTAATGGAAGGCTTTATTCTTAGATTGAGAGTTGATACTTTAGTTTTTGGCATGCGTTACATTGTACATGTATTTAATGCATAATGTAACGCAATCCTAATATCTTTTAATGAGGTATCAATAAGTTGACCTATAAATTTAAGCCTACTAAGATTTGATGATGAAAAAACTTTTTTGGCAAACACCTGCCATGCTTCTAATTTTAATGTCAATTGCTATGCCTATTGCTTTTAGCACTTGGTCAGTATTGCTTAATAACTTTGTTATTGAACGGGCAGAATTTACTGGAGTTGAAATAGGTTTCTTGCATAGTCTCCGGGAAATCCCAGGTTTCTTAGGCTTTACGACGATTTTTATTTTATTTTTTATAAAGGAACAAGCTTTTGCGATTATAGCACTTGCAATTCTTGGTGTCGGAGTCGCTTTAACAGGCTTCTTCCCCAATATAATAGGCCTATATTGCACTACTATTATTATGTCGATTGGTTTTCATTACTTTGAGGTTGTAAAGCAATCACTATCATTACAATGGCTATCAAAAGAAGAAGCACCGCAAGCATTGGGTAAGCTTATTTCTATAGGCTCAATTACCTCTCTAGTTATTTATGCAATTTTGTGGTGTTTAATAGAAATATTTTTCTTAGATTATTTATGGATATTTCTTTTAGCAGGAGGATTTTGTTGCTGCTTAGTAATCTTTATGTGGTTAAGTTTTCCAGTTTTTCCTAAGAAAAAAAAGCAAAATAATAGTTTAATTCTACGTAAACGCTATTGGTTATATTACGCTCTTACCTTCTTTTCAGGTGCAAGGCGACAAATATTTACAGTTTTTGCTGCATTCTTAATGGTTGAAAAGTTTAATTATTCAGCTTCACAAGTTGCCCTTCTTTTTTTAATAAATTATTTATTCAATTGGCTTTTTGCTGAGAAAATAGGCAAATTAATTGGCAAAATCGGCGAACGAAAGGCGTTAACAATTGAATATTGTGGATTAGTTTTAGTTTTTACTGCCTATGCATTCGTAAAAAATCCATATATAGCAGCTGGCCTTTACGTTATTGACCATATGTTTTTTGCGCTAGCTATTGCTGTCAATACTTACTTTCAAAAGATTGCTAGCTCAAAAGATATTTCAAGTACGGCAGGAATCTCATTTACTATAAATCATATAGCAGCTATTTTCGTGCCAGCTCTTTTGGGCTTAATTTGGGTGGTTTCTGCACCAGCAGTATTTCTTATTGGCGCATGTTTCGCTATGTGCTCTTTACTTTTATCTCAAAATATCCCCTTAAAGCCTGAAATAGGCAACGAAGTTAATTGGGGTCGTGTAAATAAAACATCTAGAGTGGATATTCTTTAAATTTAGCTTTAAAAAATTTATTAATTTAATGATAATAGTAATTTCTATTTAAAAATATTTAAAATAACAAAAGATAGAGCAGGGTTTATTTTCAAATGCGTAATTTTCTTCCTTTTTTAATTATTTTTTTAGCCTTATTTGCAACGGGCTGCGTCGCCTTATTTGCTAGGGAGGTAATTAGGGAAGCTTCTAAAGAAGACGAATTTGATAAAGATTAACCACAATAATAGATAAAGGTTAAAAATGAATCATCGAATTGGTAAATTTATTTTTGCGGTGATAATTGGATTTATAGTCGCGGTATCATCCTTCAATTGGATAGTAAATCCTGAAGGCCGTGAGGAGAGAATTCTTCAAATTGCTGCCGTAGAATCAGCTCGTGCACACATTATGGGTCTTGTTGAATCAAAAGATATAGAGTTGGTTGATCCATTATCCCCCAATAGAAAAGTGGGCAAAGTGTATATATATCCAGAAGGAAACATTTGGTCTATATCTGGTTTTTATCGTCGCAACAACGATGATGTGTGGCATCCATACTTAATGATGCTTTCAGAAAATCATAATTTAATTTCTCTAAAATTGAAAGATAAAGCATTTTATGAAATAGCAAAAAATAATTCAGTATTAGAGTACAATCCTTAATTGTATTTTATTTCTATTTTTTCTAATTTTTTTGAAATTTAATATTTTTCATAAAAAAACTAATAATAAAGATTCCTAATCTAAGAGAAAGAATTTTGTCAGTGAAAAGTGATATTGAAATTGCACAGGCGGCTAATTTATTGCCAATTGAGGTTATAGCAAAAAGATTTGGTATTTCTTCAAATAATTTGATTCCATATGGTCGTGATAAAGCAAAAATTAATCTAGATCTTATTGATTCAAAAAATGACAAAAAAGATGGAAAACTAATTCTTGTTACAGCTATATCTCCAACGCCAGCTGGTGAGGGTAAAACAACAACATCTATAGGATTAGGGGATGCATTAAATCTCATCAATAAAAAAACCATTATGTGCTTGCGTGAGCCAAGTCTTGGCCCTTGTTTTGGTATGAAAGGGGGCGCAGCTGGCGGCGGTTACGCACAAGTTGTTCCAATGACTGATATTAATCTTCACTTTACTGGGGATTTTCATGCAATTAGTGCGGCGAATAATTTGCTTTCTGCATTAATAGATAATCACATATATTGGTCTAACGAATTAAACATTGATCCAGAGCGAATCACATGGCGTCGCGTTTTAGATATGAATGATCGTGCTCTCAGGAGCATTGCTACCAAATCTAAAAGGCTTCAAAAAGGAATCACTCATAATACAGGATTTGATATTACAGCAGCTTCAGAAGTAATGGCTATTTTTTGCCTGGCTACAAGCCTGTCTGACTTAGAGCATCGATTAGGAAATATCGTTATTGGTTATACAAAAAATGATAATCCTGTAACTGCCAGACAATTAAATGCGCATGGCGCTATGACTGCAATATTACGAGACGCTATTCAGCCGAATTTAGTTCAAACAATGGAAAATAACTTGGTTCTCATGCACGGCGGACCATTTGCTAATATTGCTCATGGGTGTAACTCTGTAATTGCAACAAAAACAGCATTGAAATTAGCTGATTACGTAGTAACTGAAGCTGGTTTTGGCGCAGATTTAGGTGCTGAGAAATTTTTCAATATTAAATGTCGTAAATCTAGTTTATCACCCAATGCGGTTGTAATTGTTGCAACTATAAGAGCGTTAAAAATGCACGGTGGGGTTGCAAAGCAAGATCTTGAGGCTAAAAATATTACAGCTTTGAGAGAAGGTTGCAAGAATCTTGAGCGACACATATTAAACTTAAAGAAATTTAACATTCCTCTGACTGTTGCAATAAATCGATTCTCATCTGATTCTGATGAAGAAGTAAGCACAATTAAAGATTTTTGTAATAATTACGATGTAAAAGCAATTGAATGCACTCATTGGGCAGATGGCAGCCAAGGAATAAGTGAAATGGCAGAGCATGTAGTTGAAATATGTGAAAATAAAGATGTTCATTTATGTACAACATATGACGATGACATGTCACTTTGGTATAAAGCAGCTACAATTGCTAAAGAAATTTATCGTGCTGATAGTATTACTGCAGGAAAGGAAGTTTTGGAGCAATTTAACCAACTTGAAAAACAAGGTTATGCAAAATATCCAATTTGCATGGCTAAGACCCAGTCTAGTTTTTCAGTAGATCCAAATCTAATTGGTGCACCAGAGGGGCATATAGTTCCTATACGAGAAGTTCGTCTTGCTGCAGGAGCTGAATTTATAGTTGTGATTTGTGGAGCAATTTTGACAATGCCAGGTATGCCCCGTATTCCAGCAGCTAACAATATTTGTGTAAATAGCGACGAAAAAATTGAAGGCTTATTCTGAAAGAATTTTGCTTCTTCTTAAAGATTAAGAGTTAGTTTTTTACGATAAGAGATAAGAGCAATGCAAAAACGTAATCTCTGCATTCTTGTGTTTTGTCAACTTATATCATCCACAGGCCAGCTTGTTATGGTTATGTTAGGTGGAATTATAGGTTCAGAGATTTCACCAAATAAAGCATTTGCAACATTGCCGTATTCAGTAATGATAATTTCTCTTGCTTTAACAACTGTCCCAGCTGCCATGATAATGAGTAGATTTGGTCGACGCACTGGTTTTTCATTAGCTTCTACAGCTGCAGTAGTTGGATTGATGCTAGCTTTACTCTCGCTCAGAGAATCAAGTTTCTTGCTATTTAATATCGCTTTGGCAATATTTGGTATAAATATGGCATTTACCCAGCAGTATAGATACGCTGCGGCTGAAAGTGTTGAATCAAAATATGTACCGCGTGCTATCTCATTGGTACTTATTGGCCCTATTGGCGCGGCTTTTTTGGGTAAGGAAATAGTAACATTTGGTCAACACTTTATACCTGAAATACAGTATGGAGGCATTATGTTGATGCTTGCAATATTGTTTGCCATGCAGGCCTTATTTTTTTTGAATTTAAGACCCATAAAGATTCATACTGATACAGATGAATCACAATCAAAAAGATCTATCTACAAAATTATTTCACAGCCAATCTTTATTTCTGCAGTGCTGGGCGCCATGGCTGGAGCAGGTATAATGACATTACTTATGACTGCAACGCCAATTAGTATGCATATTGACAATGGACATACATTAGAGCAAACAGCATATGTTATTCAAATACATGTACTTGGAATGTATGTGCCATCATTATTTACAGGATTTTTGATTGAAAGATTTGGTGTTATTCGAATTATGCTCATTGGAGTATTAGCATTTTTTGCTACATCGATAATTGGATTTCAAGGGCATTCTTTATTGCATTATTGGTGGGCCTTACTTTTACTTGGTATTGGATGGAATTTCCTTTTTGTTGGCGGTACAACAATGTTAACTTATTCCTACAGATCATCGGAAAAGTTTAAAGCACAAGCAGTAAATGAATTCTTGGTTTTTGGTACTTCGGCAATAGCATCATTATTAGCAGGCACAGTCATGTATGTTTTTGGGTGGATTCAATTAATGTTAATACCAATTCCAATGTTAATAATTGTATGTATCTCATTATTTAGTATAAAAAAAACGGTGTACAAACGTCCATAACTTATGCATATTTTCAAGTTGAAGCAAACTGACTATCTTGTCAGAGTCGTTTTTCGTAGTAGATTTTTTATTGGTTTTGTAGAAGTTCATACATATGAACTAAAAAAAATTAGATTGGAAATTTAAAATTTTTCTGATTGATATTTGACATTATAAGTATTCAAAGCTTTACTTCATTTTTTATTTCTGAAATTCTATAATAAGTTGCTTAATTATCTTTGAAAATATAGGTTGAAATTAGCAGGTATCTCTTCCCAAATCGTAGGTGCTTAAGATAAACTATCAATACTTTTTTTGGTTCTTACGAGGCGCGGATTTTCCTCATACACGCATGATGATATAAGTTCCTAGAACTATGAGTAATTCCTTTAAAGATCAATTGGTTTCAACACCACTGTTCGGTGCTAATGCGCATGCCGTAGAGTTGCTATATGAGCAGTTTCTGGAGCGGCCAGATACTATTCCTACCGAATGGCGTAAATATTTTGAGTCTTTTGTTAATTCAGATGATGATATTGCTCATTCACCGATCCGAGATGAAATCTTGCAACAATCTATAGGGAGTAAAAAACCTTTTAGAAAAGTGGGTCGTGTTTCTAGCAAGAATCCGAGTTTTGATGAAAAGCAAGCCGCTGTTTCAAGGCTTATTCAAGTATACAGTCTCCGCGGCCATCAAATTGCTGATCTTGATCCATTAGGTTTGCTGGAACGAAGAATGCCGGGCGTTTTAAAGTTAGATTATCTCGGTTTATCTGAAGCTGATATGGATACCGAATTTTTTACAGGCGGCAACATTATTAATAGCGATGATCGAATGAAATTTCGAGATATTCTTGCTCAATTACGTAATGTTTATTGCCGTAAAATTGGCTTTGAATTTGCACACATATCAAGGGCTAGAGAGCGGCTATGGTTAAAAAAACGTTTTGAGCGGGGGTCTTTAACTAAAATTTTAAGTGATGAGGAGAGATTGCATATCCTCGACAAGCTAACCTCGGCGGAAGGAATAGAGCGATATCTACATACTAGATATGTTGGCCAAAAGCGCTTTTCTCTTGAGGGTGGTGAGAGCTTAATACCATTACTTGATGATGTTATTCAGCAAGGTGGCTCTGCTGGTGTGAAAGAGATTGTTATCGGAATGGCCCATCGTGGACGTATAAATGTGCTGGTAAATATATTTGGAAAGTCACCAGAAGAACTATTTGAGGAATTTGAGGGTAATTATGATCCAGATGTGCTGAGAGGTTCAGGAGATGTTAAATACCATAAAGGATTTTCAGCGGATATGAAGACTCCTGGCGGTAATGTTCATATAACTCTTGCATTCAATCCATCTCACCTTGAAATTGTTAACCCAGTTGTTGAGGGGTCAGTGCGTGCCCGTCAGCAGCGCCGAGGAGATATTCATCAAAAAGAGGTTCTTCCAGTTCTTATTCATGGCGATGCAGCTTTCTCTGGTCAAGGCGTTGTAACTGAAACATTCCAAATGTCTCAAATAAATGGTTTTAGTACTGGAGGAACAGTACACATTGTTATTAATAACCAAATTGGTTTTACAACAAGCAGGCCATCTGATTCACGATCTACAGATTATTGCAGTGACGTTGCAAAAATGATTGAAGCGCCAATTTTTCATGTAAATGGTGATGATCCTGAGGCAGTTATTTTTGTGACACGATTGGCTTTTGAATATCGCCAGAAGTTTAAGAAAGATGTTGTTATCGATCTTTTTTGTTATCGACGTCACGGGCATAATGAAGCTGATGAGCCTTCGGCGACCCAACCAATAATGTATAAAAAAATTAAAAGTCACCCAACCACTCGTGAAATTTATGCAAATTATCTTATTGGCGAAAATTTGTTGAACAAAAATGATGTTTCAAATCTACAAGATGATTATCGAGATAAGTTAGATCGAGGTGAGCAAGTTCAACGAGCATCACTCGGCATGATTGGAGATGAATATACTATTGATTGGGAACCGTTTCTCAATACAAAATGGAACATCAAAACAGATACAAGTCTAATTCCAAAAAATTTGGCTAATATAGGTAAATTAGTTACTACTATACCTTCAAATGTTAAGCCTCATGGAAGAGTTCAACAGATTATTGATCAAAGATTAAAAATGATTTCTGGCGATATAAGTATTGATTGGGGTTTCGCTGAAATTATGGCTTATGCTTCTTTGATAGATGAAGGGCATAATGTGCGTTTAGTTGGTCAAGATAGTGGTCGCGGAACTTTTTTCCATCGCCATGCCGTTATTCATAATCAACTCAATAACCAAGAATATATTCCGCTTGAGCATATCGCTGACCGACCAAATGCTTTTCATGTAATTGATTCTTTTTTATCAGAAGAAGCTGTTTTAGGATTTGAATATGGTTTTGCAAGCACTGAGCCAAATACACTTGTGATTTGGGAGGGTCAGTTTGGAGATTTTGCTAATGGTGCTCAGGTTGTGATTGATCAATTTATCAGCTCTGGTGAATCAAAATGGGGACGTTTATGTGGTTTAACATTGTTTCTGCCTCATGGGTATGAGGGTCAAGGCCCTGAGCATTCATCAGCAAGAATTGAACGTTTTCTTCAGCTTTGCGCTGAATATAATATCCAAGTATGTGTTCCATCAACACCTTCACAAATGTTTCATTTGATAAGACGTCAACAATTACGTTTATTCAGAAAGCCACTTATTGTTTTAACACCAAAGAGTCTGTTAAGGCATAAAATGTCAGTGTCGTTAATTAATGATCTAATAAACGGTAAATTTGATTTGATAATTCCTGAAACTGAAAAGAATTTTCAAAAAGATGCCTCTAGAGTGGTACTATGTAGTGGAAAAGTATATTTTGATTTACTCGAAACGCGAAAAGTTCATGCTAAAGATGACGTTGCAATTATTAGAATTGAACAGCTTTATCCATTTCCCATTAAAGAATATGCAGCCCAAATTAAACTTTATGACCATGTAAAAGAAATCATATGGTGTCAAGAGGAGCCGTTAAATCAAGGAGCATGGTTTCAGATAAAGCACAGACTACAGGAACCGTTGGGTAATCATCAGCAAATCTATTATGCTGGCCGTCCCGGTGCGGCAGCCCCAGCATCTGGTATTTTTAAAGTGCATCTTCAACAACAACAAACTCTAGTAGAAGCTGCGCTTGGGATTAAATCTGAGGCAAGTAAAGCTATTAAGCCAGAAAAAACAATACGGAAAACCAAATGACAATAGAGATTAAAGTACCACCTCTTCCAGAGTCGGTAAGCGATGCAACATTGATTGCTTGGCATAAAGTAAAAGGTGAATCAATATCCAGAGATGAAAATCTTGTTGATCTTGAAACTGATAAAGTTGTTCTTGAGGTTCCAGCTCCTGAAAGCGGAATTATCTCAGAAATTATTGTGTCTGACGGCAGTATAGTAAAAGCAGGTGATATCATAGCTATTCTTCAAGAGGGTAAAGTTGAAAATAATAAACAACCTAAAGAAGATATCTTTTCAACCAAAGATCAAGATTCCCCTATCTCGAAAGATATAAATAATGGTCCCGTTAAGATTAGCCCTGCCGTTCGTCGTTTACTAGAAGAGCACGACTTAGAAACCTCCATGATTGCCGGTACCGGTAAAGATGGCCGAATATCTAAAACAGATGTAATGGCTTTTCTAAAATCTGATGACGCTAATAATATTTTACCTGGAGATTCACAACCAACTAGTATTGAATCCACAGAAACTATTGGCATTGAAAGAATAGAACATCGTGTTCCAATGACACGTTTAAGAGCAAAAATAGCCGAGAGAATGGTTGATGCTCAAAAAACCACGGCAATGCTTACTACATTCAACGAAGTAGATCTTACAGAAGTCATGTCTATTCGAAAGGAATACAAAGATTCTTTCGAGAAAAAACATAAAGTCAAACTAGGCTTCATGTCATTTTTTGCAAAAGCTACAGTAGAAGCGCTTAAAAACTACCCAATAGTAAATGCTTCTGTCGAGAGCGAGGATATTATTTATCACAATTATTTTGATATAGGCATTGCAGTTTCAAGCGACCGCGGATTAATGGTTCCAGTGATTCGTGATGTTGATCAAATGAGCTTTGCAGAATTTGAAATCGAATTAAATATAATGGCCAAAAAAGCTCAGGCAGGCACAATTAGTATCGAAGATTTGACTGGAGGTACTTTCACTATTACAAATGGCGGTATTTTTGGCTCGATGATGTCAACACCCATTTTAAATCAGCCGCAAAGCGCAATACTTGGCATGCATTCTATCCAAAAAAGGCCAGTTGTTATAAATGACGACATTGTCGCTCGCCCAATGATGTATCTCGCATTAACTTATGACCATAGAATAATTGATGGGAAGGAAGCAGTTCAATTTCTTGTTTCTATAAAGCAGCAACTTGAGGACCCAGCCCGTCTTCTTTTAGAGATTTGAAAATTTTAATTTAAAGGTAAAAAGCATGAATAAAACTTTCGATGTAGTTGTTATAGGAGCTGGTCCTGCTGGTTACATTGCTGCAATTCGTGCTTCCCAACATGGTAAATCTGTTGCCTGTATAGATGAATGGAAGAATAGAGATGGCAAAAATGCATTTGGCGGCACTTGTTTAAACGCTGGGTGTATACCATCAAAGGCTCTGCTTGAATCTTCTGAATTGTTTTATCGAGCTAAACATGAATTTGGCAACCATGGAATCAAAACTGAAAAATTAGAGTTTGATCTCTCTGAAATGCAAAAAAGGAGATCAAGCATTGTCCAGCAATTGACAGGTGGCGTTTCTGGTCTACTTAAATTTAATAAAGTTGAATGCTTAGTTGGACACGGTAAACTTCTAGCGGAAAAAAGAGTTGAGTTCACTTCGGTTTCAGGTAAATCAGAAATAATAGAAGCAGCTAATGTAATTCTTGCCCCCGGTTCATCACCTATAGAAATTCCAATAGCTAATTTTGATCATAAAAATATTGTTGACTCATGGGACGCTCTAGAATTTGATGATGTACCTAAAAGATTGGGCATTATTGGAGCTGGAGTTATTGGTCTCGAGTTAGGAAGTGTCTGGTCAAGATTAGGATCAGATGTAATTATTTTGGAGGCAAAGGATGAGTTTTTATCCATAGCTGATAAAGATATATCTAAAGTTGCATCAAAAGAATTTAAGAAGCAGGGCCTACAAATTCAGTTAGGTTCTAATGTAACCAATACAAAATTAACAAAAAATGGTGTTGAAGTTACTTTTGATCATAAGAAAAAACAACAGTCAATCATAGTTGATAAATTAATTGTTGCGGTGGGCCGCAAACCCTTTACAAATAATCTATTGTCAGATGATTCAGGAATACATTTGGATGAGCGTGGATTTATAATAGTTGATGATAAATGTCATACTTCTGTAAAAGGAGTATATGCGGTCGGTGATTGCGTAAGAGGTTTAATGTTAGCTCATAAAGGATCTGAAGAAGGCGTTATGGCGGCAGATCTAATTGCGGGCGAAATTGCAGAAGTAAATTATGATGTAATTCCATCTGTTGTATATACTTCACCTGAAATTGCGTGGGTAGGTAAAACTGAGGCTGAGGTAAAAAAATTAGGCAAAGAGTATAAAACAGGGTCATTTCCTTTTGCTGCAAGTGGTCGTGCTAAGGCTATGGAACAAACCTCCGGCCTAGCAAAGATAATTTCTTCAAAAGGTGATGACGAGATTTTAGGCGTCCATATCATTGGACCAATGGCAGGCGAAATGATTGCAGAAGCTGTTTTGGCAATGGAATTTTCTGCAAGCACAGAAGATATTCAACGAACTATTCATGCGCATCCAAGCTTAACAGAGGCCATACATGAAGCTTCTTTAGCTGTTGATAATAAAGCTCTTAATTTTCCAAATAAATAAAGGTTTTATTTCTTCCAGAAATCTGCATTTTTTATTCCTAGTAAATCAGGGTCAAAAGAGTATGAGGTTACACCTTTCCTTTTTTGCCGGTCATAATCGTCTAGCGCCTTTAAAGCCGGACGACCCATAAAAAATAAGATTAAGATTCCAATAATATTAAGCCATGCCATGATTCCTACACCAATATCGCCTAATGCCCAGGCCAAGTCCGCAGACCTAATTACCCCAAAAAAAACGGATGCAGTAACAATGATTTTTAGTACAATTAGTTGATCCATCCATTTAAATGTTTTTCTCATCCAAATAAAATTTGTTTCTGCAATATAGTAATATGAAATGATTGTTGTGAATGCAAAGAAGAATAGAGCAATTGCAATGAAGACCTTACCTAATTCACCTATAATGCTCTCGAGAGCAAGTTGAGTAAAAGCAGGGCTATTTATAACCACCTCAGCGTTTAACATACCTCCACTAATTGATCCATCAACTCCATCAACATAATACTGATCAGATATTAAAATTATAAAAGCTGTTGCAGAGCAGATAAATAATGTATCAACATAAACTGAAAATGCTTGCACAAGACCCTGTTGTGCGGGATGCTCAACCTCTGCTGCAGCCGCTGCATGTGGCCCGGTACCTTGACCTGCTTCATTGGAATAAACACCTCTTTTTACACCCCATCCAATAGCTGCACCTAATCCAGCCATTGGTGTAAATGCATCTTTAAAAATCATTGAAATAATATTCGGCAAATCAGAAATATGCACTCCAATTATAAATACTGCTATTAGTATGTAACCTATAGCCATAAATGGAACAGTTATCTGA
>MDTG01259661.1_pt1 | contig 13058 bp, 5 predicted proteins | sample 811421 | NCBI WGS metagenome assembly MDTG01 (sample SAMN05326645, study PRJNA326480) | marine metagenome | isolation source: seawater | place: Pacific Ocean: South East | collected 2011
ACCTGCACGTTTGGCTGTCCGGGCACCTTGAGTCGGATGAGTTCAAGCGATGCATGAAGAAAGAAAAGCAGTGGCAACCCGGCACACAAACTGTCCTCTTCCCTTAACGACGCCCTCGCTGAGTTCGGAATCGGACGCCTCATCAAGGCCCACATCAAAGGTCAACCCTAAGGCTCAACGTCGTCTGGTCGGAGCGTGGCCGGCGCACCGTCCCTGTCCGTTTTCGAGTGGTTTTGCGTGGCCATCGTTCTGTTTGCCACGTTTTCCCTCCAGTCCTCAAACGAACGCGTAGAAAGTGAAGAGGCGTTGCAGCTTGAATCCATTCAGGGCGTCGTTCAACTTTCAACACGCTCCGCAATGGACGCTTTTGGACTGCAGGGGTTTGATGTTGGAGCGCTGGCGAGCTTGAATTTGACCTCAACAAACGTCGTTGCAGCACCGTGCGGTGAGTGCATTCATTCGCTTGTTGGGGTTGAATTGCAGGGGGAGGTCGTTATCACAAATTTAGTGGATTCAAACAATCGTCAAGGCAGGGTTGAGGCAACGATGCACTTCACCCATCTCTACGAACAATCCCCATCATCGTTCATGCTCAAGGAATGGTTCATGATTCGATGGGATTCAGGGGACGCAACATCGTCCATTGAAGTGTTCATACGCCACGATCCGCCACGATGGCACCCCGACACGCCCTCGCTGCCCTCCTCGTTTGTTGAGACGGACAACGGATTCAGTTCTAGGTCCGGTTCTGAAGTCGTCGTTCAACACCTGAACGACACCACGAAATTGATTCGCGCCTGCTTGCCCGACAGCTTCCTCTGTCGAGCTGCATCGGGGGACGCAGTGTTGACCGCTGCCTACGGGCCCCGTTCCTCCTCCACCACCATCTCCTCACCGCATGAATGGGTGAAGCAGAACACGACGAACATCAGCGAACCACCCGTGGAGACAAGCCTTGGCCAAACGTTGTTCTCGTTGGGCGAGGAAGTCAATTCCACCTCAAGCTGGTGCCCGGCCGTTTTTGAGTCAACCATGTCTTCGGTGTCTTACGAGCACCTTGAACAGAGCGTCTCCCTCGCCCCGCTGTCCGCTTTGATGTACGCCACGGCTTCGATTCAGCCTCTTTACACGCCGACGGGGGAGGTCTGGACCGAGACAGGGTTTGGTGAAGTTCACTGCTCCTCCTTGATTTCGCACGATGGCGTCCTAAACTTCGGAATCTACTCAACAGGGACCGTTTAGGCTCTCAAAACAGTCTAATACCTTCGTGCCCTCCTCGGAGCATGAAAGAAGGAAACGCAATCCTCATTTCACTGTTGCTTGTTTTGATGACCGCCGCTCCGGTCGTCGCAGATTCACTCCACCCGAACGCACAGTCCGCGACAAACGACGACGTCCTCAGCATTGATGCTTACGTGACGACCAAGTTCACGTCCGTTGGAGACTCAATCGAATTGTTTGCTCTCACCCAAGGTCATTCGGGTACACCCGAATCCACCAACACCGTTGTGACCGCTCAGGTGTTGCACTACCCCGAAAACGACCCAATCGGCATCATCACCCAAGGGGAGCTTCCCAGCAACCCCGTGGTCGTGGACAACGTCGTTTTGACGCCCTCAGGAGTGCACGAGAACGATTCAACCATCATGGTGTGGGCCGGGGATTACACCGTTCCTCTGGATGCGCTTGGTGGCGTGTACGGGGCGAGCATTACCGTCGAGGAAAGCGGTCTACAAGCAACGGACAATCCGACACAACTTCCCGAAAAGATTGTCTCCGAAATCGAAGGGGTGCTCAAGACCGTGGACACGACGTGGGACACGGCCAACCCCACCATGGACATGAAAGCGGTGTTTGACAACCTCAACGCGTCGGGCGACGGTCTCGCCGGCGGCTGGGCAGAATTTGTTGAAGACGCAACAGCTCAGCCGGGTCTGGGCGACAGTGCACAGCTGTGGAACAACATGATCTCAGCGGGCTACAACAACCCGTCCTACGAAATGGAAGACGGCGCCCAATTTTTGGAGGCGCTCATGGAATTTTTGGAATCCGATGATTTGGATGCAGGGATGGCGTTTCTTACAGGATTGTTCGTGTACGGAAACGAATTCCCACTTCCGCGCACGGTCAACGATTTTGGCCCGATGATGGAGTACGTTGGTACCTTTGACCCGATTGAGAACTTCACGAGGTTCTCAGGCACAGAAAACTTCTCAGCGGCCTACGACGCCATGCTCGGGAGCGACGAATGGGATGCGTTGAGCGATGCTCTTGACAACCTCTCAAACAACGAGATGGTGTTCCAATCGTTCCAAACCGTGTTGCGAAACATGGCCCTCCTTTCTGTGTCAGCGCACCCCGACGCCCTCATCGCTGGGTTCGAGGCATGGGTCGAACCCCTTGCAGGCGGGGATTACGAAAACATGACGCCCTTCCAGAAACTCGTCGTGAGCTGGTCGGAAATGGACGTGACCGTCTCCGATTTGGACGGGGATGATTTCCCCGACGAGGTCATCTGGGAATACGAGCTGTTGCTGAACACGTCCGAAGGCTTGCAGTGGCAAGCGAAGATGGACGCTTCGTACCCGCACGTCAGCGATGGGTTTGATGATTTCAACGGCTTTGATGTTGAACTGTTGACCATCCTACGAGACACCGTTGAGGACCCGGCGTGGGAACAGGTCGGCGATGCCGTGAACGAGTTCACATCGTGGGCGGCCAACTTCACCGTGGACCGTGAACTTGAATGGGAGTACAATCACGACCAGAACGACGATGAGGGCGATGGGGATTCCGAAGATGAGGGTTCGGAACAAGATTCGTTCCAATACGTCGTTTTTGACGACTTGCACCCCATCCAGACGACGCTTCTGAACAAGCATGTTTTGGATCTCGGGTTTGAACTCTCCATCAACGGCCCGTGGAACAGCCACAGCGACTATCCGAACGATTTCAACATGACCGTCACGGATTCCAGCGGCCAAGAGACCAACGTCGTTCTCAGTCAGGAATCCGACGGAAGTGATCACTATCTTGGCCGATTCACCGCATCGTCGCTTGGAATCGAGACCTACACCTTCAGCCAACCGCTGGAAAACTACAGGCCAGCGTGCGCAGACGATGGGTGCACGATTGAGAACTCACGACTGGACATTCGAAGCCTACGACCCGCTCCTGCGGGTGACGTGGCCGTTGAGGTGAACGACGAACTGTTCATTGTTTCAGCCATCGGTGTTTTGGTGAATCAATCGGAGACCACGGTCGTGGGTCAACCGTACGTTGTTGAGTCCACCACCTACGATGCGGCGATGGGCGCACTGGACGCAGCCGAACTCGACAGTGCCATTCTCCGCATTTCTCCGGGTTTGGGTGAATCGGCCGTCTCCACGTTGTCCCCCGAAGGATCGCTTGAGATTTCGTCGGGAACACCCTCCAATCTCGAAGCGGTGTATTCGGGCAGCGACGTTGACGGTCAACTCTCGGTCACCATCGAACCACGACAAGAGGACAAGGAGGGTGACGACATGGTTGACGACATGGGTTCCTTCCAGGGGGAGGTCACCGTGGAAGGCACCGCAAACGGTTGGGACGCCTCCTCGGCTCTGGCGAACCAAATCTCGCTTTCGAGTCGTGGCGTTGCGCTCATCACCACCAGCGGTACCACGCCGGATGGATTGGAATTCAGGTTCAGGAATGAAATGCCCTTGCCCAGCAGCCCAGGGTGCACCATTTCCTCCGGGAGCGGGAGCAGCACCGATGTTTACCTTGGTTTCAGCGTGCAGGACTATTACTACCAAGACGATGACACGGGCCGAGTCTCGTTCGATCGCACCAACTTGGTTTCGCTGTCCATCGATTGGGGGGACGGAGCGACCACCAGCGTGGTCACCGGTCACAGCGACGACGACGGCCGGGAGAACTACGGTGAACAACACGCCTACGCCGCCTCTGCGCCGGGTGGAAGCAGCACGTACACCATTGAAATCAACTATGAATTTGAGAACGCCATCAACTACGTTCACCGGTTTGTGTTCAAGGAGAACCACGGGTTCGAGCAGTACGACGACGACGGCAACCCGTACCACCAAGACTTCATCTCGACCAACGAAGAGTGGCGCTATTGCGAGCTCAATTCGCCCGACCAGGACGCCACACCGAGCGCCCCCATCATCAACGAATTTGTCACCAACGGACCGTTTGAGGTGATGACTCAAACGATTGGAGCATCGGACGAAGACGGGAAATCCAACCTTTCGGTGGTTCCTCCTCACACCGGAGCCTACGTCAGCGTTGTTCAAGCGAAACACGTGCGGTCCTCGGACGGCGCTACGTTGACGGGCGTTGGCCTTAACTTTGGCATCGCCACCTCCGGAGCGGTCGATGTTTCGGGCATGGACGTGTTGGGCTACTTCTCCGGCTTGCCGGTCTATGCGGCCAACGGCACGGATTCCACACGGTCCATCCAAATCCAAACCCATGGAATAAACGACCGGCATCAAACCTCGGTCGGTAGTTTGCCTCTCGACCTGTCCGTTCCGTTCCCTGACATGGACGAGGCGTGGAACACCGAGGGTTCTGTGGAGGAGATTCAATTCAACCCCGGGGAAACCTCGCGCACGGTTCAACTCAACATCACCGCTCCGCTTTCCCTGATCGGCGTCGTGTCGGTCAGGGCCGATGCAAACTGGGAAACCAGCACCTCGGATTCGCTTACGCCTCTGGCTGTTCATTTCGGATTGGTGCTTAACAATCCGGAACACCTTGACTTGACCGGTCCGCTGGGTCCCGGTCAGACGACCAACGTTGCGCTTGATGGCTCCCTTGACCCGGCCACCAGAATGTTGGCTGTGGCCTCACCCTCGCACGGATTCGACCCTTCGACCATCGATTTTTCGACCATCACCGAGGCGTTTTCGACCGAACTCCTGCGACCTGCGACCGATTGGCCCGGGACGGAACACGAGGTCAGCAAGGTCTGCGAGGAACTCGAACTTGACGTCCGAAACGGGTACGATGCTGATGAGGAGCACACGTTCCTTCACTTCCGCATCACGCACGAATCCGATTCAGGTCGCTACGACCGCACCCCCCACACCATCAACACCAACACCGCTCGGTTGATTGAAACCTCAAACGGGCGGGTCGTCCCTCAGCATTCGACCACGACGTCAACCGATGAAATGGGCCCAGGAAACACCGTGTATGTGGTGTACAATGCGTCGGGCGTCGGCGAGGAGGGGGAGTACGAATTCTCGACCGGTTCCCATGGATTGAATTCGTCGATGGTGCTGGAGTCCCACGGCCACGGTTCTCTTGAAGTCAGGGATGAACGGGAACGATGCGAGGGCGACGACCGATTCGACGATGCATCCGTGGTCGCCGATTTGTTTGACGAATACTTCACTCGATTCAGCACCATCGCATGGGGGCAAGGGACGAGTGCAGATTTGAACCTCCCTCATCTTTCGTCTCCGCTTTCTGACTACACCGTGATCGGCGTTGCCCAACAGGGTTCAGGAAACGAGGCTCAAATGGTCGCTGCGTTCAACTTTATCTCATCGCAGGTCAACCCCGAACCTCCGGAAATGGAAAACCTCTCGCTTGTGTTTACGCCCAGCGAGCCTGCGCCCGGGGACGTTGTTCTCCTCACCATCACGGACGAATCAAACAACCCCGTTGAAGGTCTGTCGATCATTCTGACACAAAACAACACCACCATGGCCAGCCTGATTTCAAGCGAAACCGGACAGGCCTCGTTCCAAATACCGGTGGGAGAAACCAAAATATCCGTTTCGGGGGGCCAGTACAATCCGTTTGAAATGGTCATCGTTGTCTCTGAAGATCAATCCGAGGACGACACGAGCCTGCCCGGAGACGCCGACGGCGACGGATACGGAGATTCCTTGGATGCGTTCCCCAACGATGAGAACGAATGGCTTGACACCGACGGCGATGGAGTAGGAAACAACGCAGACGACGACGACGACGGTGATGGATTGACGGACATCGAGGAATACCTCTACTCACCCAACACCGACCCGCTCGACGCCGACTCGGACGGCGATGGCTACTGCGATGGGGCCGTTGATGTTGAGCCTCACTGCCTATCGGGTGATGCATTCCCAACCGACTCATCGGCATGGAACGATACGGACGGCGACGGTCTACCGGACGATGTCGTGGGCGTATCCTCCTTGAATTTGCCCGAAGACCAGGACGACGACAACGACGGTTGGAGCGACGAAGAGGAGGCTGATTGTGGTACGGATTCGCTCGATGCCACCTCGACGCCGTCCGATGCAAACAACAACGGCGTCTGCGATGTCTTGGACGGCGACGATTCGATCCCCGCTGATGAACAACCGCAGGCTCAGGACGACGATTCGACCGGCGACGACACCCCCTCGGGGGACTCGTCTCAAAGCACAACAAGCATGATCGTTGCTGGAGCAGGCATCGGGCTGCTTATCCTTGTGGCGCTGAGTGTTTTGGTCTTCCTGAGGTCTCGAGGAAGAACTTCTGGAATGGACGACGCAGAGTTTGCCAAGGAGGAAATGATGTTTGAGGAATTTGCACGGGAGGCCAGCAGTCCGCCTTCACGCCCTCCACACAACGCTGTGGGTGAGATGTACGACGGCTATGAAGCGATTGAATTCCCGAAGGATTCCGGCCGTTGGTTCTACCGCGATCCACAAACTGGGCAGTGGATGGAATGGACGTGAGCCCCATCCTACCCTGAGGTGTTGAGATGGGTGGGCATCGGACGAAGGTCGCCATCGTCCTTGTCTTGTGCCTGTTTTCCCTTCCCGTGTTTCTGGAGCCTCCTGCGCCCAACATGGCGGGTTCGACCATCTTTGACGATCCTGCACTGAGCGAGATCGAGAGGTCCAGTTCGGACGACACCATTGGAAAAAACCTCCTCGTACGCATCCAACACGAGGACTCAGGGCCCCTGACGAGCAATTTTTCTCGTGTCATGACGCTCATGGACATTGAGCGGGGCGCTCTTGGAGGCAACGATTCGACGTATTCATTCGATTCTCCTAAGGTGTTCATTCATCGACTGGAAACGCCGTTCTCTTCGTGGGAATCTGCGTTTCAAGATTCCAACACGAGCATGGAGGACGCCTCATCTTGGGGCGATGTGCTGCAACCTGAAAACGAGGACGGTTGGTGCGGGCAAGATGCGACGGACAGCGAACGTTCAGCCCTGCAAGCAACGCTGCTGTTGCTACCAAAGCAGAGCAACCTTGGCGTCGCCTGTCCACAATACGCCGGGGCCTCGGCTTCTCAACCCCCGCAGTCAAACGAACTCCTGTGGTTGGTGTGGCTTGACAGTGAGGAGAAACCCGTTGATTGGTCTGAGCTGATTTCGTGGTGCGACAAGCTGACCGCCAACAGCGATTACGTGTTTGAACCGGCGGGAATCAACGTCTTGTTTGAGGAGGCCAGCCTCATTGCTACAGAGGACTTGAGCTTCATCGTACCGGCCGGCTTTGCCCTTCTGGTGGTGTTCTTGTGCATTTTTTTACGGGGTGTGAAAATTGCTTCCATCACCCTCGGATCCGTGGGTCTAGTCTTGATTGCTGAAACAGGTCTTTTGGTCGCACTCGGCCAAACGCTTTCGGTGATCGACGCCATTGCCATTCCTATCATCATGGGTGTTGCGGTGGACGGGGCGTTTTGGTACACATCGTCAACCAAATCAAGGGAAGACGTCCGCAAAATGATGTTCCTGGCGATGTGCACGACCGTTGCGGCGGTCTCGTTGGCCATGATTTCCGAGATCAAGCTTCAACGCAATCTCGCTCTCGTCATTGTCTTGGGCATCGTCATGGATTACATCATGACGAGGTACGTCCTCGAGGACGTCTACATGGACGCTCGGAAGCAGTTCGAACTGAATCCAGACCGTGTTCAAACGACGTTGAATGTGGGCTGGGTGTGGCCGACGCTGTTGTTGATTCTTGCAGGCGTGGCCGCGTCTGCACCGGTCGGTGTTGAAATCCTCGACATCCACCAATTCATGCCGGAGGAGCACCCCTCACTGGATGAACTCGAAGAGCTTCGGGAAAAATACGTCATCGCTTCGAGCACCATCGCCTACATCGTGATCGACATCAACAGTCAGGACACGGCTTCGTTGCAGGCGCTTTCGCTGTTCTACACCAATTTGGCCCAGCACCCCAGCATCATCGCGTACGACACGGGCCTCACTCAGCACAGAATGGTCCTTGGTTTACCGTCCTCTGCTCCAAGCGAAGGGGACGACATCGACCGGTACATCGAGGACAACCCTCCTTCCTTGCTCATGAGCGATTCTCGTTTGAGCGACGGCTCCGGGACGACGGGAGTCATCGTCTTGGCGGTGGTTGACGGTGAAGACGCCGATGCAGCTTTTTCGTTTTCAGAGGACGTTGATGGCCTACTGGACGTCCACGGTCTGCAAGGAGAGGTGGGCGGCGACTTGGTGACCGGTATCAAGGCGGCCAAATCCTTTGAGGACACGAGAATTTTGCAAATCGCTCTGGCCGGAGCGATGATCTTTGTCGTTGCTTGGGCGGTTACCGGCTCGAGGCAACAGGGGCTTCAAATCGCTGTGGGATCGATCGCAGTTGGAATTTCAGTTGACGGACTGGCAAGTTTCCTGGGCGGCCGAGGCGTGAGCACCGCCCCAGCGGTACTCCTCGGAATGGGCTTTGCGGCGGACTACCTCTCCCACGCAAGCGAACCTCACCCGGTCACCCGTTCGGATTTTTCAGCACGCTGGAAGGCGGCCATCACTTCCGCAGCTCTTTTTGTCCTCATCTCCTTCAGTGAATTTCCGCCGGCAAAGGACACAGGCCAACTCCTCACCTCCGCAATTTTTGTCTCGGTTGTCCTTGCCACAGCCTTGTCGTTCAGCCTCGTGTCGGAGTCGACCAAGATTGACCGTCCAGTTCACAACCTCGCGCCTCCACCCCAAGAGGAATAAAATCGGTTCGTTCTCGGCCCAACGCATTCGGACATTGGGTCGGGAAAACGGTTCGCCTCCCCGCGAGTTCTACCCTGTTGTGTGGGCCGGCGGGCCCATTATTGAATGCCACGCAGTACAGCGTTTTTCGACAACATGATAGAAACGCGTCAACCGACCTATCAGAGTTTGGCAAAACTCTGAACACAAAGGTTCCTAAAAGCCAGTTCGTTCGTTTCGTCCGGGTGAGGGGGAGCGTGAGCGACACTCTGGTTGATTTGACGAGTCTGCAGGAGGCAAAGCCCTCCAACCGGCAGGCCGATGAAAACGACGATTCTTCCCGTTTGGTTTCGCTGGCAGCGTTGAAATTCACGTCCGACACCATCGATTCTGCTAAGGAACTCACCACCGAAGGCATCTCGCTTGAGCAACGTTCAAACTACATTCGACACATCAGCGAGTTCACAGGCTCCGAAGTGTTCGAATTTTCGACGTGCAATCGTGTGCTCTACGTCGGTTTTGGAATTGAACCGGAAGTGTTGGGCAACAAGATTTCCAATTTCAACGGAGCGGAGGAAATACCCTTTGAACTCTTCGAAGGAACCGATGCGTGGCGCCAACTCGTGAAGATTTGCAGCGGATTGGACTCCTTCATGATGGGTGAACTTCAGGTCATGTCGCAATTCCGTAAAGCGGTGAATTTCCATCGGGAACAGGAACTCATCAGCCATTACAACTCGGCGTTTTTCGAGCACGTGATCGCAGCCAACCGCTCCATTCGCAAGCAGCTCGGGTTCACACAAACCACCGAATCCATGCTCAGTCTCGCCACGGCAGCGCTGGAGGGTTTACTGAGTCAGCGAGGGGAGATGAAAGCCGCCGTGTTGGGCTTTGGAGAAATGGGAGCCAAGGCCGTCGAAGCGCTGCTTGAAGCCGGTCAGCGCAACATTGTGGTGGTCTCACGAGACCCGGCTCAATCGGAAAAGCGCCACCCAGAACTCGCCCGAGCGTGCACGATCATTTCTCACGAAACCTGGATGTCCGCACCGCAAGATCTCGATCTTGTCATCTCCACTCTACGCAATGCCGAAGCCACGTACCATGCCGACCATCCACTTCCGCACACGGGCCCGGCCACCTTGATGGACTTCTCCTGGCCTCCCTCCATTCATGTCTCTGGGACCTCCGAAAATCAAACCTTGCTGGGCATGGAGCACTGGATTAAGATGTCCCACAACCTCGGCAAGGAATGGGATTATGAAACGACGCTCGCTCAAAGTGAATCCATCATCAACGATGTCCAGGAACGCTTTACAGAGTCCTTGACAAACAAAACCAAGGGCCAATTTCGTGCCCTGATTTACGGAACGATGGAACGTATGGCCACCACGTGGGAAACCTCGCCGCATGCATCGGATGCGGATGTGCCCCAACTCCGTGCGTTCGCTCGAGAAATTGCTACGTGGATCTGCCACCAATCAGCGGCGTTTCATCTCTCCGAACTGTCCGAATTCGTCGCCAACACCCCTCGAACACTCAGTTCGGCGATCATCGCTCACGTCGACCACGAGGTCAAGCGCTCCGTTCTTGTACTGAACGAGAGAAGCATGGCCGCCGGGGGGACTTCATGACCATCCGAATCGGGACACGCGCATCCAATCTCGCCATGTGGCAAGCGACCGCCGTACGGGATCACCTCGTCAACGCTGGCCACGATGCAGAACTCGTCCCTCTGACCTCAACCGGCGACCGCAGTTTGGGCGGGGAGCTCTCGTCGTCGGTCGGCCAGTTCATTCACGCCATCGACGACCGTTTGCTCTCCGGCGAGGTGGACATCGCCGTTCATTCCGCCAAGGATGTGCCCGTCGACGTAAATCCGAACATCGCCTGCCTGGCCTACCTCGAGCGCGGCACCACCAACGACGTGGTGCTGATGCGTCGGGAGGACGGGGTGGATTCCCTCGAAGGCGTGCTCGCGCACACCACGGCCCTTCCGCTGGATTCGGTGCTGGAACGGTTTCCAAACGGCGCAACGTTTGGCACCGTCTCGGGCCGACGTCAATCCTTTCTGCTGAGCAAGCGTCCTGACATCATTCCGTTGGCGGTTCGAGGGCACGTCGAGACCCGTATTGGTCGTCTTCTCGAGGGACGCGTGGACGCCATCGTTCTCGCTGAGGTCGGCTTGGCTCGATTGAACAGCACTGGGGCTCTTGACGGTGTCAAAGACGAACTCTCTGCGATTCGAATTTCAGAGGAGAATTGGCCGACAGCGCCCGGCCAAGGAGCCATTGCTGTTCACTGTCGAACAAAGGAATTGGAGGCGATGAGCGATGTGCGAGCCGCCCTCAATCACGCCGACACCGAAGCCGCAGTGCTCGCTGAGCGTGACCTGCTCAAGCAGGCGGGCGGCGGTTGCCTCTACCCCGCCGGCATCGGCGTTTCGAACGGAGAGGTGCGCCTGAAGGTCTCGCCCGAAAATTGGAGAGAGATTTTCTGTCAGGGGACATCGTTCACGACCTTTGCTTACGCAGGACCTTTGGAGGATGTTGATCTGCAGCTCCCTCAGCAAGCGCTTCAGACCGTTACTCTGACCCCCGGCCAGCCCCGCTACATCTCGACCCTGAATTCCGATCGCATTTCGCTCGTTCTCTCCAACAACGGCATCAACATGGAAAACCTCCCGGTGGTCGACCTCGAACCCCGTTTTGACGCTTGGCCGCGTGATTTCCTCGGGGAATTGACGAGCAAGCGAGATTGGCCGTACTTGGTGCTGACCTCACCGTTTGCAGCCAAATGCGCCGTGAAGGCGGCAGCGTCCAACCCAGACGTTGGTCGCATTCCGTGGATAGCCATCGGTGAAGGCACCGCTCGCGCTTGTTTCCGGCTTGGTGTGACCGTTGCGGTGTGCGCCAGAGCTCGAAACGCTCGTCAACTCGGGGCGTACATCACCGAACACTTCCCCACGACCACGGCGTTTATGCTCCCCCGCTCGAGTCTTGCATCACCCGAATTCGAAAACACGTTGCGCCAAGCTGGCTACCCCGTCACATCTTGGATCGGCTACGAAAACACACCGAAGAACCTCACATCCGTGGAGGTGAGTCCTGACGATGTGCTCGTGCTCTCGTCGGCCTCTTCTGCTCGTTCATGGGCTGAAAACCAGCTGAGGGTTCCGCGCGACATTCTTTGTATGGGAGAGAACGCGAGGATGACCATAGCATCGCTCAAACACTTCAGTGGCTGCCAAATTTCGGTCCTCAACGGTCCCACAACAGACGCACTCGTGACATGGTGGAAGGACAACAGGGAGGACATTGAATGAACATCCGTCCTCGAATAAATCGTTGGACAGCGGCTCGACGCCGTCTCTTGTTCAGCGACGCCATGCTCGATTCGCTGGTTCAACCTCATTTCGTTGTGGAAGGCAACGGCGTGGACGAACCCATTCAAGGGATGCCCGGCATCCATCAACAGTCCGTTGACGTGTTGTTGAAGACCATCGCTGAAGACGCTTCGCACGGACTCCGAGCCGTCATGTTGTTCGGCGTCGTGGCCGCACACGCCAAAGACGCTCACGCAACCGAGGCCCACAACCACGGATCGCACCTTCACCAAGCCATCACCCAGATCAAATCGACCTTCGGTGACGAGGTGGTTGTTATGACCGACGTCTGTCTTTGCACCGCAACCGACCACGGTCACTGCGGACTGGTTCACGACGGCGAGGTGGTCAACGATGCCTCCGTCGAGGTCCTGTGCAGCATCGCTGTATCGCATGCACTGGCGGGTGCAGATTACGTGTGCGCCTCCGACATGATGGACGGGAGGGTTTCCGCTATACGCTCGTCCCTCGAAGCGGCCGGGGCGACCAGCACGGGGATTCTTTCGTATTCTGTCAAGTACGCTTCCTCCTTTTACGGACCCTTCCGGCACGCTGCCCAATCCAGCCCGGAGTTTGGCGATCGAGCCACGCATCAAATGGACACGAGGTCTGGCTACGAAGAAGCGATTCTTGAAGCCAACCTCGACGAAACAGAGGGGGCGGACATCATCATGGTCAAGCCCGGTTTGCCCTACCTCGACGTGGTGCGAAAGGTTGCAGACG